>ENA-ORTG01000923-ORTG01000923.1-human-gut-metagenome-genome-assembly--contig:-NODE-923-length-29033-cov-4.805197_pt1 | contig 29033 bp, 26 predicted proteins | sample MGYA00241906_ERZ509176 | MGnify/ENA primary metagenome ERZ509176 (study PRJEB26280, sample SAMEA2338811) | human gut metagenome | biome: human gut; feature: human-associated habitat; material: faeces...
TGCAATTTTTTTAATATTTTTAAACGGAAGCATATAATTTTCATCAAAATCCATCGCATTAATATTCCAAACTTGATCACTTCCAGCTATGATTGCTAAATATTCAGATTCATCAATTTTTAAATCTTCACTTTTTCTGTATTTCTTACTTAATTTGTAATATTTTTTAAATTCATCGTATCCTTTTTCTGTCCTAGCTATACTTTTATAATGTGAAAGATATAATATGTCCCTCAACAAGTCCTTAAATGTCTTTGGCTTGCATAGTATAGAGTACATTCTTTGCTGTACCTCATTCGAATAATCTATAATCTCAGTATCAATTTTATATCTTCCTCTAAAAAAATGCTGTAAAGCATATGCCTGTAGCATAGAACCACTATTGTTAGAAGCATGAAATGTCATTATTCCTATTTTTTTCTTCATATCTTTATATAATTCATTATCTATATATTTAATGAACTATTCTCCTTTTCAATTCTTATAATACTCAAATAATAATTTTTATTTTGAAATTCTATTCCTTATCATAAACATAAAAATAACAGAACCATATTTATTTTTCTTTAGTAGCGAGACCATCATACGTTGTTTTGAATTAATATTTTCCATATTAATATTTTTTGTTATGGCTGACTTATAAGGCTCCATCTGAATCATATTTTTTAAAATATTTTTTCTTTCGCCAAACTTCAACTTATTCTCTGTATGACATATATTTTGCCCACATACAATCCAAATGCTGTTAATTATCATACAATTAATTCTATTATTTATTTTTTGCTTTAAATCTATGTTAAAATCTTCACCTAATCTTTTATCTATCTCATATGTAAATATTTTCTCATTTTCCAAACTATTACTCTGAAATTTATGGGTTGCTGATGTATCTGTAGGTATATATTTATAAATCTCTTTGTTAAGAATAACTGCAGTTTTGCATTTTAAAGCAACATCTACATTAAAAAGCAAATCCTCTCCATGGAACAACTTTTCATTAAATCTAATCTTATTACTATCAAGCATCTCTTTTCTATATGCCTTTGCCCAAACAGCATTCATTTTAAATCCAATTGCGTTACTCTCACCAAGCACTTCCAACAGTAGTTCATCTTTATTTATTTGTTTTCTATCCCATTCTTGTATTTTTTTTGTCCCAAAGGCAACAAAATCTATGGATGATTCAATACCATCTAAAGCATTTATTGCATCACCCTGCACTAAATCATCTGCATCTACAAAAATTATCCATTCTCCTTTTGCGTTATAAATACCTGTATTTCTTGCATTACTCACGCCTGCATTTTTTTGATGTATAATTCTTATTCTTGTATCATTTTTTGCTATTGAATCACATATAGATGCTGTTTCATCTGTGGAACCATCATCGACAATAATTATCTCATAAGTTCCATTCCAGTTTTCTATAATACTATCAATACTTTTTTTTATAAACTTTTCTCCATTATAAACAGGTATAACTACACTTACCATATCCAGTACTCCTTAACCAAAGATCTTGATTGCTACAAATACCAATCTATATTTTATGTTAAACGATTTATCAATAGCAAACTTCCAATCAACTTTCTTTATTCTGTCTGAAAGTTCCTTTTTGTAACCTACATTTTCATCATCATTTCTTATCATTTTCCACAATGACAAACAATGTCTTATATATTGATGTTTATAACATCTATACACAGTTTCCTCTCCCCTAATCAGTGGTTTACTTAACAAATAGTCATATGCCTTTATAACTGAAAATCTTTTAGCACTAAATATATTTGCACTGGCACTTACACCTCTGTGTTCATAGTAATACAATGGTTCCAAAATAAATGCTGTGGTTATGTTCTTTTCCAAGAAATCAATACAAAAACATAAGTCTTCACACATATGAATATCATCTTTAAATTTTATATCATTTTCAATAACAATGTTTCTTTTAAATGCTTTATTCCATACAAATCCTCTGAAAGAATTCAATCCTGATATTAGTATAGCACTTTCACTCACATCATCACAAAATGGAGGAACCTCTTTTTCTATTTTGTTTACAATTCCATTATCTTTAAAATTGTACATTATCATTTCCGCTTTTGATGAACATTCAGAAATTTTTTCTAATAAATCTTTTTCTACATAATCATCCGCATCCACAAAGATAACGTATTCTCCTATAGCTCTTTCAATTCCTTCATTTCTAGCTGATGAAACTCCTTGATTTGTTCTTTCTATAAGCTTTAGTCTCTTATCTGATGTGCAATACTTCTTTAAAATATCTCCACTTGTGTCACTTGAGCCATCATTAATAAAAATCACCTCAAAATTTTTATATGTTTGACCAATTAAACTTTTTATACATCTTTCAAGAAATTGTTCTGCATTATATACAGGCACAATTATACTATATTTTACTGATTCCATTTCCTAACAATCCAATGCTTTCTTGTCTTATTTATGTAACATATATATACATATGAGTATTTTTAACCATTAAATTTTCTTATGTAATATATACGTTTCATTTTCTCTATGAACTTGTCTTTTAAAGATATCTTCATAAACTTCAAACAATGTTCTTCTATGTTTTCATTATTAATATTATCAAAAAACCTTTCTCGTTTATCATTCCACTCAACCGAATTTTCTACCATAATCCCATCAAGTTCAACCGCCTTTAAAGTATCAATGGGATATTTTTTCAACGTCTTTAAGCCGTCTAAAATTTCTTTTCCTTTATTACTTTGTATTATAATATTGGTATATCCTCTATCATCATCCTCTATGTTTGCTAATTCAGACGCATGCCAACCGTCATAAAGTGTAAGGTCTGATTTATGCTGTATATGCTTAAAATTACATTCATAACATGATGGACGTGAACACAAGTCTGAAAAAAATGCTTTAAGAAAGTAATTAGTTCTTGCAGAACCAAAATATACTTTTCCATTTCCAAACACAACTTTCATTGTTCCACTGTGATAACCGAATGTTTTGTTTCTAAACCTTACATCAACTATTTTGCTTTTATATTTCTTTTCTAGGTACTCCACATATTTTTCCCAAAAAAGTGGAGATGGATTTCCATGACATATAACATCAATCGTTAATAAATTTTTGTAATCTCTATTTAGATAGCTTTTCAATCCCTCTACTTGACATGGTACTCCTGAAAAGCATACTAATTTACCTCTTGTTAAATCTTCCTTTATCTTTGGAAAAATGTCTCTTATTTCACTTCTAACATATTTTGAGCATGGTATTTTTGATATTCTATTATCATTTTGAGAATCCACTCTAATATGCTTTACTACCTTTTCTTCATCTACAATTACTCCGTATACAACTCCGTCTTTCTGTAATACATATTCCATAATTGAAGTAAAAACACTTCCTGATGTTCCCGTCAAGAGAACTTTTTCTCTTACATCTCTTGCCAAAATACTTTCAGGAATTCCCTTTTCATTTTCTCTTTTCTTTGTCATAGGGCATACCTGCTCGCATAATTTGCAATCAATACACTCAATTACGTTTACATTAGGATAAATAAATCCCTCATTATCTTCTTTCATGTCAATACATTTTTTAGGACAAATACTTGAGCATGCGGTACATCCGCAACACTCCTTTTTACTTTTTATCTCAATCACGAATTTTCTCCGTTTCACTCTCTATTATTGTTAACACATTCCTATTTAATATCAGCAAACGCCTCATCTAAATACTTATCTGTATCCTGTTTTAGCTTTCTAATTTTATCTGTTACCAACTCATAGTCTATATTTTCATTTAACTGTTCTTCTAAAGTTTTATTAGAGTTGTATCTTCTTTCTTGTAAGCCAAGATTATTGCACAGAGTATCTATTCTTGAATTTTTTGAATTCTTTGATCCCGCTGCATATCGATTAAATACTATAAATTTTTTATTATTTATAATTGAAAAGCACGAACCGTGAAATGAATCTGTACATACATACGCTGCTCCTCTTAATAAATTTATAAATCGTTCCGGTCCAACATCGTAAAGCGCAATATCTCCAAATGTTTCATCTTCTGGAATGTACTGATCTAAATGTCGTAGTACCACAATCTTATACCCTAATTTCTTGGCTGCGGCTTCTACTTTCTTTCGATATTCGACTGTATTCCCCAAAAAGTATGCAAAAATATATTCTTCTGATATTTCATTCTTAACCGGAATCAATTCTTTCCATTGTTCTTTATCAAAATTAAACACTGGGTCTAAAATCACAGGGACCTCTTTTCCTATTAGTTCTTTTACGATTTGACTTCCTCTGTTTTCGCGCATACTAATATAATCTAAACGTTTTAAATAATTTGCTGTTCTCTTAGTTTGATACCATGGAATCTGGCTTACTCCAAAACTTGATGCATAAGATATTTTTCTAACTTCATCAGGTACAAACATCAAATTATAAAAGTTTGTAGGCAGTCCTGCCGGTGACCAAAGTTGATCACTTCCTGATATAACTGCACTATATTTCTTTGCTCCCTTGCATAACTCCTTATACCCTACATACTCTGTTGAAAGTTTAATGAATTTATTTTTTTTGAACTCATCAAATGCTTTCATACGAATTGCATTATTTTCCGCGAATTCCGGGTGTTTCATCATCCCTTTTTTCTTTAAAAAAGCCTCATATTTATCCTTTAAAAGAACAGTATTCAACAATCTTGGAATTGATTTTATTTTTTTTCTTAAAGTTAGATTCTTTTTGTATCTAATTAATTCATATTCCATTTCTCTTGATTCTAGCATTTTTATTGTTGCAAATGCTTGTAACATTCCACCATAATTTTCATGAAAATATTTAATGCAAACACCTATCATTCTTTTTTCTCCTATCAACTCTTCTTTGCAAGTAACTGTTCATATATCTCACTCATTTGTTTATGTGAAATATACATTCTGAATTCTTCTGCCTTATCAATACATGCATTTTTCATTGATCTTCTTAAATTTACATCACTTAATAATTTTATTTTATCTGCAAACTCATCCGCATTTAAAGGAGAACACAAATACCCTGTTTTTCCATCAATAACATAATCCTTTATTCCTTGCACTCTGCTACCAATAACAGGAACTCCTGAAGCTAATGCCTCAATTCCCGCAAGTCCCAATCCTTCCCTCAAAGAAGGTAATACTGCAATATCTGCACATTTATTAAGTTCTGGAATATCTTTTCTAAATCCAAGAAATTTTACTCTTACATTTTTTTCTTCAGCATATTTTTTTAAGAAATCATATGTTCCAAAATTAGTCATTGCCTTTCCGCAAATAAGAAAAACATATCTTTCGTCTTCTAACTTAGACAATGCTTCAATAATAACTCTATGATTTTTTCTCTCTGATAACTCGCCCACTTCCAAAACAGCAATGTCTTTATCTGTTAATCCTATAGAATTTCTGTAACTGTATCTATCTATTTTACATTTATGATATCTATCTGTATCTACACCAACACCATTAATATGATAAACTTTCTTGCAGGCCATTTTCTTCATTTGTGCGAAATCTTCATTATTAATAGTAATAATGCCATCTGTAATATGTGAGCATATCCTTTCTATACTTCCATATACAATCTTTTTCTTTAAAGAGCATCCCTTTGGAAAAGTTAAGCCATGTGTAGTATAAGCCACAACACATCCTTTTCTTCTCTCATGCATAGTTGCAATTCTCACAATTGCCCCCGGTATAGGCGTATGTACATGAACAAAATCAAAGTGATACTTTTTTAGTAGTCTTTTATATTCTTTAAATGCTTTAATGCTTTCTTTACTAATCGGAGATGTTGATGAAAAATCAATTTGATGGAACATAACTCCAATAGAAGCAAAAAGTTCTTCCGGTACAAATGTTGACACTGAATTTCCATTTGCCGCACAATGCACTTCATATCCCATTTTTTGAAGCAATTTCATGTCAGGTATCAAAAACCCCTTTAAGAATCCCCCTGTAGCTGCTACTATTAGTGCTCGTTTCATATTTTTACCTTTATTCTCCCATCTGCTTTGCAATATCTGCATCAACTATTTCTTCACCGCTCTTATCTTTAAGCTGTTCTCTTGAAGCATCACTTAATCCGTCATTAATTGTTGCGCACATATCACAAGTACTGCATTTATCCAATTCCTCTTTAGTTACCTTTCCATCTCTGTAATCACGTACAATTTTGTTCTCATACATGCTATATGGATGTTTGCTAAATAAAGCTTTAAACTTGTGTTTAAGTACCCAGAATCCAGGTTTCCAGATATACTTATGCATTGCAGGAGAAACTGAGCCTATCATCCAGCAGTCTCTATCACAACAACGAACTTTAGCTCTAACCTGTTCAGCTTCAGAGCTATTCCATAATTCATCCCAGCTCTGATTGTTTAAGTTACCCATTACTTCTTTGTCTTTTGTTCCGTTACATGGCATTACATCACCATATGGATCAATAAAGAATGTGTCAAAACTCATATCACAAGGAAGTAATCTCTTCTGTCCATAAATATAATTAATAAGTCCGTGATTGAAATAAGCTCTCATCCATTTCTTAGGACTCTTTGATCTAAGTAATTCATTAATTAAGTCTTCGAAGTTTTTAGCAACCATTGGACGATCTTTGATTATATTTTTTGCTTCTACAAAATAGAAACTATTATGTAATGAAGCAGTTGCAAATTCCATACCCATTTCATTAGAAATCTTATAAAGTGGTACTAAGTCAGGTGCATTTTTATCCTGAACTGTCATTCCAAAACCAACATCCTTCATTCCCATTTCACGTAATTTCTTAAGTGTTGTATATCCTTTATTATATCCGTCATCTAATCCACGGATTTCATTATTTGTCTGTTCGAGACCTTCAATAGAAATACGAATTCCGATATTAGGAAATTCCTTACATAAATCAACAATTCTATCTGTAAAGAATCCGTTAGTTGAAATAACGATTCTATCACTCTTTTTATATAATTCTCTAACAATGTCCTTTAAATCTGTACGTATAAAAGGTTCCCCACCTGTTATATTTGTAAAGTACATCTTAGGTAACTTCTTAATTGTTTCAATTGAAATTTCTTCTTCCGGTTTTGATGGTGCCTTGTATCTGTTACACATTGAGCAACGTGCGTTACATCTATATGTTACGATAACTGTACCATTTAATTTTTTCTCTGCCATTACGTTCTCTCCCTTTTTCCCTTTTATTCGTATATCTTAATCAATTTATTGCAATATTCCTCAATAGTATCAAAGCTAATATTTTTACAATTTTCACTGTATTTATCTAACTTTTCTTTGTTATTCCATAGTTCTTCAATCTTATTTTTCAAATCTTCTCCATTACCACTTTCAAATAACTCTCCTGTACTGCCTACAGATATAAGCTCAGGAATCCCTCCAATGTTGGCGCCAAGAACCGGTGTACCATACATCTGGCTTTCCATTACTGAAAACGGACAATTCTCATACCATTCTGATGGATATATAGAAAATCTTGCTTCTCTTATAAGTTTTTCAAGAGCTTCTCCCTTTTGAAAGCCTAAATTTTTAATATTGCTAATTCCATTAATCTCTTCTTCCAAAGGACCTGTTCCCGCAAATATAAACTGAATGTTCGGAAGTTTCTTACAAACATTTATAAGAGCTCCTATTCCCTTTTCCTCTGAAAATCTTCCGAAGTAAAGAACATAGTCTTTCTTCTCTACTTCTTTCCATTCAACCTTATCTATGAAATTGTGCAAAGCAATTGTTTTCTTTGCAAACAATGGATTGGTGTCCAATTTTGTTTTCATAAATTCACTACAGCATATCATAGAATCAATATACTTGTATGTTCCCTTTATTTTCCAAAACATTGCTTCCATTGTTCCAACTGCTGATTTTGCTGTGCTTCCATGAATACACTTACCTTTAAAGCAATTCATAAAATTTCCGCCTAAACACTTTTCACAATTTTCGTGTGTATTTGGATTGTTGCACATATGATTTGGGCAAACCAGATTATAATCATGCGCTGTAAATACTATCTTGCATTTATTTCCTGTCTGTTTTGACCATTTCTTTATTTCTAATATAACACTTGGAGTTATCTGATATGTAAAGTTGTTTAAATGGACTACATCTGGCCGAAAGTCATCAAGAACAAGCCTTATTTTCTTTCTTGCCTCGCTTGAATATATAGTTTTAATTGGATAAGTCAATTTAGAAAGTTTTGAGCCTCCATGAAAGTCCATGTCAGATGTATAGGCTTCTGCATGATTTCCAACACATCTTCCTTCATGTTCCATTCCAAAGTATTGTACTTCGTGTCCCTGCATTTCTAAATACTCACCTAATTTGAATATATATGTTTCTGAACCTCCATTTGGATACAAAAACTTATTTACCATTAAAATCTTCATATTTTATTCCTTATATTTTTTTACTTTATTTTACTTTCTACAACTTCAAACACTTTTCTGACTATAATTGCAAATATAATCGCTCCTATTAAAGTTAATATTACTGTAATAAAATATTGAATCCATCCATTTCCAAATATATTAGTAATCTTCATTTTTTGTAATATTCTAAACACCATCATATGGCATAAATATATCTCCATACTTATTCCACTTAAGAATTTAGCTATCTTATTGTCCAATACTTTTACATTTGAAGTAATCGCATATAATAGCATCACTACTGAAACTAATAGACACATAAACACATTTCCATTCAGCAGATAATATACAACAATAGTAATACTCATAACACTTAATATTTGCCATTCTTTTATTTTTGATATTTCATTTCTATATAAATAAACTAATCCTCCAGCTATAAAGAAACATGCACTATAAAGGATATTTGTTCTGTTTATCTCAAAATAATTTGAACCTATTAAATTATATATCACACTAATTACGAAAGCTATCCAAGCTCTCTTTTTATTCTGTATTAAAACACAATAAAAAGGAAAACATATGTAAAAGACAAATATCAGTCCTAAAAACCAACCAACTCCAATAACAGAAATATTACCTGCGTTTGGCAAAAAGCCAAACATTAATGTAAAATCTGCAAAGGCTTCATATAAAGATTCAATCGAAGGTGACATAATTAAATCTGCAAAAACTAATAGTGCAAAAAATGGCAATATTTTTTTAAATCTTTTTACATAAAATTTTTCTAATGTTATTTCGTTTTTTAATATTTTTTCATAATATCCACAGCACATTCCAAAAGCCGAAATCACCATAAACAAAAATACAAAATTAGTAAATGATGGAATAATTTTATTATAAATATATCCACCTATTTCATAGTTATTATTTGCTCCCATATGCATCATAACGATACCAATTGCTGCAATAGCTCTTAAGCCATCTATCGCACCATAATGTTTCTTTTCCATATTCTATCCTCTATACAACTCCATCGTTTTATCCACCACATCATCCCAATTATATTTTTCGCAAATGAAATCTGCAGCTTCTTCTTTATACTTCTTAACCATCTTAGGCTTATCACAAGCCTGCTGTAGTTTTTCTCTTAAGTCATCTACATCTGATTTTTTGAATACCAGTGCCTTGTCTTCTACAACTGACGCGCATTCATCTATATCTGACACAAGACAGCAGTTACCATAGCTCATTGCTTCAAGCAGGCTCAGTGGCATTCCCTCCAGGTCACTTGGAAGTGTGTATACATACGCATTGCTATATAACTCATCCAATTCTTCTCCCTGAACGAATCCTGTAAAGATTATTCTGTCGTCATCTTTTGCCATCTTTCTTAGTTCGTTAGCAAACTCATCTGTATCTGAACTTCCACCGGCTATTACCAATTTCTTATCTGTTTTTACTTTTTTGAAAGCCTCTACCAGATATCTAAGTCCTTTTTCAGGAACTAGTCGTCCCAGGAATAGGATGTAATCATCTTTTTCCAATCCGAATTTCTCTTTTATAATCTGTGGTTCTCTTATTATAGGTCTGTTTACTCCGTTAGGAATAAACTTAGTCTCTCTTCCATATGTATCTCTGAAATAATCCTGCACGCCACGGCTCAATACTATTATTTCATCTGCATGCTTTACTGCACACTTCTCACCCATCATTATATATGTACTTGCAAGCTTGCCCCACTTAGCTCTCTGATGGTCCAGGCCGTGAATTGTTGCTATGCATCTCTTGCCGAATAACTTAGGAAGCCATAACATTGCACATGGTCCTTCCGCATGAAAATGTACAACATCATATCTTCCAAAAGACGCTTTAATGCCTGCAAAAACTGAGGCTGACATTGCTGCCAACCCTTTACAGTTTATTGTAGGCACTGTTTTCAGGTTTATTCCTTTGTAGTTTTTAATCTTCGCACTGTCAAATTCCTTACCGCTAACATGATGTCCGCCACGGTTGTAGCATGTTACTTTGTGACCTTTGTTAACCATTCTTGTACAAAGTTCTTCCACCACAATTTCCACGCCACCTTCTCTTGAAGGTATTCTCTTATGGCCTAACATTGCGATTCTTAATTTATCTTTATTCTTCTTATGCACTTTTTATCCCCTTGCATATTTTGCCAAATATTACACCGATCCCTTCTGTCCCAGCACTACCAGCACTGTTTTCAGAATTATTTTTATATCAAGTCCTATATTCCAGTTCTTAATATAATCGCTGTCCATTTTTACTATTTCTTCGAAATCAGTAAAATCACTTCTGCCGCTTACCTGCCACATTCCTGTAAGTCCCGGTTTTGCTGCCAGACGGCTCTTGTGATGTAATTCGTACTGATTGTATTCATCCATTGTTGGTGGTCTTGTTCCCACAAGACTCATATCGCCTTTTAAGATGCTCCAGAAGTTAGGGAATTCATCTATAGACAGATGTCTAAGATAATATCCAAGTCCCTTCCTTGTTCCGTCCGGACCACTTCCTATAATTCTAGGATCAGCGTCCATCTTAAACATAAGACCTTCCATCTTGTTCTTCGCCATAAGTTCCTTCTTACGTTCTTCCGCATCTACATACATAGAACGGAACTTATATATTGTAAAAGTTCTTCCGTTACGACCAACTCTCTTCTGTCCGAAGAATACAGGTCCCTTAGGATCTGCTATCTTAATTGCAGGTGCCACAAATATAAAAAGTATACCTGTAACTATACATCCAACAATGCCTGCACAGATATCCATGGCTCTCTTTAATGCCATCTCTGTTATTGTTACAGTATTGGCACTTGTTCTTATAATCTTAGTATCGTTAATGTGTCCGAACTCCTGAGTTCCACCATTAAACTTAATATTTAATTTAATATCTACGGTAATTCCTATATTAACTAAAGTTTCCACTATCTGATCAAACTTATCTGATGGATAGTTTAAATTAAGTAAAACTTCATCTACAACATTTTTGCAAACATAGTCATACATATCTGTTACTTCTGAAACTACCGGTATTCCCTGGCACTCTTTAATTCCTTCCTCATTTGTGTTTAATGCTACTCCTACTATTTCAAAACTCTTATCCGGTCCATCGTTTACTTCACTAATTACTTTCTCCATATTTTCCGGTGTAGTAATTATCAAAAGTTTGGTTTGCTTCTTCTCTCGGTAATCTCTTTTTCCTAAAAATGTTTTTAAGCAAATATGTACAAAATACATTGCAAAAATATCCATTACCCAGAATGCAAAAATCATTAATCTTGAGTATGTTGCTCCTGTATGAGTAAAGAACATAAATACCATTACACATAGCATTAATTCTGTATTATGAACAAGTACTCTTTTAAATTCCTGAAAATATCCTCTTCTTAGGATGTCTGAATATGTATTCGAAAAAAAACTTACGCAGAAATGCAGTGCCATTATTGCAAAAAGAAGTGTTCTGTACTCCTTTAGCGCATATACATTACGTACTCCATTACGTAGAAAATATGCAATCAATAACGTTAAATTAATGCACAACAAATCAGCCAGTATAAAGTCTAAATGCTTAACCCAGCTGTTCTTCTTCACGTACATGCAGTGAATCTCCCCTCTTATTTTTTACATAGCGTCTTTTGTATACTGTTGTCTTCCCTTTGTTGTCTATTTATAAGCTTTACATATTTATAAAGAACCTGATGTATATTCTTGTATTTATTACTTTTATCATATGCTTTGTGCATATTTATACAACTTCTATAAAAACCACTTATACCCTCATATAGCTTATAGCTAACGTTGCTTGGCTCTTTTTCCTTTCCATAATACTCTATTTTTCGTCCTTTTTCAATGCTCGATATTGTCATTTTAGTAATAATTCAGCATTTTTAGTCAGTTTGTTTTCTTTTTAATAAAAACGTTTTTATGCTTATCATTTTTTACATATTTGTAAACTTTTATGACTTAAATGTAAATTCAAACCCTTTGCCATTGCTTTTATCGGGCATTGGACTTACACTCTTAATATCGACTACAATATTTCAGATGATTGGTCTTCAGTATTAAGATGACTGTTTTTTATATTGAATGATCAGTCTACAATATTCAAGATGATTGGTGAGGTGACATGTTTATGAATTGGAGAGATAGATTTTCAAAATTTATGTATGGAAGATATGGTGCAGATCAGTTTTCTAAGTTTTTGCTTGGGCTTACAATTGCGTTGTGTATTATTTCGCTTTTTGTTCCAAGAAGACTTGGTTCCCTTTTTAGTACTTTGATTTTGCTTCTTATTTTTTATACTTATTTTAGAATGTTTTCACGTAATATTTATAAGCGTGCTGCTGAAAACGAGAAGTATATGCGTATTCTCGGTAGCTGGCGCAACAAGGTTGCCAATGAGAAGGACCTTGCCGGTCAGCGCAAGTATTATCATTTCTACAAGTGTCCGGGATGTGGCCAGAGGATTCGTATTCCTAAAGGACACGGTAAGATTCAGATTCGTTGCCCTAAGTGCAACGCCACTTTTATAAGAAGAAGTTAGTTTTTTATGTTTGGATATGTTGTTATTAATAAACCGGAATTAAAATTTAAGGAGTTTGATGTTTACAAGAGTTTTTATTGTGGTTTGTGTTATTCTTTAAGGTCCCGCTATGGTTTTGTCGGGCAGTTTACACTTTCTTATGATATGACTTTTCTTGTAATGCTTCTTACTTCTTTGTACGAACCGAAGGTTGCTCATTCTGAGCACAAATGTATTCGTCATCCCCTTAAGGCACAGCCTATGTCTTCCAGTATTTACTCAGATTACGTGGCTGATATGAATATTTTATTATCTTATTATAAGGCTATGGACGACTGGAATGATGACCGCAGTGTTTTGAAGCTTGCTTTTGCCAAGCTTTTGAATACTAAGCACCCTGACGATTCTTTTGATTACGCCGCAAAGGCGGATTTTATTTCGTCTCTTCTCACCGAATTAGGTACCCGCGAAAAAGAGAATGAGACGAACATTGACGTTATGGCAGGGCTTTTCGGTCGCATTATGTCTGTCCTTTTTGTTCCAAAAGACGACCAGTGGGCTGCTTCTCTTAGCCGCATTGGTTTTTTCCTTGGCAAATTTATTTATATTCTTGATGCCTATGATGATTTGGAGGAGGATATTAAGAAGAATCATTACAATCCTTTCAAATCTATTTGCAATGAACAGGGGTTTGATGATAGAATAAAGGGCATGCTACAGATGATGATGGCTGAATGCTCTAAGGAGTTCGAGTATCTTCCTATTTTGGAGAATGCTGAGATTCTTAGAAATATCCTTTACGCCGGGGTTTGGACGGTCTACTATAAGACGTTGAAGGCGAGAAGGGAACAGAAGAAAGAAAATGACTAAAAGAATGTGAGCCGGGTGTATGTGCACCTTGATGTTACGACACTGGCGAGCCTGGGTACGAACAACTTGTGGGGTTCGATTCAGCGAGCCGAAGGTGAGAACAACTTATGGGGTTCGATTCAGCGAGCCGAAGGTGAGAACAACTTGTGGGGGTTCGATTCAGCGAGCTGAAGGTGGTTGTGAAGCTGGTATGTGTTGGTTTACATAACTTTGGTTTTTAGGAGTTTGATATGAGTGATCCATATAAGGTTCTTGGCATTTCACGAGATGCCACAGATGATGAAGTAAAACAGGCATATAGAAAATTAAGTCGCAAGTATCATCCCGATGCTAATATTAACAATCCTAATAAGGATAAGGCGGAGGAGATGTTTAAGTTAGTTGGTCAGGCTTACAATCAGATTATGGATGAGCGTAAGAATGGTTATTCAGGTGGCTATGGTGGCTACGGTTCCGGCAGTTATGGTTCCGGTGGCTATGGTAATGGTGGTTCTGCCTATGGTGGTTCAGGTAACGGCAACTACGGTGGTGGTTATTCCGGCAATCCTTTTGATGATTTGTTTGGTGGTTTTGGAGGCTTCGGCGGTTTTAACAGTGGGCAGGGACAGTCCAGCCAGTATTACGGTCAGGATGCTTCCTATTACACTGCTGCTTCTAACTACATTAACAATAAGCGTTTTCAGGAAGCTTTAAATGTCCTGAGCAATATTCAGGACCGTACCGCTCAGTGGTATTTCTTAAGTTCTTTGGCAAACAACGGTCTAGGTAACAATGTCATGGCTCTTGATTTTGCAAAAACTGCTCTTGAAATGGAGCCTAACAATCAGACATACCAGCGACTTGTCCAGACACTTGAAAGTGGTGGTCAGTGGTACAACACCCGCCAGTATTCATATGGTGGCGATTCCGGTGCAATGTGTTGCGCTGATCCTTGCACAACATTATGTTTGCTTAACATGTGCTGTTGCTAGTATTATTGCTAGTATTGTTGCTAGTATTGTTGCTAGTATTATTCGATTTTAATATTATTGTGTTTTATTTACCCCTGCTGGGAAGCTTTTACGGTGTCCTGTCTGCCACAGGACACCGTGGTTGGTCCGGCGGGGGTGTTTTGCGTAGTGGGGAGAGAGTGATGTTAGGTGTTTAATGTTGGATGTTATGGCTTAAAGTGGATGAACGGCATAGTGTTGTAGATTATGTCGTGGGGAAGATGAGAAGCTTGTTGTGCCGTGGGGCGGATAAGATGTAAGGTGTTAGAGGCTGTAGTGTGGGGGAGTGGAGAAGCTTGTTGTGTCGTGGGGCGGATGAGATGTAAGGCGTTAGAGGCTGTAGTGTGGGGGAGTGGAGAAGCTTTCTTATGTGACCTTTGCCGATCGCGTACCTCGATATTTGAGGTTTTTGCAATATTGGGGTACGTTTTTCATTTTTGTTTTCATTATATGTTGCATTTGCAACTATTTTATTTCTTCCGTACCCCGATATTTCATTTTGTCTAATTTTCGGGGTACGTTTCTTATTTCTACATATAATATGCGTCTTAATTTTTATAGTTTTTTATGGCTTTGTACCCCAATTTTTCACAATTTTAAAATGTCGGGGTACGCTCGCCCTAATTTCAGCTTATTTTATACAACATATAGTTTGTGTTTGTTAAAAACGTACCCAGACATTTCATTTTTCTTGTTTTTTGGGGTACACATTCTCAAACTACCGCTGTTTTTGCACAACATATAGTTTGTATTCGTCAAAAACGTACCCAGACATTTCATTTTTCTTGTTTTTGGGGGTACACATACTCAAACTACCTCTGTTTTTGCACAACATATAGTTTGTATTCATCAAAAATGTACCCCAACATTTCATTTTTCTTGTTTTTTGGGGTACACATACTCAAACCACCGCTTTTTTGCACAACATATAGTTTGTGTTCGTCAAAAACATACCCCGACATTTCATTTTTCTTGTTTTTTGGGGTACACATGCCCAAACCACCATTCATTTCACATAACAAATATATAGTTCAATTCACACAAAACCTGTCTAAAACTTTATTTATCACCAGCTTCCACAAAAATAACCGTCCAGCCTTCGAAACCCGGCTGTATTTTTTTTTGCACCAAAAAGAGGCTGCGCACTAATTACTTAGTGCGACAGCCCCAAAAGATTTTTTGTTAACACTTTTTCTATAAATACTCTTTTGAATGCCTCATTATCAGAGCAGCCTAGCCACAATTAAAAGATGCACCATGGATCTCCATGATGCATCTTTTAATTATGTTTTATTGTTTACTGAATTTTTGTAATTCTAAATGCTTCCCATGAACCGGCAACTGTATCGCTTCCTGCATATAGCTTTCCGCCATCGTTCATATTTGCCTGAACATATTTTCCATTTGCTAATGAATAAATTGCATATTCATTATCTGCAATCTTTTCAATTATGAATTTTTCCCATGTTCCAATAGAACCGCTTCTTGGTACCAGCTGATTATGCTCATCTACAATTGCACATACATATTTACCATTCGCTGCTGATCTCAATGATACAGTTCCGTCATTATTATTTACGATTTGGATTGTCTCCCAAGCTCCTCCACATGAACCTCTGTTAGCAACTATAGTATCGTTGCCTCCGTTTTCTGCACATACAACTTTATTATTTGCAATTGATGTAATATATGTGTCCGCATTATTGAAGTTTGGTCTTTCTACCTTTTCAATTATAATTGATGAAGTCTTATCATTAAATCCGCCTAAATTTGATGTATCCTGAAGAAGAACTTTTGCTCCTCCTTGGAATCCTGCATCATTATATAATGTAACTCTATATCCGTCAGGAACTTTAACTGATGAAAGTGCATCGTTTTTGATTCCTGCTGATACCATTGCATTATAATCATATTTTCCGGCTGAAAGTGAAACCTTAGTTCCGTTGTAATCAGAATCAAGATAAAATTCTGCTTTCTTTTCTGAACCACTATATGTAAGTCCCGAAGATTCTCCTGTCTTTGTAATCTTAAATGCTTCCCATGCTCCTGCAACAGAATCACTTGATGCAACAAGCTTTCCGCCGTTATCTAAATCTGCTTTTACATATTTATTGTTTGCACGTGCCTTAAGTGCATATTCGCCGTTTTGAATTTCTAAAATTTCAAATTTTTCCCAATCACTTGCCGAGCTGCTTCTTGGAAGAAGTTGATTCTGTTCATCAACTACTGCGCATACATATTTTCCATTTGCACTTGATTTGAGTGAAACTGTTCCATCACCATTATTTTCAATCTTAATGCTCTCCCATGCTCCTCCACAAGATTCACGGTTTGCAATTAAAGGATCACTTCCACCATTTTCTGCACATACAACACCGCCGTTAGCAATAGATGTAAAGTAATATTCACCATTTTCTACAACCGGTTTAACACTGGCTGAACCTTTAACCTTTACAATTCTGAATGCTTCCCATGCTCCTGCTATAGAATCACTTGTCGCTACAAGTTTTCCACCATTATCCAAATCCGCTTTCACATATTTACCATTATCAACACAACGGATTCCATATTCACCATCTTTAATTTTATAAATCTGGAATTTTTCCCATGTACTTGGGGAATCACTTCTTGGAAGTAACTGATTCTGTTCATCAAGCACTGCACATACATATTTATTATTTGCCTCTGCCTTTAATGATACCGTACCGTCGTTATTATTTTCTATGAATAATGTTTCCCACGCACCGCTGTAACTGTCACGGTTTGCCATTAACGGATCACTGCCGCCATTTTCTGCACATACAACTTTATCATTTGCAATTGACTGAATATAATATTTACCGTTTGATAACTTTGTTGTTGAATATGAAGTACCTGCACTTGAGCCGGAATATACAATTCTAATTGACGAAGTCTTATCGTTAAAATCTGAAAGCAGACTTGTATTTCCTGTCAATACTTTCTGAGCTCCTTCATAATTATCATGTTCATATAATGTTACTACATATCCTGCCGGAACTTTAACTGAAGTAATCTGGTCATTTCTAATGCCTGCAGCTTCTATCTGACTGCATGTATACCAGCCTTCACCTAATGTAACTGCCCAGCCGCCGTAATTACTGTGTTCATAAAATGTCACTCCATGTGAGGAGCCGCTATTTCCTGAATTATCTGAGTTATCTGAGCTTCCTGAATTATCAGAATTTCCTGAATCTCCCGGTGTTACAGTTCCCGGAAGATAAGATTTAACCACATTATAAATCTTAGAATTAACCCAGCCTTTATCTGTTCCAACACTTGACCATTTTTTTCTTATTGTATCCGCTGAATCATTATAAATATCAACTGACTGTGGACTATGATTATAAATTCCCCATGAGCTGTTTCCTGTAACTTTATATGCCCATGTTGTCCAATGCCATCCCTGCTGATTATATGTAGACATTGTATTTCTCCACGCATCTTCCTGGTCGAAACATGTAAACTCACCTACGAATGTAGGAACTCCGTAGTTATGATTTGCAATATCTCTCACCTTGCCTGCTGTGTAAGAAGCCTGACCTGACGAATTTGAAATGTAATTCCATGGATAGTAATGATATTCATATGCTACATTTGTCCATCCGTATGCTGACGGTCTTGGAAGATTATCAGCATCCCAACATGATTCCATAATAATAATATGATTTGAATCTTTACTTCTTATTGTTTTATAAATTTCATTATAAAAATCCCAATGCAGACTATATGTTGCTGCCGCCTTAATACCTGGCTCATTTAAAATATCATAAGCTGCAACTGCCGGGTTTCCTTTAAAATGTTCTGCTATCTTTGCCCACAAATTTAATGTTTTGTTTTTATTTCCCTGATTGTAATAAAGCTGTTTTCCGTCATTTACTTCACCGGAATGATCCATTCCGTTCTGAGAGCCGAATGCTCCATGCATATCAAGAATTACATACATACCTCTTGAGCTACAGTTACTTACAAACCAGTCAAGTCTTCTCCATGCGTTTGATTTGAGATTTCCGTTATCATCACAAAGATTCATATAAGTAAACGGAAGTCTTATAACGCTCATTCCCATTGCTGCACAATTATCAAAATCCTGTGTGGTCCAATAATTATCTTCATACGCAGCTACTAATGAATCTCTTGTTGATGTACCAAATCTGTTTGCCAGAGTGTCCATCATTGTCCTCTGATCCGGTGCATTTGTAGGATTCATCCAATTCTCCTGCACCAGCCAGCCTCCTGCATTAGTTCCTCTCAAATATACTTTTTCTCCGTTTCCGTAGTTCTTTCTTATGGATGTTCCATTCGTTTTCAAAAAGTCTGCCGAAGTTAACGAAGATGCTGCCTTTACTTCATTTGTTCCCGGAGTGATTCCCGTAAGCATCATACCTGCTGCCATTGTCATACTCAACAATATACTAAGTATCTTCCGTCCTCTCCTTCTGATTTTTTTCATATTAGCCTCCTTAAATTCTTTTCACTATTCTATCAATGTTACCGTTAATGTTACTGTATAACATTTTTTCTAGCAACATTCTATCACTTTTATAGGGTGTTTTCAACATATATTCCTTTTTAAAAAATGTTTTTTTGTATATTTCATACAATTTATATACTTATCCTAAAGTCCATACCAAAAAGAGGCTGCGCACTAATTACTTAGTGCGACAGCCCCATCTCTCCCCTTATTTCATTCCAATATTTAACTTTTTTCCCTAATTACATCACCGTTGGTGACGCAATCACACCATAACTTCTTTTTATTATGTCATCAAATTTTTTCTAATTACTTTATCAAGATTTCTTGTGTTCAAAGGCTGGGTTTGACCTTCCATTGTAATTATAAGATTGTCCCCCACAGTATAGCCGTTTCTTGCGTAAACATTTAGTTTGTTCATTGCCTTTGACGCATATTCCGGATTTTCCATCATTCCAAAATGCTCCCATATGCATTCTTCACGGGTGTCCGGATTTAATGCTGTAAAATCTGGTTTTATATAACCTAGTCCATCCAAATGTAGCGGTAGCTCATATATGTACGGTATCCCCATTAGATTGAGTTTGTCTGCAATTATTTTTTCTGACTTGGAGCGAACCTTTTCGTCTTTTTCCGTGAACACGCCTTCTTCGTCATCCATGGATTCATCATAAGATTTCATAACCATTGGCCACATTTTTTCTTTAAGTTGCTGCTTTTCTTCTTCCCAATGTTTGATGAAATCTTCTCGTGGCAATACAAGCGGCATAACCATTGTCTGCTTGACCGGGGCAAGCTTGCTGATTACATTTTCTAGGTTTTCTGAATTGCAGGTTTTTAGCATTTTTTCTAGTGCCCTAATTTCTTTTTCTATCTCATTCAAGCACTTCTCATTGTATTCCCTTTTCACAAGACTTTCTGCCACATCTCTTTCGCCGGCTTTAATATACTTCCCATTTCTGTCTCCATCTGGCGTTATCTTATAGAATTGATTTGTCTTTCTCTTCTTTTTTACATACACTTTTCCTTCCGGCAAACCTTTCAAATTAGCCACACATTGTCTTCGCATGCCTTTCAGCTTTTCTAATCTTTCCTGTGCATACTTTTCTAAATAATCCATCCTGCCTTATCCTCCTTTCTTCTATATTTGTATTTCTTGATACATATCATATTATACTATGTATACATATTTTTTGATACCTATATTTTATCTTTTATATCAATTATTATGGGGATACTATTGTCAATTCTTTATTTTGGTGGTCGCGTACCCCGATATTTCATTTTTCACTTTTTTCGGGGTACATTTCCGTCTTTCTCATACATTATGTTTCATATTTTCCTTGCTTTTTGGTGGTCGCGTACCCCACTATTTCATTTTTAACTTTTTTCGGGGTACATTTTTGTCTTCCTCATACATTATGTTTCATATTTTTCTTGCTTTTTAGCGGTTGCGTACCCCGCTATTTCATTTTTAACTTTTCTCGGGGTACGCGCCTTCTCGTACATCACTTATTATGTCTTCAGCACACTCCCCTTTGCCCGAAACGTACCACGATATTTCATTTTTTATATTTCTCTGGGTACGCGCCTCCTCACACTTCACTTATTGTGACTTCAGCACACTCCTATTCACCGAAAACGTACCCCGCTATTTCATTTTTAACATTTCTCTGGGTACGCTACTCAATTGCTTAACTTATTTCCCTCCCCCACTATGCACAAAAGGATACCGTGTGGCACTAGCCTCCACACGGTATCCTTCAACTAATTCATTAACTTTCTATATTCACATTTCTATATATCAATATTCACATTTCTATATATCAATATTCACATTTCTATATATCAATATTCATGCTTACTGCCTGCCTTTTCGCCTCTCCTTTGGCATACGTCTGCTTTTCGCTTCAATGAATATCTTCCCCATCTATGCTGACATCTTTATATAAGCACTTATTCTTGAAATAAACTCTGAATTAGTTGGTCTTTTGTTTTCCTTTCTGTCTTGAAACTCTCGCCTAAGCTCTACCCCATTATCAGTCCATGCTACTTCTATGGCATGCCTTATGGCTTTTTCCACTCTTTGAGGTGTTGAATTATACTTCTTCGCCACATCAGGATAAAGTATCTTGGTAACTCCCTCAAGTGAGGTTTCATCCTCCAGCACCTGTTCAATTGCAGAAAGCATATATTTATATCCTTTTAGTCTGGTTGGTATACCAAGGCCAATCAGCTTTTTTGATATGATGTTTTCCAGTTCCTTGCCACTTTTTCTTTTGCATTCACTATTGTACAAAGAATTCCCCATGTCTTCCCCGGTTAGGCTTTCGCCATTAATTACTATAATGTTATATTTGTCACCTTCTCCCAGGCTGGCTGACACCAGGCCTCCTTCCATCCTTAATGTTGCAATAAGTTGTTTTAATAATCTTTCGCTACTGTTCTTCTCCATTTTATTCATTTTTCCCTCCATTTTGTCCATAGATATTTAATTTTTTCTCTATATGCTATATAATAAATGCATAATTTTGTAAAAAAAAGGCATAGAAAGGCACAAATTTTGTTATATTGTTGTTTTTTATGTGCCAAGGAATACATCTTAATAAGGGGGGCGTCTTAATTTATGAATCAAAATTCTAAAAAAATCACCAACAAAAACATTATGGTTGAAAATATTAATCGTCTTTTATATCAGAAGAATTGGTCTATCAGGCAGCTTGCCGATGAGGCTGAGCTTCCATATGAATCCGTCAAGAAATTAGTTGGGGGTAAGGTTAACAATCCCACTATTTATACTATTTCAAAGGTTTGCGATGCGCTGAATTGTAGCATTGACTATATTTTAGGGCGCTCAGTCATTAATACCATTGATAAAAAATCACTTCCACCAAGGGTTTTTAATCTACTTGTGGAAATTGCCTATTTTGAGTCCCGCATTGCCGACTACAACAAATCTCACAAAACCGACTGCATTTCTGTTCTTACGCCAACGGGCTATGTTCAGGATGGAATGGTTTTTGACAGTATTTCCACTGATATTGTTGATATTTCACCATATCAAAAAGATTTTGGTGATATTATTCTATGTGGCATAAAAATTGTTGGAAAAAATCTTATGCCTACTTATTTTGACAATGACATTCTTCTGATTGGCAAGGACCGTTTTCCTGAATCCGGTGAGACAGGGATTTTTCTTATTGGAAATAAAGTGTATATTCGTAAATATATTCCGGGAATCAGGCTGGAGCTTGCTCCCATTAATGGCGACAAGAACTCGCTTTTCATCGATAATATCGATGATGTTCACTACTTTGGAAGGGTGCTTACAGTGGTTCGTGACGCTTGATGTTTCTTGTTATTGTTAAATTTTTAACTTTTTATTTATTGCAATATTGGGATAATTGTATTATTATAAACGTATAAAAAATCAAAGGAGGCTTACATAATGGCTTACAAAATTACTGACGGATGTATCGGTTGTGGTGCATGTGAAGGTACTTGCCCAGTAGGAGCTATTAGCAACGATGGTAGCGTTTGCGTAATCGATGCAGATACATGTATCGAATGTGGCGCTTGTGCAGGTGCATGCCCAACAGATTCAATCACATTAGACTAATTATTATAATTTATACGCTCTCTTTGGAGCGTGTTATGTACCGTATAGGTATAAAAAATGCCATCTTTACTTTATGTAAAGGATGGCATTTTTTATGTAATATTATCTATGTAACTTTTCATAATATTTTTTATAATATTTCTTATCGTCTTTCTTTTAATATTTTTTAATATTTTTATTGTATCTTTAAATTATTTTTGCTATTTGTCCTTATTATCTGTCTCTTTATGTATTGCATTTTTTTAATATCTTTTGCATTTTATATGCGATGCAGCATTCTTCTATAATGTATTTTTGTTTATGTAGTCTGCGGTTTTTTCCCGAAATGAGCCATTCCTTTTTTCTTATTTTTCAAAAGAAGTTTTTCTGCTTTTGCTTTTTTTCTTTTTTCTCGGCGGCTTAGCTTCTGCTTGTTTCTCATAAGCTCATCAAGTTTTCGATAACGTTCTTCTTCCTTTTCATCCTGAACTCTCATCATATAATTCATTCCTTTTAGAACGTTTTCGCTTACGTTGTCACTTAGCTCTTTTCCAAGGTTCGTTGTGGATTCTTTTAATGCCTTTGAAACAACCTTATTCATAAGGTTCTGGAACTGTTCTAACTTCAAGCCTGCGCTTTCTGCATTCTGCCCATTACTCTGTGTCATATTCTGTACCACACTCTGTACACTGCCGGACATTGCCTCCGGCACTTCCTGATAGCAATTCTCCACCCCGGCTTTTTTCTCCCTTACTTCCATCAGCGAAATTGGCTGTCTTACTGTCAGTCTTTCATTTGATTCTTTATTTTCCCTGGCTCCTTTTTTCGGGTTTACCATATTTTTTATTGCCTTTAGGCTGTACCCCTGCTTCTTTAAGTCTCTGACTTTTCTAAGGCTTTCTATGTTGCCTTCCGTGTAGTATCTGTGTCCCATTTCATTTCTTGGAATTTTGATTTCAAGTTCTTCTTCCCAATATCTTAAAACATGTGATTCAACATTGAGCATCTTTGATGCGTCCGAAATAATATATCTTTTTTCCCCCATATACTCCTCCTTAAAAATCGAATTGGAGCATCGAAAAGGAGATGCTCCCTTTTGGAACATCTCCATTATAAATTCATTATATGCCTTGTTCAATATTTTTAACACTGCGAAAAAAACGACTTTCTGTAGCTTTGTCGCCAGATGTCTACTACAGTCACCTACACCTGTTCTGTTTCCGCATTTTCGAACTTAGTATACTGTGGTAACCATACTAATTCTACTTCACCTACAGGGCCGTTACGCTGTTTAGCTACGTTTACGATAATTCTGTTTCTGTCTTCTGTCTTTGTTTCCTTATCGTAAAATCTTGACATAAGCATTACAACGTCCGCATCCTGCTCGATAGAACCGGATTCACGAAGATCGGCCATAATAGGCTTCTTGTCTTCTCTTGTTTCAGCCGCTCGGTTAAGCTGTGATAAGGCAATAACCGGAACGTTTAACTCTCTTGCAATTCCCTTTAAGGTTCTTGAAATTTCCGCAATTTCCTGTTCACGGCTTGACGATCTGCCGTTGGTTGTCATCAACTGAAGGTAATCCACTATAACAAGCTGGATATCTTTCTCCAACTTAAACTTTCTACACTTAGAACGCATTTCGCCGATGCTTATACCCGGTGTATCATCTATGATAATGTTGGAATTACCGATAATATTGGCTGATTCAACTATGTTTGCCCACTCGCTGTCACTTAAGTCACCATTTCTCATTTTCTGGGAACTTACCATTGAGTTCTGTGAAATAATACGGTTAATAAGCTGTTCGCTTGACATTTCCAAACTAAATATGGCAACAGGTATGTTGTGTTTTACTGCAACTGTTTCCGTAATATTCAAAACGAAAGCTGTTTTACCTACAGATGGTCTTGCCGCAATAAGTATCATATCTGATGGCTGAAGTCCTGAAAGCTGGTGGTCAAGCTTAGTAAAGCCTGTTTCCAAACCTGTAATGGAACCTTTAGTCTGGGAAGCTTTCTCAATCTTTTCAAATACATTAAGAACTACCTGTCTTACCGGAGTGTAATCTCCACTGCTTCCTGACTGAATCAGGTCAAATATTTTCTTTTCCGTTTCCTCAAGAATTGCCTCTAGTGTTTCATTTCCTGCGTAGCATTTGCCGGCAATGTCTTCATTGGCACGAATTAGATTTCTAAGAACTGATTTTTCGTAAACAATTTCTGCATACTGCTTAATGTTAGCTGATGTAGGAACCATTTCCAATATATTTCTGATAAAATCAAGACTTACAACTTCTGAAGGCACCCCTGTTTCCTCTAACTTAGACTTTACTGTAACAAGGTCACAGGTTTTTCCTTCATTATAAAGTTCTATCATTGCCTTAAAAAGAGAACCATATTGTTTGTTATAAAAATCATCTTCTGAAATTTTTTCCATAGCAGTTGTAATGGCATCTGCATCCATAAGCATTGAGCCGATTACTGCCTGTTCTGCCTCATTACTATGAGGCATTACTCTTTTTACTACTGCCTCTTCCATTTGGTATTCTCCTTAGGATTCTTATTTTGCTTCAACTTTTACTGTTAATGTAGCTGTTACGTCTTTGTGTAACTTAATGTTAACGTTGTAAGTTCCAAGTGACTTAATTGCGTCAGGAATTACAATCTTCTTCTTATCAATATCCATGTTTAACTGCTTCTTTGCTTCTGTGGCAATTTCCTTGCTTGAAATAGAACCGAATACCTTTCCTTCTACCCCTGCCTGAATCTTAACAGTAATTGATTTTTCTTTGATTTCTTCTGCCAATGCCTTTGCTGCATCAAGTTTTTCCTGTGCAACTTTTTCGTCATTCTGCTTCTGAAGTTTTAAATCATTAAGGTTCTTTGATGTTGCCTCAAGACCTAACTTTTTAGGCAAAATGAAATTTCTTGCGTATCCGTCATTTACATTTACAATCTCTCCTTTTTTTCCAAGAGATTTAACATCTTCTAATAATATAACCTTCATTAAATTTCTCCTTCCTCTATCATTGTTTCAATAACTTTCTTTAACATAACGATAACCTCGCCGGTTGTCTTATTTCTAACCTGAGCTCCGGCAAGATTCATGTGTCCGCCACCACCAAACTGTTCCATAATAACCTGAACGTTGATTTTGTCAATTGAGCGGGCACTTATATATACCTGATCATTGTATGGTGTACATACAAATGATGCTTTTACATTTTTTACATTTAATAATTCATTGGCTGTCTGGGCGCCTACAATTGTAGGTGAAGATACACCCTGTGGACTACATACTGACAATGCGTATTCATCCATAAAGATTTCAGTGTTCTGAATTGCCAATGCCTTAGCCTTGTAATCTGACAAATCATCCCTGAACATTCTTCTTACTCTTGCAACATCTGCGCCATTCTTCTTCAAATATGCTGCCGCTTCAAAAGTTCTTACACCTGTACGGTTTATAAAGTTGTTTGTATCAACCATAATACCGCCATATAAAGCCTCTGCATCAAGCTTTGTAAGCTTAACTGTTTCATTAATGTACTGCATTATTTCAACAACCATTTCACAAGTTGATGATGATGATAACTCAACATATGAAAGCTGGGCATTGTCAATGCAATCTGTTGTCTGTCTATGGTGGTCAAATACAATTATACACTGGGCTCTTCTTACAAGCTCAGGATATTCTGTATATGAGGCTCTGTTACAGTCAACTATAATAAGGGCGTCATTCTTAGTCATTTCAGAAACTGCTTCCGGTCCTGTAATAAACATATCTTCATCATATAAGTCTGAGTTCTTAAATTCATCAACTAAAGGAACTACACTGCCACTTACATCTCCAAGTACAATGTGCGTCTTCTTTCCGATAGTCTTTCCAACTCTGTATAAGCCTATTGCGGCACCAAAGGAATCATTATCCCCTATATGATGTCCCATAATATAAAGATTCTCTTTTGTTTCAATCAAATCTCTAAACGCTGTGGCTTTTACTCTTGATTTAACTTTTGTGTTCTTTTCTACTGATTTGGTCTTTCCACCGTAATAATAAACCTTACTACCGTCTTTTAACACTGCCTGGTCACCGCCACGTCCAAGCGCCATGTCAATGGCTGTTGTGGACAAATCATAATTCTGTACCAGACTGTTTCCTCCCATACCAATACCGATACTAATTGTTACAGGAAGGCTGTTTCCTATATTAACTGTTTTTACTTCGTCAAGAATTGCAAACTTGTTAGTCTGCATCTTGCTTATATATTTTGTTTTGAAAACTACAAAATACTTGTCATTTTCAAGCTTTCTGACAATTCCGTCATATTGAGAAAAATAAACATTAATCTTTCTGTCTATTAAAGCTACCAAAAGGGTTCTTCGTGTGTTTTCAACACTTTGTACCACTTCGTCATAGTTATCAATATAAATATTTGCCGTTACAAGTCGTTCTTCCTTAGTCTCTTTTTCCAGCTTGCTGATTAATGTTTCATCTCTTAAATAAATGGAAATTAACTGACCGCTATTTTCTTCCAAAAGATTAAGGGCGCTGTCCTCAAAATCATTTTTCAGCTCAAACTTGGTTAATGTTACCGCAAATAATTTGTCTTTATAACTAAGCTTAACGTGATTAGGTTTCTCGTCATCAAAAACCAAATATTCCGGCTTAATGCCTTCAAAAATATGCATAATGTTCTTATTTAAAACACTCTTTTCAAATAAAGTATCAAACTGGTTGTTAGTCCATAGTATCTTTCCGTTTTCGTCAATAAGGCCATATGGCACATCCATTTCCTTAAGCATCTGTCGTTGAACCAGACTATAAGCACTTCCGAAGTCTATAAGTCTCTTAGTTACGTTGGAATTATACTTAATAGCTATGCTTAGCATTAAAATAATGTAAACAAATGTGGCAAGACTCATTACTGCGCCTGCTCTTACATCAATGGCATATGTAATCACATTAATCATTATCCAAAATGCAATAAAATACAACGGTCCCTTTAAATATTTTCCTACCTGAGTCTGTAATTTTTTCTTTCTTTTATTTCCCATATAATACTCCATTCCGTTTTTCTTAAAACGGTATAAACAGCTATGCCTATTTCATCTCTTCCCTCTTTTTTTGTTTATGACTACCATACATTTCTCACTTATTTATAGTGCTCATTACCCCTAAGTATATCATTATTCTAACAATATTTAAAGTTAAACTTATGCTTATGCGTTAGTTTTGTCTAACTTCTTTTTTCTTTACTTTTACTCCGTTTTCCCTTACACTTACTTTGGATTTATATTATGTTATTTATACTATATTAATGGAACGGAGATTATTATGTTTAGAGTTTGGGGACGTACTTTTAAAAGTAATAAAATGTTACAAAGCACTACTATTGAATTGGATATTCCTGACGAGACAAGAACTCATAAGGTTTTTATAGCTCTTGAACAGATTTGCGAGGAATTTGATTTAAGCAATCCAATATGGCTTGATTCAAATATTAACGAGTTTAAACGTATTGCGCGAACAAGATTTTATGCAGACAGTTTTGTGGAATCAATAGATTTCGACTATCTTGACTTCTATGTTATTGAAGAGGATTAATCTTGAGTCTGTGAAATAAAGTCTGTAAATAGACATTCTATGATAAGTGATGGAGCTGTAAGTTCATAAAATGAGCTTGCAGCTCTTGTTTATATAACTAGCATATAAAAATACCCATGTCAAGGACGCCCATTTTATAACGGGCGTATATTTATCCTTGATATTGGGTATTTTTTATGCTATTCAGGCAAACGGCCTTCGTACATAATGCTCAGTTCTCCATACACCTGAGCCCAGTTTCTTAAGGTCGTTGTCCATTTCTTCGTTGCTTCAAACGTTGAAAGGTACAGAGCTTTCAACAATGCCTTGTCGCTTGGAAATACACTTCTCTGACGATTAAGTTTCCTGTATGTTGAATTTAAACTTTCAATGGCATTGGTTGTATATATTACTTTTCGGACGGTATCTGAAAATTTAAAAATAGGCGATATCACATCCCAGTTGTCCTTCCATCTTTTCATTGAGTTTGGATACTTCGGAGTCCATTTTTCAGTCACCCTGTCTAAAGCTTCAAGAG
>ENA-ORTG01000932-ORTG01000932.1-human-gut-metagenome-genome-assembly--contig:-NODE-932-length-28903-cov-21.702440_pt1 | contig 28903 bp, 28 predicted proteins | sample MGYA00241906_ERZ509176 | MGnify/ENA primary metagenome ERZ509176 (study PRJEB26280, sample SAMEA2338811) | human gut metagenome | biome: human gut; feature: human-associated habitat; material: faeces...
TGGGCACTCCCTTCTGCATCACCGTGGACTTCGACACCGTGGGCGATGCCGAGCACGCCGGCGACAACTGCGTCACCGTCCGCGAGCGCGACACCATGGAGCAGGTGCGTATCCCCATCAGTGAGCTGAAGGCCTATCTGGCCGAGAAGCTGGCCTATTAAGCGTAAAAAAAGAAAGCCCCGCGGGGCTTTCTTTTTTTGCTCACATATCCACGATCTGCAATTCGCTCTCGTCCACCTTCTGCATGTCCTTCTTGTTCATCATGTCGTACATACAGGGCACCACGAACAGCGTCATCAGCGTGGCGTACAGCAGTCCGCCGATACAGACCACGGCGATGGGCTGCATCAGCGCCGTGCCGGCGTTTTTCGCCGTGGCGGTGACGATCAGGCCCAAAATCGTGGTCAGACTGGTCATCAGGATCGGCCGCAGGCGGGTCACGCCCGCGTCGATGATCGCCTCCCGGCGCTCCATGCCGGACAGCCGCTGCTGGTTGATGTAATCCACCAGCACGATACCGTTGTTGACGATGATGCCCACCAGCATCACAAAGCCGATCAGGCTGATGACAGATACCTCGATCCCCGCGATCAGCAGGGCCAGGAAGCCGCCGGTAAAGGCCAGCGGGATGGTAAACATGACGATGAACGGGGATTTCAGCGACTGGAACTGTGCCACCATGATGAAGTACACCAGCACCACGCCCAGCAGCAGCATCAGCAGCAGCTGGCTCATGGCCTCCATGATCTGCTCGTTCTCTCCGTTGAATTCCGCGGTGACGCCCTCCGGCAGCGTCAGACCGCTGACGGCCTGCTGCGCCGCGGAGGTCACGTGGGTGACGTTGTAGCCATCGGCGATGGCGGCGGTCACGGTAACGCACCGGCGCTGCTGGTCACGGGAGATGGTGTTCATGGACACCGTCTCCGTCACGGTGGCCACATCGCCCAGCTTGAAGGTCTTGTCCTCCTCGCTGTCCCCGGTCAGCTGCCCCGCGGCGCTGCTGCCGGTCATGCCTGAGGCGCTGCCAGTCATGGCGGAGGACGCGCTGCTCTCCGCCGACAACTCCAGCTCCAGCAGGTTCTCCCGCTTGAGGACGCTGCCCTCCGCCGCGTCCACGGTCAGGTCCATGTCCTCGCTGTCCAGCGTCACATCAGAGACGCTGGCGCTGCTCTGCAGCGCCGCGGCGATCTGCATATACACCTGGGCCACGGTCAGCCCCTTCTCCGCCGCCGCCTTCCGGTCGATGGTCACCTGCAGCGCCGGGGCCGAGGCGTCCAGCCCGTCGCTGACCTCGCTGACGCCCTCCACCTGCTCCAGCCGCCGGGCGATGGTCCGGGCGCTGCTCTGCAGGTCCGTCATATCGCTGCCGAACACCTGCAGCGACACGCCGCTGCCGGTCATATAGCTCATCATACCGCTCATCACGCCGCTGGCCGTCACCTCACAGGGCAGGTCGGCACACAGCGTCTCGATCTCCTTCCCCGCCACAGAGCCGAAGGTCCCCTCCGGCATGGTGATGTAGCCCTCCACGTCATAGCTGCCGCCGGAGGCGCCGCCCATGGCACCGCCCATGTTCAGGCCGCCCATGGTGCCGCCGCCCATCATAAAGCCGGCGTCCTGCACGTCGTCCACAGTCATCACCCGCTCCAGCACCTCGTCGGCCAGCCGTACCGCCTCCTCGCGGGAGGTGTCCTCCGGCATGGTGATGGTCAGGGACAGGTTGTTCATATCCATCTCCGGCATAAAGGTAAAGCCGCGGCGCAGGCACGCGCCGGCACTGGTCACCAGCAGCACCAGCGACAGCAGCAGCACGCCGGCCTTGTGGTCCAGCGAAAAAGCGATGGCCTTCCGATAGGCGGGATAGACCTTGTCCAGCAGGCCCGGCTTCTGCACCATGGGCCGGCGCAGCATACCGCTGGCCATCGCCGGCACCAGTGTCAGCGCCACCAGCAGGCTGGCCAGCAGCGAGTAGGTGATGGTCAGCGCCAGATCGGTGAACAGCTGGCGGGTCAGGCCCTCTACGAACACGATGGGCGCGAACACACACACGGTGGTCAGGGTAGAGGCCGTCACCGCGCCCAGCACCTGGCCCGCGCCGGACACCGCCGCCTGAATGATGGTGGCGCCCTTGGCCCGCAGGCGGTAGATATTCTCAATGACCACCACGGAGTTATCCACCAGCATACCCACCGCCACGGCCAGACCGCTCAGGGAGATCATGTTGATGGTCACGCCGGTGAAGTACATAAGTACGATGGCAAAGATCACGCTGACGGGGATAGATACCAGCGTGATGACCGTTGGCCGCCAATCCCGCAGGAACAGGTACAGAATGACCACGGAGAACAGCGCGCCCCACAGCAGCGACGAGGTGATGGTCTCCACGATCAGGTAGATATAGTCGCCCTGGTCCATCAGCGGCGCGAAGGACAATCCCTCGTACTGGCCCTCCAGCTCCTCGAACCGTGCGCTGATGTTATTGGACACCTCCGCCGTGGCGTAGTTGGACTGCTTGGTAAAGGTGATGAGAATGCCGTTGTCGCCGTTGACCTTGGTGTACAGCTCCCCGGCGTTGTCCGTGACCACCACGGTGGCGATGTCGCCCAGTGTCACCGGCTCGATACCGTCCATGCCCAGGTCCAGCAGCACCATATCCTCCAGCTCCTGGCGGGAGGACACGTTCTCGCCCACGGATACCATGTATTTCACGCCGCTGTCGTCCTCAATGTACCCGGCAGGCATGGCGAAATTCTGTGCCGTCAGCAGCTGGCTGACGGCGGAGATGGACAGCATCCCGCCCACGTCCGTCTGGTCGGCGATGGACTTGTACGCCTCGTTGATCTGGTCCATGCCGGCCTCGATCTGGGTCATGGCCTCATCCAGCTGTATCTGCGCCTCCGTCAGCTGGGTAATGCCGTCGATCAGGGAGAGCGTCATGTTATAGACCTCACTGGTGACCTCCCGCTTCAGCTCGCCGCTTTCCAGATCCTGCATCAGCTTATCCAGCGTCGCGTTCAGCCGTTCCAGCGTCTTTTTCAGCTGTTCCAGCTCCTTCTTCCCGGGCACGGTGATGGGCGGCTCACCGGGATCCGGATCCGGGTCTGGCCCCGGGATCTGGCCCCGGGCCTCCTTCAGATATTCGTACAGCTTATCCACCGCCGCGCCCGCCTTGGCCGCCGCGCCGGCGGCAATGGCCTCCTTGGCCTCATCCAGCTGTGCCTGCCCCTTTTCCACCTGGTCCTTGGCCTTCTGCAGATCCAGCTTCGTCTTGTTCAGTTCGGTACGCACCGCATCCGCCAGCTTCTCCGACAGGGCGTCCAGCTTGGCCTCGTCCAGGATCACATGGGCCTCCCGGGTCACGGCGCCGCTGACCGAAATGCTGGCCACACCGGACACGCCCTCCAGCTTGGGGGACAGCTCTCCGGTGACGAAATCGCTGAGCGCGTACACGTCCATGTCCTCCCGGGTCACGGCGGCCACCATCACCGGCAGCATGGAGGGATTGATCTTCAGCACATAGGGGGCGGAGACGGTGTCGTCCCAACTGCCCTGCAATACGGAGATCTTCTGCTGGATGTCCACACTGATGGTATCCATATTGGCGCCGTCCTCAAACTCCAGCGTGACCATGGATACGCTGTCCTGGCTGGTGGAGGTGACGGTCTTGATCTTATCCAGCGTAGCCATGGACTGCTCCACCGGCCTGGTGATGGACTGCTCAATGGACTCCGGGCTGGCGCCGGGATCAGAAGTGACGATGATGACATAGGGAAAGTCCATGTTGGGCAGCAGATCCGGTGTCATTTTCAGATACGCCACCACGCCCAGCACGATAATGCCCAGCACCGTCACAAAGATCGTCAGCGGTTTTTTCACGCTGAAGCCGGCCATATCCGTCCCTCCTTTTTCCGCCTGCAGCGCCCACGCACCCAGGGTAAAACTGTAATAATGTGTAAGTGTACCATCCCCGCCGCCGACTTGCAAGCGGGACGGCGCAGAATTCACGAAAGCGTTACAAATACAGGATTTTCTCGGGAAAATAGTTCGGAGTTCGTAGTATTCTTTGCGCCGTCTTTACGCGTCCGGACGATGAAAAACGCGGACGCAGATGCGTCCGCGTTTTTCGCAAATAAGAAAGAGAAAAGGGAAGAAAACAGCAAAATCAGCCGGTGCCCCGTTACAGCAGCGTGCACAGCAGGCGCAGCTCGGCGGCCAGCCACACCGGCATCAGCATGGCGGTGACACGGCACACGGGGTTGATGTTCCCCGTCAGCAGGCACACCAGCGTGAACGCCAGAATAACCGCGATCACAACAGCGGCGATCGCCTTTGCCGGGGAAGTCTTGGTTTTCGTGTTTGTCATAGGGAACAACTCCTTTCTGTATTGTGGCCAAATCATACCACAAAGATTGGTGCTTGTAAAATTGATTATTCTACGGTATAATATAGGCATAAACTATAATTGGAGAGCCGCCTATGACCAACCAGGATATCGAGACCTTTTTCGCCGTGCTGGACCACGGCACCATGACCGCCGCTGCCGAGGCGCTGTACATCACCCAGCCGTCCCTGTCCGCCCGGCTGAAGTCGCTGGAGGACCAGGTGGGCGCGCCCCTGTTCCACCGTGGCAAGGGCCAGCGCCGCATCACCCTGACGGATGCGGGCCAGCACTTCCTGCCTCTGGCCCGCCGGTGGCAGAACCTGCTTTCGGAGACGCAGACCTTCGCCGCCGCGGAAAAGCGGGAGTTCCTCCACGTCATCGCCGCCTACACCGCCAACCAGTACATCCTGCCCCCGGTGTACCAGCGCTTTCTGGAGCGCGAGCTGCCGGTGAACCTGTGGGTGGAGTCCATGCGGACGGACCAGGCGGTGTCCGCCGTAGCCCGGGGCGACGCGGACATGGCCATCGTGGACGGCGCATTGCACTACGATCTGCAGATCGAAGCCAAACCCCTGTTCCGCGAGGGCTTCTTCCTGGTGGTGCCCAAAACGGTGGCACTGACGGAACCGGTAGAGGCCACCACCCTGCACGTGCAGGACGAGATACTCATCTATGGCCAGCCGGAGATACTGCAATGGCACGACTACTGGTACGGCGTGGATGCCCGCCCCCTGCTGTACACCGACACGCCCCAGCTGGCCGAGACCCTGCCCGCCTGCGGCAAGCGCTGGAGCATCATCCCCGCCGGCGCGACCGAGCCCTATCTGCGGATGTTCAGCAACGTGCAGGTGCTGCGCCTGGCCCACCCGCCGGCGGAGCGCACCTTCTACCTGGTCACACCCAAGGGCCGCGCCCTCTCCGCCGCCGCGGAGACACTGCTGGAGGACCTGCGGGTGCAGATACAGGATCTGGAGGGCATCACCTGGTATTGAGCAGCGAAAGAGACACACCCTTCGGTGTGTCTCTTTCTGTCGTTTTGTGTCGCATTCTGTCCTTGCACGTCGTATGGCGGCCATTCACGTCGATTTTCGTCTTTTGACGTCGCACGATGACCTTTTGCGTCGTTTCCCGTCGTTCCCCGTCGCACACAGACGTATCCCGTCGCTTCCCGTCGACCCATGTCGAACACGGACACATTTCGTCGCTTCCTGTCGCAATATGTCGAATACCGTCCTATCCCCGCCGCAGCTGGCCCCGGATCAGCCGCGTCACCGCGTCTGCCAGCCACCCGATGGCCGGCAGGCGCTCCATGGCCTGTCCGTAGATGCGCCGGGCGTCCGGCACCTCCCGGTCGCTTCCGGTGAACAGACACACCGGCAGCACGCCCCGCAGCCGCAGGGCCGCGGCCTCCGCCGCCGTGTCGTCCACGCCGCGCTTCCCGGTGTAGGCCCATCCGCCCAGGCCGTTGGGTATCCGCTGGTCGTCGTTGGGGCTGGCGTCCGAGAGCACCAGCAGCAGCGACTGCTCGCTGCGCCGCTGCCGCAGCAGCCAGCCCATGGCCCGCAGGGCCAGCCCGTCCCGGTTCCACCCCGCGGCCACATAGTCGAATACCCCCTCGTTCTGCTCCGGATGGTCATAGTCCCGCAGCACCCGCAGCACCGTGCAGCCGCTGACGGAGCAGAACGCCGTCACCCGCACGGGGATGCGGCACCGGCTCAGGCTCTCCGCGATGAGATACGCCTGGGTGGCCAGCTTCTCCTGCTGCCGGTTCTGCGAGGCCGAGCCGTCCAGCAGCAGGTCCACGGACAGCTCTCCCGGCTCCTGCGGCGACCGGCGGGAGAACACCCGCTCGTCCCCCAGCGCCCCGGCGCGCCAGGCCAGCTCCGGCCGCAGCCTCCCGGCGCGGCCCGTACCGCCCTCGTCCTCCGCCCGCAGCAGCAGCGTGTTCTGCAGCTTCTGCGTCAGCTGTGCGATGGCCAGCTTGTTTTCCACCAGATGCTCCCGGTAATACGCCCGGTTCTTCTCCCGCTGCTGCCGGAAGTGGGCCGCGTCCCAGGCCGCCTCCGGCGCGGGCGCGCGGCCCACCGGTTCGCCGCGGGTAAAGTGCAGCCGGCAGTTCTTGTGCACGCCGGTGCACAGGGTGCGCTCCGCCTCGCTGAGCTGCCCCGGCGTCAGCATGGACGCGCCGAAGCAGTCCTCCACATACCGCCGCAGGATCGGCTCCGGCGTCCGGCCCTGCAAAAAGCTGAACAGCGTCTGCTTCTGCAAGCCGCCGCTGCCGCCGGGCGCGTCATGTGACAGCGCCCGCAGGGCGTTGGGCCGCACAAAGTGCACGCCGCCGCTTTTGTCCCGCTTTCGGCCTACCCACGCCGCCCACTGGCGGTCGTCGGCGGCCCGGCGGGCGCGGCGGAACCAGGTGTACAGCACGCGCTCCGTCCGCTGGATCAGCTGCGCCTCCGTGCTGTCCCCCGGCGCGGCCAGCTCGTCCAGCAGCGGCGACAGGGCCGGATCCTCCGGCTGTTCCAGCACGCGGCAGGCCCAGGCCCGGCGCACGGCGTCCCCGTTCATGCCCTCGGCCACCGGCGTCTGCGCCAGCAGCCGGCGGGCATAGTCCCGCCGCAGCGCCGGCAGCAGCGGCCGTTCCGCCGCGCCGCGGGCGAACACCGCCCCCTCCAGCACCAGGAAGAATATGTCCGTGTACAGTGCCTCCTGCGCCGACCGGTGAAACTCGTTCAGCAGCGGCCGGAACCGGTCAAAGTCGTAATACCGGCAGGCCAGACCCAGCACCGTATTGCCGTACAGCTCGGCATCCCCCGCCCGGTCGAAGGTCAGCAGCTCCGGCTTGCGGGCATAGTCCCCCCAGCCGTTCCACACCTGATTTTCCGCCCGGCGCGTCTCTCTGTCCTGTCTGTCCATATCAGTCGAACAGCTTGTCCCGGGTGGCGTCCCTGGGCAGGCGCGCCCACACCGCGTCCGCCACCAGCTGGCGCTCAAAGGGCTCAAAGGCCTTGTTGATGATGCCCAGGTCCAGCGCCTGCCCGGAGGGTATCCCCTTCTCGATCAGGTGCAGTGCCGCCAGCAGTCCCCGCAGGTCCAGCGCCTTGGTGGATATCTCACCGCTGTCGCACTTGATCCGCAGGTCCCGGAACAGCGCCGTCAGCTGCTCGGCCCACTCCCGCTTCAGGGTGGGGAAGCTGCGCCGCAGCAGCTTCTGCAAATTCTCGTCGGAGATCACCGGCATATCCACCACCACGAACCGGCTCACCAGCGCCTCGTTCAGCTCACGGGTGCCGGCGTAGCCGTAGTTCATGGTGCCGATGAAACGCGCCGCGTCGTCCAGCTGTATGCGCTCATACCCCGGCACGTCGATGACGCGCCGGTGGTCCAGCGTGGCGTGCAGCACGGCCAGCGCCTCGTTCTTTGCCATGTTCACCTCGTCCAGCACGCCGAAGCCGCCCAGCCGCGCACAGGCGCACACCGGTCCCTCCCGGAACACCACCTGCCCGTCCTTCAGCGTGTCCGCGCCGATCAGGGCCGCCGCGTCCACGTTCACATACATGGACACGTCCCACACCGGCCGTCCGAACAGCGCCGCCAGGTCCTCCGCCAGCACGTTCTTGCCGGTGGCCTTCGGCCCCGCCAGCAGCAGGTGCTCGCCGCACAGCAGCGCCGCCGCCGCGCTCTCCCATACCTCCCTGCCGTAGTAGAGATACTTCGGCACGGGCACGCGCTCCTGCGCCTCCGGCGTCAGGGGGTGGGCCTCCCGGAAGCGGCGTACCTCGTCCAGCAGGCCGCTGTCCACGCCCTCGTCCCGCAATTCCTTCCAGATATCCATAGACTCGCCTCATTTCTTCTCCGGATGATGCCAAATTATACTCCCGCCGCCCGCTAAGTGTCCGTTAAGGATGTGCGGTCCGTTCCCTTTGTCATATCCGCCCGCGTTCCGCCATATAGATAGAGCACAACGGCATGGGAGTGTTGCGTTATGCGAGACGATCTGGAGCAGCGGGCCAAAGAGCTGGCCCTGTACATGATAGAGAACCGGACCACCGTCCGCGCCGCCGCCAAGAAATTCGGCGTCAGCAAATCCACCGTACACAAGGACCTGTCCGAGCGTCTGGCCCTGTGCGACCGGGCGCTGTACACACAGGTAAAGGCCATACTGGACGAAAACCGTTCCCAGCGGCACATTCGCGGCGGAATGGCCACGCGCCGCAAGTATAAGGGGATATGAAAAAAGGGACGGCGGCGCCGTCCCTTTTCCCGTGCAAACCAAAACGGACACCCTTGCGGATGTCCGTTGCGTTTGGTCATTAGCCAATGTTGTTCAGCTTCAGCGTCAGCGCGCTCTTCTTGTGGGCCGCGTTGTTCTTGTGCAGCAGGCCCTTTGCAGCAGCCTTGTCGATCGCCTTGACCGCCACCTTGTAAGTGCCCTCGGCCTCGGTGCGATTGCCTTCAACGGCAGCAGCCTCGAACTTCTTGATAGCAGTCTTCAGTGCGGACTTATTGGCTTTGTTGCGAGCATTTCTCGTCTCTGCCACCAGAACACGCTTCTTAGCAGACTTGATATTCGGCAAACCAAACACCTCCCCGACTTGAATTTTTTGTGCAGCGAAAATATACACTTCCACGCAGGATGATATTTTAGCATCTTTGCCTGAAAAATGCAAGACTTTTTTGCAATTTCCGCGGCAGTTTTTGTATAAAAGCGATTTCACCGGCCATGCTACCCAAAAGCCACAATATTTTGTGTTCAGAAGGGAGCGTTGACCACTACTATGAACCTCTCGCGTACCGATCTGGCCGTGGAAACAGCGGAGGCGCTGCCCACCGGCCGGGATATGTTTGCCCCCGGCACCGGCGTCACCAAGTCCGAATGCCTGCTGTGCGGCTGTCCCGTCACCCGCATCCATGTCCGTACCCCGGCGGGCGCCCGGGCCATCGGCAAGCCCGAGGGCCGCTATATCACCATCGACCTGCGCCCCGCCCTGTCCCGTCAGGAGGCGCTGACCGGCCGGGCCGCCCTCTGTCTGTGCCGCGAGCTCCGCGCCCTGCTGCCGCCGCCATCGGACGGTCCCGCCCTGGTGGTGGGCCTGGGCAACGACGCCATGACCCCCGACGCCGTGGGGGCGGCGGCGCTGGATCACCTGCTGGTCACGCGGCACATGGTCCGTTCCATGCCCCGGCAGTTCGGCGCGCTGACGCCGGTGGCGGCCCTGGCCACCGGCGTGCTGGCCCGCACGGGGGTGGAGACGCTGGAGCTGATCCGCGGCGCGGCGGACCGCCTGCACCCCTCGGTGGTCATCGCCATCGACGCGCTGGCCGCCCGCAGCCGTCACCGGCTGTGTGCCACCGTGCAGCTGGGGGACACGGGCCTGATCCCCGGCAGCGGCGTAGGCAATCACCGCAAGGCAGTCAACGCCCGGACGCTTGGCGTGCCGGTCATCGCCCTGGGCGTCCCCACGGTCATCGATGGCGCGGCCCTCTGCGGCGACGAGGACGCCCCGCCCACCGGACTGTTCGTCACGCCCCAGGACATCGACCGCCGTGTCCGTGAGCTGGGCCGGCTCATCGGCTATGGCGTCACCCTGGCGCTCCAGCCCGGCCTGACGCCGGAGGATGCAGCGGCCCTGCTGGGATAGCCCTTGCAAAATCCTCCCCGACGCGGTACAATAGGACATCAAAACTTCGGAACGGGAGGTATCGCACATGGAATTCAACCCCCAGATACAGCTGGCCGGCCTGCTGGAGTGGATGGCCGAGCAGATGCACGCCTGCCACGGCAAGACCGCCGTCATTGGCATCTCCGGCGGCAAGGACAGCTCCACCGTGGCCGCCCTGGCCGTGGCCGCCTATGGCCGCGAAAACGTCCTCGGCGTCCTCATGCCCGACGGCGTCCAGCCGGACATCGACTACTCCCAGGCACTGGTGGAGCACCTGGACCTGCCCCACACCACCATCAACATCCATGACGCCGTTCAGGGCGTGCTGAACGAAATGGAGAAGGCGGGCCTGACCCCCAGCCGCCAGACAAAGGTCAATCTGCCCAGCCGCGTCCGCATGGCCACCCTGTACGCCGTGGCCCAGTCCGTAGAGGGCGGCATCGTCATCAACACCAGCAACCTCAGCGAGGACTGGGTGGGCTACTGCACCATCTACGGCGACAGCGCCGGCGCCTTCTCCCCCCTGGGGATGTACACCACCGAGGAGGTCGTCGCCCTGGGCCGTCAGCTTGGCCTGCCGGAGAAGTTCCTCATCAAGCCGCCGTCCGATGGCCTCACCGGCCTGACCGACGAGGACAATCTGGGCTTCCCCTATCACGCGGTGAACGAGTACGTCCGCCGCGGCGTGGTGGACCCGGCCATCAAGGAGCGCATCGACGCCCTCCATCGGGCCAGCCGCTTCAAATTCCAGACCCTTCCGGTCTACCACAACGGCCTGCCCATGGCGCTGACCGACGAGACCGATTATTATAACTGAGCCCCGTTTCCTTTTGTGCGTCTTTTTTCTCTCTGCCTTTTGAGAACACAAGGCTTTGGATCCTTCGGGAACACAAAGGCAAACCGTGACTGACGCAAACGTATACAAAAGAGCGCATAAGCAGCACATGCAGAGGACCACCAGGCAAACGCTGCGTAAACCGAAAAGCAAGCAAACATACGTTGCCGAAAGCGATAAAAAAGCAGAAACACCCCGGCCTAATGGCCGGGGTGTTTCCGTGTGTTTGTGTTAGGAGAGAGAGAAAATCACATCAGGAAGTGTTGTTCCTTTGGATGATGCTATAATACCCTCTAATTTTGGCCGAATCTTGAAGCGGCCATGAACAATTTGTGAATTCTGCCTTTTACGCCGCGTTTTTTCCACAGCAGACAGCGCATTTCACTGAAACTTTCTGCTCTCGGCCACAGCCATCTGGTCGCAGCGGTTGTTTTTTTCGTTCTCCGCGTGGCCCTTCACCCAGTGGCAGCGCACCTCGTGGATATCGGTCAGCGCCAGCAGCTGCTCCCACAGGTCCGGGTTCAGCGCCGGCTTTTTGTCACTCTTCACCCAGCCCCGCTGCTGCCAGCCCCTGGCCCAGCCCTTTTCCAGCGCGTCGATGACGTACTTGCTGTCGCTGTACAGCTCCACCACGCACGGCTCCTTCAAAAGCCGCAGCGCCTCGATGACGGCGGTCAGCTCCATGCGGTTGTTTGTGGTTCGCGCCGCGCCGCCGGAGAGTTCCTTCTCCGTTCCCTTGTAGCTGAGGATGGCCCCCCAGCCGCCCGGACCCGGGTTGCCGCTGCAGGCCCCGTCGGTGTAGATCGTAACGGTTCTCATATATCCTTCCTTCACTCCACCCCAACGACCCGCACCGTTCCGTCCTGCACGGTAAAGCGCACGTTCTTTCCTGCGTAAGCCATGCCGTACACGCGGTCGGGGTCGTCCTGATACCGGGGCCGCGGGTCGGCGGCCAGGGCGCTCAGCAGCCCGTGGCGCTGCCCGCTGTCAAATTGCGCCAGCAGCTCCGGGGGAAAGTCCACCGTCAGCACCGCGCCGGCATCGCCGCCGGTAAAGCCGCCGGCGGCGTCGGGATAGCTGTCCGCGTAGGCCAGATAGGGTTTGATGTCTACGATGGGCGTTCCGCTGACCATATCCGCGCCGCGGACATACAGCACCGGAGAATCCGGCTCGTCCAAGGCCACACGCTCCAGCTCCACAGCGGAGAGCCCCAGGCTGTTAGGCCGGAAGGGCGAACGGGTGGCGAACACGCCCACGCGCTCGTTGCCGCCCAGCCGGGGCGGCCGCACGGTGGGCGACCAGCCCTGCCGCAGCGCCCGGTCAAACTGCCAGATGAGCCAGATGTGTGAAAAGCCCTCCAGGCCCCGCACCGCGTCCACGTCCCGGAAGGGCTTTTCGAACACGATGCGTCCGGGGCAGTCGGCAATGCCGCTCTGCCGCGGCACGCCGAACTTCTCCGCAAAGGGCGTCTCTATCCGCGCGATGATGTCCAGCCCGGAGCCGTTCACAGCGGGGCCTCCTCCGGCGCTGGCTGCTCCTTCTCCTCGGGATCGGCCAGTGCCAGCGAGATGACCCGGTCGCCCTCCTCCTTGAAGCGCATGACGATGACGCCCTGGGTGGCACGTCCCGCCACGCGGATATTTTCCACAGGTGTGCGGATCAGGATGCCCGCCGCCGTTACCAGCAGCAGGTCCTCGGTACCGTCCACCACCTTCATGCCCACCACCGGGCCGGTCTTGTCCGTGACCATATAGTTGCGGATACCCATGCCGCCGCGGTTGGTAATGCGGTACTCCTCAATAGGCGTCCGCTTGCCGTAGCCGTTCTCGGTGATGGACAGCACGGTCTTGTCCGCGTCGGCGCGGGCAGCCCCGATAACATAATCGCCCTCCCGCAGGCGAATGCCCCGGACGCCCACGGCGGTACGTCCCATGGCGCGCACATCCGTCTCGTCGAAGCACACCGCCTGTCCGTCGTGGGTGGCGATAAGCATACGGTCATGCCCCCGCGTCTCCGTCACGGAGATCAGCTCATCGCCCTCGTCCAGCGTCAGGGCGCGGATGCCGTTGTTCCGCAGGTTCTTCAGGGCACTGACCTCCAGACGCTTCACCGTGCCGTTCCGGGTGGTCATGAACAGGTACAGCTCCTCGTCGCCCGTCTCCCGGAAGTGGAGCATAGCCTGCACACGCTCGCCCGTCTCCACCTGCAGGATGTTGACGATATTCACACCCTTGGCGGCCTTGCCGCTTTCCGGGATCTGATAGCCCTTCTTGCGGTAGACCTTGCCGGTGTCGGTAAAGAACAGAATATAGTCGTGGGTAGACGCGGTGAACACGTCCACCACCGTGTCCTCCTCACGGGTGGTGATGCCCTTCTTGCCCATGCCGCCCTTACTCTGAGCGGCGTATTCGCTGACCGGCGTGCGCTTGATGTAGCCGTTCTCCGTCAGGGTGAAGACGCACTGCTCCTCCTCGATCAGGTCCTCGATGTCCAGCTCGTCCTCCACGTCCTGGATCTCGGTCTTGCGGTCGTCGCCGAACTTGTCGGCAATGGCGGTCAGTTCCTCCTTGAGGATGGACTTCACCAGTCCCTCGTCGCTGAGGATACGCAGGAAGTAGGCGATCTTCTCCTCCAGCTCCTTGTACTCGGTCTGGAGCTTCTCCCGGTCAAGACCCTGCAGCGCCTTCAGGCGCATATCCAGAATGGCCTGGGCCTGCACGTCGTCCAGCCCGAAGCGCTGCATCAGGTTCTCCTTGGCGTTGTCGTAGCTGCTGCGGATGATCTTGATGACCTCGTCGATGTTGTCCTGGGCGATCAGCAGACCCTCCAGCAGGTGGGCGCGCTCCTGGGCCTTTTTCAGGTCGAAGCGGGTCCGGCGGATGATGATCTCCTCCTGGAATTTCAGGTACTCGTCGATGATGTGCCGCAGGGACAGTATTTTCGGCTGCCGCTGGTTTTCCACAAGCGCCAGCATATTGATGGCAAAGGTGGTCTGGAGCTGGGTCTGGGCGAACAGGCGGTTCAGCACCACCTGGGGATTGGCATCGCGCTTCAGCTCGATGACCATTCGCATACCGTTGCGGTCGGACTCGTCCCGGATGTCGGAGATACCCTCCAGGCGCTTGTCCTCCACCTGATCGGCGATGGCCTTGATGAGCATCCGCTTGTTCACCTGATAGGGCAGCTCCGTGATGATGATACGGGTGCGGCCGTTGTTGAACTCCTCAAACTCATGCCGGGCACGGACCATGAGCCGGCCCCGGCCCGTGGCGTAGGCGGCGCGGATTCCGCTGCGGCCCATGATGATGCCGCGGGTAGGGAAGTCGGGGCCCTTGACGTGCTCCATCAGGTCGCTGAGGGTGGCGTCCGGGTTATCCAGCACGCAGATGCACGCGCCGATGACCTCCCGCAGGTTGTGGGGCGGGATGTTGGTGGCCATGCCCACGGCGATACCACTGGAGCCGTTGACCAGCAGGTTGGGGAACCGGCAGGGCAGCACGCGTGGCTCCTTGCGGCTCTCATCGAAGTTGGGGTCCCAGTCCACCGTGTCCTTTTCGATGTCGCGGAGCATCTCGTTGGAGATCTTGCTGAGACGGGCTTCGGTGTATCGGTAGGCGGCCGGGGGGTCGCCATCCACGGAGCCGAAGTTGCCGTGGCCGTCCACCAGCATATAGCGCATGGAGAAATCCTGCGCCAGACGCACCAGCGCGTCGTACACGGAGGCGTCGCCGTGGGGGTGATACCGGCCCAGCACATCGCCCACGCAGGTGGCGGATTTCTTGAAGGGCTTGTCGCTGGTCAGGTTATCCTCATACATGGCGTACAGGATACGCCGGTGCACGGGCTTCAGGCCGTCCCGCACGTCAGGCAGCGCACGGCCCACGATGACGGACATAGCGTACTCGATATAGGAGTTCTCCATCTCCGGCACCAGCGGAGACTCTACGATATGCTGGTCGGGATAGCGAATTTCCTCCGGGTCGTATTGGGGCTTTTTGCTCATACTGACACGACCTCCTTAATAATCCAGATTTACCGCGTACTTGGCGCGCTGCTCGATGAACTCCTTGCGCGGCTCCACCTTCTCGCCCATGAGGACGGTAAACGTGGCGTCCGCCTTCACCGCGTCGTCCAGCGTGATGCGCCGCAGGGTGCGGGTGTTGGGATCCATAGTCGTCTCCCACAGCTCATGGGCATCCATCTCGCCCAGACCCTTAAACCGGCTGATGCCGATTTTCACGTTGGGGTCGCCGTTCCGCATCTCGTTGGACACCCGGTCACGCTCCTCGTCGGAGTACGCCACCCGCTGCTGCTTGCCGCGGGTCAGCTTGTAAAGCGGCGGCACGGCGGAGTAGACGTAGCCCTCCTCGATGAGGGGCCGCATATACCGGAAGAAGAAGGTCAGCAGCAGGGTGCGGATATGGGCGCCGTCCACATCGGCATCGGCCATGATGATGATCTTGTGATAGCGCAGCTTGTTCTCGTCGAACTCCTCGCCGATACCTGCGCCCAGCGCGATAATAACGGGCTGCAGCTTGTCGTTGCCGTAGACCTTGTCCACCCGCGCCTTCTCCACATTGAGCATCTTTCCCCACAGGGGCAGGATGGCCTGGAACCGGCTGTCGCGCCCCGCCGTGGCGGAGCCGCCTGCGGAGTCGCCCTCCACGATGTACAGCTCTGTCAGCTCGGGGTTATTCTCGTTGCAGTCCCGCAGCTTGTCCGGCATGGCCGCGCCGCCCAGCACCGTCTTGCGGCGGATGGACTCCCGCGCCTTGCGTGCCGCCTCGCGGGCGCGGTTGGCGGTCATGGCCTTATCCAGAATGGTGCGGGCCACCACGGGATGCTCCTCCAGATACACCGCCAGCTGGTCGTTGACGATGCTGTCCACCAGCGTGCGGATGTGGGCGTTGCCCAGCTTGGCCTTGGTCTGACCCTCGAACTGGGCCTCTGTCAGCTTCACGGATATCACCGCCGTGATGCCCTCGCGCACGTCCTCGCCGGAGACCTTATCGCCCTCCTTGATCATGCCGTATTTCAGGCCGTAGGCATTCAGTACGCGGGTCAGGGCCGCCTTGAAGCCCGTCTCGTGCATGCCGCCTTCCGGCGTATGGATATCGTTGGCGAAGGACACCAGCGTCTCGTTGTAGCCGTCGTTATACTGGATGGCGATCTCCGCCGTGCTGTCGCCCTTGGCGCCGGAGAGATAGATGACCTCCTCGTGGAGCGGGGTCTTGTTCCGGTTGATGTAGGTAACGAACTCCCGGATGCCGCCCTCATAGCACATGGCCTCGGACTTCTCTCTGCCCGGCCGGGCGTCGCTGATAGTGATCCGCAGACCAGCGTTCAGGAACGCCTGCTCCCGCATACGGGTGTGCAGCGTCTCATAGTCGTACTCCAGCGTGTCGAACATCTCCGGGTCCGGCTTAAAGGTCACGGTGGTACCGGTATGGTCCGTCTCACCGATGACCTTCATCTCCTGGGTGATATTGCCCCGGGAGAATTTCATCTCATAGATTTTGCCTTCCTTGTGTACCTGCACCGTCAGCCACTCGCTCAGAGCGTTCACCACGGACGCGCCCACGCCGTGCAGGCCGCCGGAGACCTTATAGCCTCCGCCGCCGAACTTGCCGCCGGCGTGCAGCACGGTGAACACCACCTCCAGGGCGGGCCGGCCCGTCTGGGCCTGGATATCCACGGGAATACCACGGCCGTTATCGGTGACGGTGATGGTGTCACCCTCGTTGATGGTCACGGTAATGTCCGTGCAGTAGCCGGCCAGCGCCTCGTCGATGGCGTTGTCCACGATCTCATATACCAGGTGGTGCAGACCGCTGGCGCTGGTAGAACCGATATACATACCCGGCCGCTTCCGCACAGCCTCCAGCCCCTCCAGCACCTGTATTTCTGATGCGTTGTATTCCGTATCCACCACGGTCTTTTCCAGTTCTGCCATGTACTACTCTCCTTTTCCTTGGACCCGCTTGCCCAGCGTCCGGGAATTGATCTGCGACAGATACACGATCTGCCGGTGATAGGGATGATCACACACCACGAAGGACCGCGGTATGTCCTCGCAGGCACTCTGTACCACGCCCTCCTGCTCGGCTCCCTGTAAAAACTCTCTCGTTTTTTTTGAGGTAGAGGTGTTGTCCAGGTCAAAGATACCGATGACCCGCCGGTCCTCTACCATCACGTTCATACCGATGTGCAGATACGCCATCACAGTACCTCCCCGCCCCGCACATGGAACACCCTGCCGCTGAGCAGCGTGTCCAGCCGGTCGTTTTCGCAGCAGGTGATAAACACCTGTCCGCCGCTGATGCGATTCAGTACGTATTCCTGCCGCCGGGGATCCAACTCGCTGAGCACATCGTCCAGCAGCATTACCGGATACTCCCCCATGGCGTTTTTGTGTATCTCGCGCTCCGCCAGCTTCAGGCTCAGTGCCGCCGTCCGTACCTGCCCCTGCGAGCAGAACTGCCGCGCGCTGCGCCCGTTGACCAGCACCTCGATATCGTCCTTGTGGGCGCCGGACAGGCACAGCCTTGCCGCGCGCTCCGCCGCCTGATGGCTCTCCATATGCGCCGTCAGCGCCGCGTAAATATCTGCCTGACTGCCCAGCGGGTCGGCGACGGTCCTGACAGTCTGGTACGTCAGGGTCAGCTCCTCCCTCTCGCCGCTGCACTCATAGTGTGCCTGCCGGGCATATTCCGCCAGCGCCGCACAGAACCGCGCCCGATAGCCTACCAGCACTGCGCCACTGCGGCACAGGCCTTCGTTGAATTCCGGCAGCAGGTCCAAAAGCTCTGGCTTGTCCTCGCTGTCCCGCAGGATGCGGGTCTTGTGCTCATACAGCCGGCTGTACTGGCTCAGCGCCTCGGCGTACCGCGGCCGCAGCTGGCACAGCGACAGGTCCATGAACCGCCGCCGTTCCGCCGCACCGGCCCGGATCAAAAACAGATCCTCCGGCGCAAAAAATACGGTATGCAGCACGTCGGACAGGGCGGCGCTGTTTTTGGCGGGCACACCGTTAACGGTCATTTTCCGACGCTTTCCGCGGAAGAGGCGTATGTCCGTCACAAACTCCCGCTGCCGGGAAAAGATATCTCCCAACAGCGCGGCCTCCTGCATATCAAAGCCGATCAGCTCCTTGTCTCCGTGGGCGCGGGGACTTTTTCCACAGCTAAGATATACAATGGCCTCCAGCAGATTTGTTTTTCCTTGGGCGTTCTCTCCGTAAATAACGTTGCAGCTGGGGTCGAACGTCAGCGCCTGCGTGCCGTAGTTCCGCCAGCCCTGCAGGTGCAGGGCGTCAACTCTCATACGTCACCGTCAGCATCTGCCCGTTGAAGGCCACCACGTCGCCGGGCCGGATCTTCTTGCCACGCATGGTGCACACCTCGCCATTTACCGTCACGTCACCCTCCTGGATGACGAGTTTGGCCTCGCCGCCGGTCTCTACCGCCGCGGCAAACTTCAGCAGATCCTGCAATTTGATATATTCCGTTGTGATGGTGATAGTCTCCATAATAATGAACCTCGTTCATAGATATAATATGCCGTTTTTTTCTTCAATAAAAAGCGCGCACACAGTTCGATAAAGGTGCAGCTCCTGCGTTCTGCCGATGGCAAACCAACGACGGCGTACCGGGTGTATGTCGAGGAGGTGTAACGATGGCAGGGCACAAGAGATGTGCCTTTATTGCGCCTTCAGGCGCACCGGCAGCACCATATAAAGAAAGTTGTCACTGTCATCTACGGGCGTGATAATACAGGGCGAAATACCGGTGTTCAGCTGCATTTTCACCGTGTCTGCCGGGGCATAGCGCAGGGCGTCCATGAGATAGCGGTTGTTGAAGCCGATCTCCAGCTCCTGTCCGTCGCCGCGGACGGGGCAGATATCCCGGGCTTCGCCGTTTCCGGTCCGGGCGGACATATACACCCGGTCCTGGCTGAACAGGCAGCGTACCGGACTTTTCAGCTTCTCGCTGATGACCACGCTGACGCGGTCCAGGCTTTCGATCATCGTCTTGTTGTCCACCTCGATGCAGATGGGGTTGGTGGTAGGTATGGCATTCTTGTAGTCCAGGAATTCACCCTCCAACCGGCGGCATATCAGCTGGGTAGCCCCGGCCTCGAACATCAGATGGCGCTTGCCCTGGGTCACCGTCACCATGTCGTCGGTGTCGGCGCATATTTTCTCCACTTCGTTCAGGGCGGCGCCGGGGGCCACGAACTTGAAGGCCCCGCCGTCGATGTGCTCCAACGGCTCGCGGCGCAGCGCCAGACGGAAGCCGTCCACCGCCACCATGGTCAGTCCCTTGTCGCTGATCTCAAACAGGGCGCCGGTGTGGATGGGACGGGCCTCGTTGACGGAAACAGCAAAGCTGGTCTGGTTGATCATGGCCTTCAGCGTCCGCTGCTCCAGTGTGACGGAGAACTGGTCGTCCACCTCCGGCAGCTCCGGATAGTCGTCGGCGCTGAGGCCGGGAAGCTCGAAGCTGGCATCGCCGCAGTTCAGCTTCACGTTGAACTTGTCGTCTGCCTCAAAGGTCACCATATCATCCGGCAGGCGGCGGATCATCTCGCCGAACAGTCTGGCGTTCAGCACGATGTGCCCTGCCTCGGACACTGCGGCCTCTACCGTGGTGCGTATGCCGGTCTGCATATTATAGCCGGACAGCCGCAGTCCCTCGCCGCACTCCAGCAGGATACCCTCCAGCGCCGGGATGGAGCTTTTAGCCGCCACCGCCCGAGACACCGCGGCCACCGCCTGTTGTACCAGTGCCTTTTCACAGGAAAATCTCACCATATCCGTCGTTCCTCGCTTTCCTAAAGTCATTGCCGCCTGCGCTGTCTGAAAGATCAGCCCTATGCAAAAAAGCGGTTCTATTTTTCTAAATTAAATCATAAACTAATCTTTTATTTCAGTAGTCTTATTAGTAGGGAAATTTTATGTGGACATCCATGTTTATCCCGCGCTGTTATCGGCTTTTTTATAGACATACCGTTATGGAAAACACTCCGGGTTTCCCACAGCTTCATGTGTGATACGGATGTTACACAGTTTTTCCACGTGGATTACACAGAAAATGGGGAAAACCTTGTCCTTTCATTTCCTCTCCCCCAGCACCCGTGTTTTTTCACTTTTTGCTGTTGATGTTGGTGGTGATCTCCTTCACCTTTTCGGCAAAGGCGGGGTCGGAGCGCATCGTGCTCTCCACCTTGTCAAGAGAGTGCAGAATAGTGGAGTGGTCCCTGTCGCCGAACTCCTTGCCGATGTCGTTCAGGCTCATGGAGGTCATACGGCGGATGAGATACATGGCGATCTGCCGCGCGGCCACCACATCGCGGCTGCGGCTTTGTCCCCGCAGCGTCTCCTCGTCCACATGGAAGTAGCTGCATATGTATCCCACGATAATGGCAGGGGTGGGGGCAAAGTCGTTGCTCTTCTTCAGCATATCACGGATGGCCCGGCTGACGGTCTCCTCGTTTACCTGGTCGTCCAGCAGATCCCGATAGGCCAGTATCTTGTTCAGCGTGCCCTCGATCTGCCGCACGTTGGAGGTGATGTTCTCCGCGATGTAGTCCGTCACCTCGTTGGGCAGCTTCACGCCCAGCATGGCTGCCTTATTCTGCACGATGGCGAACCGTGTTTCAAAGTCCGGCGGTGCCACATCCACCATCAGGCCCCACTCGAACCGGGTCCGCAGCCGGTCCTCCAGCTGGGTGATCTCTTTTGGGGGACGGTCCGATGTCAGCACGATCTGCCGGCCGGACTCATACAGGGTGTTGAAGGTGTGAAAGAACTCCTCCTGGGTCTGTATCTTGCCGGCGATGAATTGGATATCGTCCATCAGCAGGATATCCGTCTGCCGGTACTTTTCCCGGAACTCCGCATTGCGGTTTTCCCGGATGGAGGCGATCAGCTCATTGGTGAAGTCGTCGCCCTTCACATAGACGATCCGTGCCTCTGGCCGCTTTTTACGCAGGGCGTTGGCGATAGCGTACAGCAGGTGCGTCTTGCCCAGTCCGCTGTCACCGTAGATAAACAGCGGATTGTAGTTCTCTCCGGGCTTCTCGGTCACCGCCTTGGCGGCGGCAAAGGCCAGCTTGTTCTGGGGTCCCACCACATACGTCTCGAAGGTGAAGGCCTCCGACTCTGACAGATCGCCCGGCCTGTCCGGCGCCACACCGTGGTAAGCCGCCAGCTGCTGATCGTCCAGAATTTTTACCTCCAGGTCCGTGGAGAACAGGTCCCGCAGCGCCGCCTTGATATGGGGCAGGAACCTGGCCTCGATGGTGCTTTTTTTAAAGGTATTGCTGCAATGGAGCACGAAGGCCGAGTCCTCCATTGTCACCACCGTTACCTCGTCGAACCAGGTGTTGATGGTGGTTTCGGACAGCTCATGGCTCAGCCGTTTGAGCACGCTGTCCCACAGGTCTTTCATGGAATTCAAGCAAAAGCTCCCCTTTCGGCGGAGGCTGTCTGTTTTCCTCCGCAGTAAAATGGCGGGGGGTGTACCGCCGCAAAATATCCCACTACATTATAGCAGAAAACACGCCGGAAGTCTACACCTATTCTAAATATAAACTGCCGGCTTTTTCCCTGTTTTTCCCGCAAAAACGGGCGCTTGTGGGTAAATTTTTGTTGACAGTGCCCCCCTGTATCTGTATAATATACTCCGCGTGGTTGCACGCAGATGTGCAACAGGCGTGGAAATGTTTACTGCGGCGGTGAATATCTCACCGCTGTCGAGTAAGCGCGGGGCCTTGTTGTCCCGCCGGATAATCTTAAAAATGGAGGTGTCATGCAATGTTCCGTACCTATCAGCCCAAGAAGCGTCAGCGCTCCAAGGAGCACGGCTTCCGCAAGAGAATGGCCACCCGCAACGGCCGCAAGGTTCTGGCCCGTCGTCGTGCCAAGGGTCGTGCCCGTCTGACCCATTGAGGTCACGGAAGGTGCATCGCACATACAGATAAGCCCTGAGGGACGGAGGATCGAGATCCCCGTCCCTATCGGTGTATCTGGCGAGGCAAAACCAGTATAGCGAGGGAACACATGGACGCAAGAGTAACGGTGAAGCAAAACAGCGACTTCCGCCGCATCTACCGCAGGGGCCGGTCTGCCGTCTCCGGCGGCGTGGTGGTCTACTGCCTGAAGAACAGACAGGGAATGAGCCGCCTGGGCGTCACCGTCTCCACCAAGCTGGGCCACGCCGTGGTCCGCAACCGTGTCCGCCGCCGGTTTCGTGAGCTCTATCGCCTGCACAGGGCCGATATGCTCCCCGGCTGGGATATTATCATGGTGGGCCGTGTCCGTGCCGCCGAGCTGCCCTATCACAAGCTGGAAAAGCAATACCTCCGCTGCCTTGCAGAGCTGGGATTGCTGCGGGAGGATGTATGAAAAGACTTCTTCTCTCCGCCATCCGCTTTTATCGCCGGGCCGTCTCGCCCCTGTTCCCGCCCCGCTGCCGCTATATCCCCACCTGCTCGCAGTACGCCCTTGAGGCGGTCGAGAAATACGGTGCGGCCAAGGGCGGTTGGCTGGCCTTCAAGCGTCTTATGCGGTGCCATCCCTTCCACCATCACAAGGGCGGCTGGTATGATCCGGTGCCCTGAACCAACCCCCTCAAAAAACTACGGAGGAATAAAAGCCTATGTTCGCACAACTCGGCTACTACATCTGTGTGCCGTTCGCGTGGCTCACCCGCCTGTTCTATACCTGGACGGGCTCTTATGGCGTCGCTCTGATCCTCTTCACCCTGATCGTCAAGCTGGTGCTGCTTCCCTTCCAGCTCAAGAGCAAGAAGAGTATGCTCCGCATGGGCCGCATGAACAGCAAGGTGCAGGAGATCCAGAAGAAATACGCCAACAACAAGGAGAGGCAGCAGCAGGAGATCGCGGACCTCTATGCCCGCGAGGGTGTCAACCCCATGTCCGGGTGCCTGTGGTTCTTCCTGCCCTTCCCCATCCTGATCGCCCTGTACTACATCATCCGCACACCTCTGCGCTACTTCATGTCCCTGTCCAACGAGGTCATCGCCAAGATCACCGAGCTGGCGGTGTCCCTGGGGTATGTGTCCGGCGCCAGTGGTCAGGCCTCAGCTTATGACCAGATCTATCTGGCCAAGTTCATCCACGATAACTGGTCCAGCTTCGAGGGTAAATTCGACGGTCTTATCGACTTGAACTACACCTTCCTCAGCATGGACCTGTCCGCCGTGCCCAAGGATCTGTTCAGCCAGTTCCCCTCCGGCGGCTGGCCCGTCATCGGCATCATGCTCATGCCGCTGATCTCCGCCGCACTGCAGTTCCTGATGACCCGCATCTCCATGAAGACCAACGGCAACAGCAACATGAACGGCTCCTCCAAGGCGATGCTCTACATGATGCCCCTGATGACGGTGTGGATGGGTTATATCCTCCCCGCCGCCCTGTGCGTCTACTGGATCGCCAACGCCGCCTTCTCCTGCATTCAGGAGCAGGTGCTGAACAAGCACTTCTCTAAGGTGCTGGACCGCGAGGAGACCGACAAGGAGCGCCAGAAGCGCGAGGCCCGCTACGCTAAAATGCAGGCTGCCCGCGAGAATTATAACCGTCAGCTGGAGCAGCAGGCCCAGTCCAAGGGAGGCAAGAAGCCCCAGCCCCAACCCAAAAAGAAAAAGACCGGCGAGAGCACCACGGAAGCCGGTAAGGTGGGCAATCGTCCCTACGCACGGGGCCGCGCCTACCGCGAGGAACACTACGACGAATAAGGAGTTTTGTCTATGAGTTATATCGACGTAACGGGCAAGACTGAGGACGAGGCGCTGCGTAAAGGCCTTGAGCAGCTGGGCATGGACCGCGATGACGTGTCTGTCTCCATTCTGGAGCGTGCCAAGACAGGCTTCCTGGGCATCGGCGCCACCCCCGCCCGTATCCGTATCACCTATGGTCCCGAGGAGGCAGACGTTGCCGCCCCCGCCGAGGTGAAGATCATCCCCGAGACCCCTGCCGCCCCCAAGGCGGAGCCCAAGACCGCCGTCCCCGCTAAACCGGCGGCGCCAAAGGCTGACAAGCCCTGTCAGGACCGTCAGAGCCGTCCCGACCGCAGCGACCGTCCCCGCCCCGAAAAGAAGGAGCGTCCTGCCCCTGTGGCCCCGGCCATCGATCTGCCCGAGTGTGACGACGATAACGCCAAGCGTATCATCGCCTTCGTCTCCGGTCTGCTCCAGCATATGGACAGTGCCGCCGAGGTCAAGGTCTACGAGGTGGAGAAGGGCCGCTACAAGGTCATTCTGGTGGGCGAGCGTCTGGGTCAGCTGATCGGCCATCGCGGCGAGACGCTGGATGCCATCCAGCAGCTGACCAATTATGCCATCAACACCGGCAGCGACAGCAAGCGTGTTCGCGTCCAGATGGATGCCGAGAACTACCGTGCCCGCCGTGAGCAGAGTCTGGAGAGCCTGGCCCGCAAGGTGGCGACCAAGGTACAGAAGTACCGCCGTAGCGTGACCCTGGAGCCCATGAACGCCTACGAGCGCCATGTGATCCACGCCGCCCTGCAGGATGTCCCCGGTGTCACCACTTACTCCGTGGGCACTGAGCCCAACCGCCGCGTGGTGGTCTCCTATGACCGTGCCCAGGCCCGATAACAGCAAAAAAAGAAAGCCCGAAGGGCTTTCTTTTTTTGCGTTTATACACCTGTTCCGTCAAAGGCCGGCGTGTAGGCCTCCTCGGCGGAGGTCCGTTCCTGCACGAAGCCGTCCTCAATGCCGCAGTTCCGCATATAGGTCACTGCCGCCCGGTACTCCGCCGCCGTCACCCGCCGCGCCAGCCGGCCCGTCATGCCAGTCGGCGGCGTATACTGGCTCATCAGGGACATCGCCACGTCACCGGGCGCGAAGGTCTCCGCGATCCAGTCCAGCACTTGCCGGGTGTTGTTCAGATACCCCGGCAGCACCAGATGCCGCAGGATCACACCCTGTTTCATCAGCCCGTTCTCGTCGTACACCGGCCGTCCCACCTGACGAAACATCTCTCGTATGGCTTCGCAGGCCGCGGGAAAGTAGTCCTCCGCCCCGGAGAGTGCCTTAGCCAGCGCGCCGTCGGCATATTTCAGGTCCGGTAGATATATGTCTACCTTTCCTTCCAGCTGCCGCAGCGTATCGACCTTTTCATACCCACCGCAGTTGTACACCACCGGTACCGGAAGCTTTGGCTCCAGGGCCGGCAGTATCCACGGCAGAAAGTGTGTGGGCGTCACCAGCTCGATGTTGTGTGCGCCCCGGGAGATCAGCTCGTCGAATATCTCCCGCAGCCGCGCCGTGGAGATATCCTTTCCCTGACCACCGGCGGAAATGCTGCCATTCTGACAGTAGCAGCACCGCAGGGTACAGCCGGAGAAAAACACCGTTCCCGCGCCATTCGTGCCGGAGATGGGCGGCTCCTCCCACCGGTGCAGCATGGCCCGTGCCACCCGCAGTCCGGCGGGCATACCGCAGAATCCGCTGCCGTGCTCCGCAGTGCGCTCTGCCCCGCAGTTACGGGGACATAAGGTGCAGATCATACCTTGTGGATGTCAAAATCCGGGCCCAGGTCGCCAGCCATCCAGTGGCGGCGACACAGACCGATATACTTGTCATTGGCACCCAGCACCACCTGTGCGCCCTCCTTTACCACATGGCCATTTTCGTCGAAACGGGCGTTAAAGGCCGCTTTTTTGCCGCACCAGCAGATGGTTTTGACCTCCTCCAGCTTGTCCGCCAGCACCAGCAGGTGGTAGCTGCCGGGGAACAAGTCGCCCTTGAAGTCGGCGCGGAGACCGTAGCAGATGACGGGGATGCTACAGTCATCGACGAGGTGGACGAGATAATAGACCTCGTCTTTTGTCAGGAACTGGGCCTCGTCGATGATAATGCAGGCATAGGTCTGCAGTTCGGTTTCCGACATTTCGCGCATCTCATCGAAGTAGATGCAGGGGTGTTTCAGGCCGATGCGGGAATAGACCATATGGTCGCCGTCGCGGGTGTCCAGACGGGGCTTTACCAGCAGTGTCTCCTGGCCGCGCTCCTCGTAGTTGAACCGCGCCATCAGCGCGTTGGCCGTCTTACTGGAGCCCATGGCGCCGAACTTAAAATACAACTGTGCCATCCCTGTTTCTCCTTTATTTGCATACGATTTTATTTATTTTCCAACTTTTTGAAGGCGGTGGGCATGGGGTAGAGATCCCGGTCATCAGATGCCCAGACCCAGTCCGGAGGGCCGTCGCCAGCGACTGTTAAGCGAAATACCGTCATATTCCAGCGGAGATGGGTAAAGATATGCATGTCCGAAAAGCGCTTCTCCCAGGAAAGCGGCGTGAGTCTCCAGTCCCGAAGCTGTTGTGCCGCAAGGGTTTCCGTCAATTCACCCGCGGTGTTGGGAAACTCCCACAGGCCGGAGAGCAGGCCCGTTTCCGGGCGGCGGCGCAGGGCTGTGCGGCCATCGGGGGTGGTCAGCAGAAAGACCGTCAGGTCCTTTTCCGGCTTGGCGGTATTTTTTTCCCGCACCGGCAGCCGGGACTGAAGCCCCGCAGCCTTTGCGGCACAAAGGCTTGCGGCGGGACAGCTTTCGCAGTTGGGATTTTTTGGCAAGCAGACTGCGGCACCCAGGTCCATCATGGCCTGGTTAAAATCGCCGGGGCGGTCGGTGGGCATGACGGCCGCCAGCGCATCGCGGACGTGCTGGCGTGTCCGCGGGTCAAGGACGTTATCGCCGCAGGCGGTCAGCCGCGCCGCGATACGCAGTACGTTGCCGTCAACGGCAGGAACGGCTTTATTAAAGGCGATGGAGAGTATCGCGCCCGCCGTATAGTCGCCGATTCCGGGGAGCTGTATCAAATCGCTGTACGTGTCAGGGAGACAGCCGCCGTATTGGTCCACCATGACACGGGCGGAGCGCTGCAGGCTGCGGGCGCGGCTGTAATAGCCCAGGCCCTGCCACAGGGAGAGCAAGCGGTCTTCCGCTAACTCCGCCAGGGCGGGCACGTCCGGCGCGGCGGACATAAACCGCTCAAAATAGGGCAGTACCGCCTGTACCCGCGTCTGCTGGAGCATGATCTCCGACACCCAGGTGCGATAAGGCGTAACGATATCTCGCCAAGGGAGAGAACGTTTTTCCCGGTCGTACCAGGGCAGCAGGACTGCCGGCAGAGAGGCCAGCGGGACCGGCATTTTTTGGGAGCTTTGGTTGCTGTTTTTGTTACTCTTGTTTGCCATTTATTTTCAAATGCTGTTGTCTGATCGTTACTTTTTGTTGCTCTGTGGTAAAGGTATATTAAAGCGGGAGGCGTAGTGGCAGCGGCGGCAGAGGGCCTCGGCGGGCTCACGGCAGTCAAAGCCGCGGCGGATGCGCTGGGCCCGGGGCGTGTTGAGAATGTAGTCCAGGCTCTGGTGGAAAATGTTGCCCAGGGCCAGCCGGCCCTCGCTGTCCAGACAGCAAGGGATCACGGTGCCGTCGCACAGCACGCCCAGCTGGCGGCGCAGGCCGTAGCAGTACTGGGTGTCGTCGGGGCAGTCGTTGTTCTCGTCGCCGGGCCAGTAGAAGTGCTCGTCCTTCTGTATGTAGATGCGGGGGGCCAAGCGGCGGTTGTGGAGCATATCCTCGGGGAGGTGGGCGGTATTCTGCCCGGTGAGCTCGCCCAGGATGCGCTCGATCTCCGGGTTCAGGGCCTGGGGCATGCCGCTGTTCCACAGGCGCAGGGTGCAGTTGACCCCAGCGGCGGCCAGCTTCTGGCAGCTGCGGAGACAGCCGGTGACGTAGTCCTCCAGGGGCACGTTCAGGTGGTTGCCCTCGAAGGAATGGAGAGAGACGGCTACCTTATGCAGGGCGGGGCAGGCAAGCAGGATATCCAGCTTTTTGGGCAGGAGCGTGCCGTTGGTGGTGATGCAGACACGGAAATCCAGCTGGGCGCAGGTATCCAAAATTTTCCCCAGCTCCGGGTGGAGCAGCGGCTCGCCCATAACGTGGAGGTAGATATACTGCGTGACAGCACGCAGCTTTTTGGCCGCCACCGCAAAGTCGTCGGTACGCATGGCCATCAGCGGCCGGTGGTGGCCGGCGCAGAAGTCGCAGTGGAGGTTGCAGAGGTTGGTGATCTCCACATAGGCGCGCTGGATGTTCATGGCAGAGCCCCCTTGTCCTTATCGTGTCGGGCAGGCGTGCCCGCCCGCACTGTGCTATGGCAACATTGTATCACATCGCGGGGCGTTTGAATAGGGAAAGTTTGCCGGGACGGCAGGAGGCGCGTATAAAATGTTTGGTACGTTTGGGATGATGAAAACCATGTATTTTTGAGAAAAATACCGTGTTTTTATCATATAATAGTTGCAATTTCTTATAGAATGTGGTACGGTATACGCAGAACGAAGCCACGCCCGCGAGGCGAATAAAACGGAACATCAGGAGGTATGTCCATGAAATACCCGAAGACCGGCAGTGAGGTCTATGTGAGCCTGAACCTGTCCAACACCATGCTCACCGGCATCGGCAAGGGCACCATTACCCGGGAGGAGGTCTCCGCCAGCTATCTGAAGCGGCTGTTTGCCGAGCACGGCGTCATCGTGTCCGCCAAGCCGGAGCAGCGCCGTCTGCTGGAGATCGTCAATGAGCGCTGCGATCTGGAGCTGGAGATCCCCGAGCAGCTGAAGCTGTTTCAGCTGTCCGAGGAGCACCGCCGGCTGGTGGTGATCGAGGTCACCGGTCTGCGCCGGAAGAACGGCTCCCTGCTGCCGGAGTACACGGAGGAGGAGTTCAACGAGGCCACGTTTGCGTTCGTGAAGTACTACGTGCAGGGCACCCACTACGACACGCTGGTGGAGGAAAACAAGAAGCTGAAATTCGAGCTGGAGCAGGAGCTGGAGTGGCGGAACCGCACGGACAACTGATGAGATACAAAAAGAGACGGCGAAGGCCGTCTCTTTTTTTGCGCTTGCGCGGGGGGCGCTGCCCCGGCGGCGAGCAGGTGTTGCGCCTGCGGGCGCGGGATGGGGCGTTTCGTGC
>ENA-ORTG01000933-ORTG01000933.1-human-gut-metagenome-genome-assembly--contig:-NODE-933-length-28878-cov-7.985602_pt1 | contig 28878 bp, 17 predicted proteins | sample MGYA00241906_ERZ509176 | MGnify/ENA primary metagenome ERZ509176 (study PRJEB26280, sample SAMEA2338811) | human gut metagenome | biome: human gut; feature: human-associated habitat; material: faeces...
AGAAAGTGGATAAGGATGAAGCCGAAGTGCTCCTCTGGCAGAAGATGCTCGAACCATACGATAAATGCGGACGCCTTGACATTGACGCCTGCATGGAGAGCTTCATGCCGTATCTCGAAGCCAACCGCAGGACTACGAACACGGTTTTCCATGCCTCGCTGAACCCTTCACCGGAGGACAGGCTGACCGATGAACAGCTCCGTGAAATTGCGCAAGAATACATGCAGAAGATGGGATATGGCGACCAGCCCTATATCGTTTTCAAACATAAGGATATCGACCGGGAGCATTTGCACATCGTATCGCTGCGGGTCGATGAGCAGGGCCGCAAACTCCCGCATGATTTCGAGGCCCGACGTTCGATGGAGATATTGCGTGACTTGGAGCGCAAATACGGCCTGCATCCGAGCATCAAGGGACAGGAACAGACGGACAGGGAGGGCCTGCGGAAGGTGAATTATCCCGATGGAAATGTCAAGCGGCAGGTGTCGTCTGTCGTGCGGGCGTGCCTGCGTAATTACAAATGTTCCTCCTACAGTGAGTTACGCACACTGCTGGAGCGGTTTAACGTTTCGGTCGAAGAACGTACGGGAACTATCGACGGCAGAAATTATGCGGGTATTATTTACGGCGCCATGACCGACGACGGCTATGGCATCGGCACTCCCATCAAGTCGAGTAAAATAGGGAAAGACGTAGGTTATAAAGCCCTTCAGAAATACTATGCAGCATCAAAAGACAGACTAAAAGAGAAAGGCTCGCTCGACCGGTTACGGCAAACAGTCAAAGACGCCATGAACCCGCACAATACACGGGACAAGTTCCGGCGACTGCTCAAGGCGGATAATATCGACGCGATTTTCCGCATCAACCCGGTAGGCAGGATCTACGGCGTAACGTTTATCGATCACAAGGCAGGTGTCGTCGCCAACGGGTCGGTGCTGGGAAAAGAGTTCTCGGCAAATCTCTTCAACGAATTGTATCCGGCACCGAAAGAGGTGCGGCAGGCTGTAGAACAGCAACAATCGGAACAAAAACAACGAATTCACACAATAAATCCCATTTCAGAAGTCGTGAATACGCTATTGGATTTGGCCGACACGAAGGCTTATGAAGAGCAGCAAAGAATAATTCAGCGACGAAAAAAACGAAATTACACAAAGATGGTATAATTAAAATTCAGAGAGTAAATTGAACTATCAACCAGCTTTGTGAAATTACACACGGCAATGTGGATTAACGTATAATTGGATCGGATAGCCTTGCAACAAACTTCTATGGAGATCGGTAGCTCTTATACGTGGGAATTAACTGAAGGAAACGAATTAACGGATGGATGTTTTCCAATGCTTCCAAATGGTTCTATGATTGTTGGCACACCTTCAGCTTTGACTTGGAATTATACCGGTGTGACAGAAAAGACAACAGATGCAAAATATAATCGTGGATTCTGCTTTAAGTTTGATAGTGAACTTTCAACGAAGAATTATGAGGGGGCAATTAAGACAATTGTCATTCGTATGTGTCAAACCGTTAAGAGTAAGGTAACTGTTTTGATGAAAGTTAATGGCGTCGCTGTTGCTGTATTTGGTTCTGATGCAGCATTATCCGCAGGTAAATTAGATGCGTTTCAAGGTTTGAAATGCTCATTACAAACTGCAGGTACAGCTTCGGATAATGATAAGGATTATATCACCTTGACAATCGACAAAACGCAAACTGGTGATGGAGTTTATTACCTCGACACACCATTGGCTGGGGAAATCGCATTTGAAATACGTCGTAACAACAGTAGTGTAAAACAACCTCTATTCATTCGCTCAATCAGCATCAATTGAAGTATGATTAGGAATTAAAACAAACTATAAAGAGGCTGTCTAAAATTTGTTAGACAGTCTCTTTTCCAAGAAGATTAAGTAAACCTCCGTCAATTTGCATATTTTTGATTGCGAATAGAGGTATTGCTTACAAGCAGAACAATTCACACTTTCTTGAGTAAAATCTATGCCATATAACTATAGTCCCAATTTTGTTAAAAAGAAATAGTTTATGTTTACTGCGATGAAAGCGAATAGCCGAAAAACTATCGAAATTTTGGTCAAATTAAAACTGCCAACCTTTACTAACTAAAATGACGATAGCCATGAGAGCACAAAATTAGTTTTAACAGATAAAAGATTTATGCCGGAATCGACGTCCATTTGAAGAGTTGGTCGGTAACGGTCTGTTCGAGCCTCCTCTCATATTGAAAAAGTTCAACCAAAATCAGGCCACCATGGAAAGTCTGTTTATCGAAGGATTTTTATGGATTCTAATATCTTGACTTTCGAAAGAACCAAAGAGAGAGACTCCTTATATATCCGCGCCAACTGAGTTCCCTGTGCATAAACTTTTCATAAGGGAACTCTTCAAGAAAATAAAAAATAACCAAAGATTTAGTCCAAGTCTATTTGAATTATAACAGGAAAAATTATCATGAAAAAACTTGTTTTGATTTTTGTTGTGGCATTATCTCATTCGGTGCTTGTGAGTCCAATTCAGAGATTCTCCAGAAGCCTGAACCGGAACCCGGTAATCAAGGAAATATTTCAAAAGAAGAACCTTTCCTTCGTCTAATGTCATTCAATATTCGCAACGAAGCTCCTGAGGATACGGGAGCCCAAACTTGGGAAGCCCGTAAAGGTCCCATCCTAAAAATGTGGCGCGAACTTAACCCTGACGTAATTGGTATCCAAGAATCACAGGACAAATTGGCAAAATACCTCATGGAAAACTTACGTGAATACGATTGTATTAGGGAGGGCCAAATGATTATGTATCGCAGGTCCCGTTTTCACCGTATTAACAGTGGAGTTTTTTGGCTTAGTGAAACTCCTGATATTCCAGAATCCGCAGGATGGGATACACGCAAACCCCGCAAAACAATTTGGATCCGTCTCCAAGATAAAGAAACCGGCAGAGAGTTCTCGTTCTACAATACTCACATGGACAATAAGGGTGTGGAAGCTCGTATTAATGGTGCAAAAGTCAACGTTGCACGAATGAAGGAGGAAGCCGGTGAAAGAGGGGCAGTGGTAATTGTAGGGGATATGAATGCGCGTTATGACAATCCCACATCGGCTCCGGCATTGGACGTTTTCGATACGTGGATGAAAGCAGCACGAACAACTGCTCCCCAAACTGACGACATCAATTCCTTCAATGGCTTTACTACATCGAGCCTTCTGAAAGGTGTCAGTTCACTCGATCATATCTTCTATCGCAATTTCACGCCGTTATGCTTTAAGACTGTCAATAAGAATTACGGTGTCCCCTATATATCAGATCATTACCCAATTTGTTTCGATTGTAAATTCATAGAAAAATAAAATTACACCCATTCTTATTGAGTTTGTTGCCTCCTAAAATGGAAAGCACTTAAATATTTTATGTTTGTCCTCTTCATGATTTTCCTGTTATAATCCCAATAAATTTTGGATTATAACAGGAAAAATATCATTACCAACTTCGTTGTAAATTACGAACAGATTTAAAATTATAGAATCCCAAATGAACTTTCGTTGCTAACATCACAGTCCTTGTATGAGTGCTCTCAAAGTCAGTGTTCTCTCCCTTACGTCGAAATATATGGGTGTTGATTTGGAATGCCAATTATTTCGCATGCTACCCAACAGGTTACTAGTTCAAATGAGCGCAGCATCTACAACCGCCGACCAAAGGCCTTGTTTGTCCATACAGATATGCTTTGCAAGCATTTGATAGAATGGTGTCTGATCGTAGATAACATGCCATTGGATGTATGCAAGTTCAACCGTAGTTTTAGTAAGAAAACATATTACTCGTCCTTCCGACAAAGGCTACTGAATATCGCAGCAAGCTTGTTATTACGGATATATTACATGCCATTTGCTCATTGGATAAGGTCATTCGTAACTCTAACTTATCGAAAACTTTGGTCTGCATCCGAGTGTTTGGCTAGTTTTGTCAATGCAACGGATGCACGAACCGATATTTTAAATTTATTGTATTCCACATTCTCCAACATCTGATAAAGAAAAGCGAGTTCCCCACAATACGCATCAACCTCCAGCCGACCGATGGATTCTATCATCTCACCGTATATCGAATAAGGCAGAAAGTGCATTTCGGATTCGATTTTTGAAAAAATCGATACGGATTGTTTCTGGTGGTGGGGGACGTGTTGTTCACTTCTCGAAACGCCAGGTTACGCGCCAGCGCCGGAGCGAGTATCTTCGCGTAGGGCTACAGCACGAAGAGCGGCACGCAGACTCGTATGAGGCTGCCGGCCAGCGCCCTTTACAGGAAAGTCGCGCGGTCGCTGTCGAACACGCCAACGAGGGGGGGGGCAACTGTGGGAAAAGACCGCCAGAAAGCAGGCGGTGACACGCAGGAAATCAACCCAGCCGATGCGTTCGCGTGCCGGAGCGCGGAGGCCGGGGAGTCGGTTCTTTATCGTCGGGGCGCCTAAAAGGTGTTGCGGCAGATCATCTGGAAGTCGCACTTGACCTTGGAGAGCGATTTTTCGAGGATCATCCGGGCCACCAGCACGCCCATCTGCCGGAAGTCGGTCGAGATGGTCGTCAGGCCGTTGAGGATGATCTCGTTGATCGGCGACTCGTTGTAGGAGATGATGCTGATGTCGCGGCCCACGCGGAAGTTCAGTTCGCGCGCCCGGCGCACCAGCTCGATCAGTCCCAGGTCGTACTGGCTGTTGAGGATCAGGTAAACCTCCTTCTCGCGGATGATTTCGGGGGTGATCTCCGTGTGGAACTCTACGGCGATGTCATTGTCACGGCAGAACCGCTCCACGGCTTCGCCCACCGAGGCGTAATAGAGGCTCGAGGGCAGCGTCACGACGTTGAACCGGGAACAGGTTTTGAGCTTTTTGAGCCCGTACCCCAGCCCTTCGTAAGCGTCATTGGCGAAATCCTGGTAGACGGCGCCGTAGTTACCCGGAAGCTCTTTCATCCAGTGATCGACCAGAATGAGCTTTCGGTTGGGGATACGCGTGAGTATCTTCAGCACCCGTTTCTGCGAAGCGGCGTCGAGTGGGAAGTGGGGCGTGATGACATAGTAGTCGAACAGGTCGAGATTCTCTTCGATGTAGTATTCCAGCAGTTCGACGTTCTGATTGTGGAGCCGGATGGTGATCTCGGCCGCGTCACCGATCTCCCCGGCGAACGAGTTGAAAAGCACTTGCTTATAGTTGCTCAGCTTGTCGAACAGCACGAGGACGCTCATTTTTGCCGAGACCTCTGCGGCCGAAACATAAAATCCCTTGCCCTGTCTGGCGTCGATGAATCCCTTGTTTCGAAGTATGGAGTAGGCCTTTTTGACGGTCTCCTTCGAGATGTCAAGCATGGCCGAGAGTTCGTTCATCGACGGCAACAAGCATCCTTCGGCATACTCGCCGCTGCGCACCAATGCTTCCACCTGCCCCACGATCTGTTTGTAAACTGGGACTTGGCTTTCATGATCTATTTTAATCGTTTCCGGCATGTTCTGTCATTAAAAAATGAAATAATAGTTGGTTTGTTCATTTTTTTGCGTATATTTGCACCACACCACACAACACTAATTGAAGTAAAAACCACACCTCACAACTTTTATATTGTCGTTTTACAAATATATAAAAAAAAACGCTAACCACTTTTTTTAATGAAAAAACTTTCTTTTTCAGTTTCTCCAGCCTTTTGGCCATATCAGCCATCTCTGCACACTAATTAATCACTGACATGAAAAATGTGGTAGAATATAAGACTGCCAGAACTACAGAATATGCTCTATTAACTCAACCTATAATCAATGACAACCGCAACCGTCGGGAAGAAAAACCCGAAGTACAAATGGGAGGTGCTGGCCCTGCTGTGGGTCGCCTATCTCCTGAACCAGGCCGACCGTCAGGTCTTCAACGTGGTGCTTCCGCTCATCCGCGAGGACCTGGGCCTGAGCGATGTGGCCATCGGCTCCATCGCCACGGTCTTCAACCTTTTCTACGCCGTGCTGGTGCCCATCGGGGGACTGGTGGGCGACCGTTTCAGCCGGAAATGGATCGTCACGGGAAGTATCCTGTTCTGGAGCGTGGCCACGATGTTCACGGGCCTCTGCAACGGGTTCGTGATGCTCGTGCTGATGCGCAGCGTCGCCACGGGCGGCGGCGAGGCATTTTTCGGACCGGCCAACTATTCGCTGCTGGCGCAGTACCACGACAAGACGCGGGCCTTCGCCATGTCGGTCCACCAGACGGCCTACTACATCGGCATCATCATCAGCGGCTATGCCGCGGGCTATATTGGACAGCTGTGGGGCTGGCGCAGCGCCTTCTACGTCTTCGGCGCCGTCGGCGTCGTGCACGGCGTCATCATGGCCGTGCGGCTGAAGGACAAGAAGGAGCCGGCTGCCGTCGCCGCCGCGTCGGCCGCGGAGCCCAAGCCTCGGTTGACGGAGGGCTTCCGTATGGTCTTCACCACGCCGACGGCCCTGATCCTCACCGTCTGCTTCGCCGGACTGATCTTCGTGCTGACGGGCTACCTTACGTGGATGCCGACCTATCTCTACGAGAATTTCGGCATGGACCTCGCGGGCGCCGGATTTCACTCGATGTTCTACACCCACCTGTTCGCCTTTGTCGGCGTGCTGCTGGCCGGACGCCTTTCGGACAAGCTCGGGAGCCTGCATCCCGCGTGGCGTATGGCCATGCAGGGCTTCGGACTGCTGGCCGCCGTGCCGTTCATCGTCCTGATGGGCAATTCGGCTACGCTGTGGGTCATCTATATCGGCTTTGCCGGCTTCGGCTTCGCCCGTGCGTTCTTCGACGCCAACACCTACACGGTGCTTTACGACGTCATCCTGCCCCGGTACCACTCCTCGGCTTCGGGCGTGATGATTATGACCGGATTCGCCATCGGCGCGCTGGCTCCGCTGGTGCTGGGTATGGTGAAGCAGGCCGCGGGGCTATCGTTCGGCATCTCGATGCTGGCCGTCGTGTGGCTCGTGTGCGGCGTGGTGATGCTTCTCGGAGCCAAATATTTCTATATGAGGGATTATAACAAGATCAGACATGAATAGTAACCAGAAAACCAGAAAAGCGAAAGCAGGTCTGCTGCTGATCGCGTCGCCCCGTTTCAAGACGCTGGGCGAAGGGCTCCGGCGGGGCACGTATGCCGAACGCAAGGACGCCGATGTGAAAAAGATACTTGCGACGATGGAATTCCTCGACGTTGTGTTCCCCGGGATCGTCTACGACAAGGAGGAGGCCGTGGAGGCTATGGACCGCTTCTACATGGAGAAGGTCGATTTCGTCATCGCCGAGTTCCTTTCGTGGTCCGAGGACTTCGCGTGGATACGCTTCCTGCGCGACATGCCCGAGGTGCCGATCCTCTTCGTCAACGTCGCCAAGGACCACGTTTCGTTTCGGGACACGTTGGACGAGGACGACTTCATCGACTACCTCTGCGCCGGAACGCTTGTCGGATCGCTCGAAGCCTCCGGGTCGGTGCCCCGCACGGGACGCCGGCACGTGAAGGTCGTGATGGGTTCGCGCGAGGAGGTCACCGGGCAGATCCGCCTCTTCGCTTCGGCGGCCCGCGCCCGCGCCATCCTCCGCCAGTCGAACCTGGGGCTGCTGGCCAACTACAACGAGGCCATGTGGTCCACCTACATCGACCCGTACGACTTGTTCACCAAGCTGGGGCCCGAAATCCGCTTCCTGCCCTATTCGACCTACGGCGAGATGATCGACGCCGTGAGCGACGAGGAGTTGCAGGCGTACTGCGGCGAGCTGACCTCGCGCTACAAGATGATGGACGACGTGGCGCGCGACAAGTTCGAAGCCTCGGTGCGCGCCTCGATCGGCTTGCAGAAGATGGCCGAGCGGTCGGACATCGACGTGATGGTCTTCAACGACATCGACCGGGCCATGTTCGAGCTGGTGGGCTTGCGCGCCGGGTTCTACCATCCGTGGTTCAATGACAACTGTTCGGTGCTGGTTCCCGAGGCCGACATCGGCGCGGGTCTCATCACCTACCTGCTGAAGCTGATCTCGGGCAAAAACGTCAACTTCCTCGAACCCTTCCACATCGAGTCCGACTACGGCACCTTCGCCGGCGGCCATGCCGGTCCCAACGACCACAACGACCCCGCCTGGCAGCAGAATGTGGTCATCGCCCGCGACGTGCGCTTCGCCAAGACCTCCTACAAGTACGCCGGGGCTCCGTTCGCCTGGTACCGCATCTCGCCGGGGCGCAAGACAATGGCGCAGCTGGTGGAGTGCGACGGACGCTACAAGCTGGTCGCCACGCTGGTCGATTCGCTCGAAGGCGATCACATCCTGGCCACCTATTCGCACAGCATCTTCCGCCCGGTGGTTCCCGTCGAGCGGCTCTTCGAAGAGATCCTGAAAATCGGCACCACGCAGCATTTCGCCATCGTTGACGGCGACTACCTGCGCGAGCTGGGCATGTTGGCCGAGATCATGGACTTCGAATATCACGAAATTATGAATTAACCCTATAAAACCGTATTTCTATGAGTTTCATGTACAACCCCTTTCCGTATGACGACCCCCGCGCCGTCAACCGTCCGGCACTCCCGAAGAAGACCGTCGGGGCGGTCGTCGCCGGAACCTCCAAGGCTGCCGCCGCCCTGGCCGGGGAGATCGCTTCCCGCCTGAAAGCCGCGCCCGGCAAAAACGTCGTCGTCGGGTTCGACGGCTACGCCACGGCCGACTGGACGCGGATGGTCAACCTGCTCTCGCAGCAGCTGCTGGGTAAAGGGATCGGAGTGGACGTAGCGGCGTTTACCGAGGTGCTCAAATCCGAGCGGGAGATCGCCGACATGATCAACCCCAATCTGGAATGGGACACCTCGAAGGACCCGTCGCTGCTGTTCGGTCGCCTGATCGAGCGCGGTTACGAGGATCTGTTCGACGCGTCGAAATTCGCGGCGTTCAGGCAGCGCCTCGAAGCGCTCCGGGCCCCTGCCGCCGAAGGGCGCGTGCTGATCGTCTACGGCAGCGGATGCCTGGTCGAGGAGGTGCGCGGACTCTATGATATCAAATGCTATTTCGACGTAACGCCCAAGGAGGCGATCCTCCGCATCCGCCGCGGCCAGTTCGCCAACCTCGGCGACAAGGTGGCCGCTCCGGCCAACCGGGTGATTCGCCGCTGCTACTACGCCGATTTCGAGATGGGTGTGCGCCACCGCGGCAAGCTGCTGCGCGGCAAACTGCTCGACTATTACATGGCTTCGGACCGTCCCGACCATATCCACATGATTCCGATGGAGGCGCTGTCCGACATCTTCCGGTCGCTGGCCTGCTATCCGTTCCGCTGCAAGCCGGTCTATCTCGAGGGCGTGTGGGGCGGCACTTATGTCAAAAAGCTGCGCAATCTGCCCGACACGATGCGCAACTGCGCATGGGTCTTCGACCTGATCCCGATGGAGGTGTCGATCGTCGTCGAGGCCGGGGACGAGAAGATCGACTTCCCCTATTTCTCGTTCGTGCAGAAGGAGGGCGAAGCCATCATGGGCCGGCCGTGCGTCGAGAAGTTCGGCGGCTACTTCCCCATCCGCTTCAACTACGACGATACGTTCCACAGCAACGGAAACATGTCGATCCAGGTGCATTCGGGAGCCAAATACAACCAGGAACATTTCGGCGAACTGGGCCGTCAGGACGAGAGCTACTACGTGGTGGTGGCCGGACAGGACGCCAAGACCTTCGTGGGCTTCCGCGACGATGCCGACACCGAGCAGTTCATCCGCGACATCAAGCTGGCCGACACCGAATACAAGCCCGTGGATTACCTGAAATACGTCAGCTACGAGGATTCGAAACCCGGCTTGCAGGTGATGCTTCCCGCCGGGACGATCCACTCGTCGGGCCGCAACCAGGTGGTGCTCGAAATCGGCAGTCTTACGATCGGCTCCTACACCTACAAACTCTACGACTACCTGCGCGCCGACCTCGACGGCAAGCCGCGCCCCATCCACACGTGGCACGGCGAACGGACGCTGGCCTACGAGCGCACGACCAGCTGGGTGCGCAATAACATCGTCCAGCAGCCCCGCACGGTGCGCGAGGGCGACGGCTGGGCCGAGAAGATCGTCGGCGAGCACGATTTGCTCTACTTCACGCTGCGCCGCCTCGAATTCGAGAAACGCATCGAGGACGACACCTGCGGCAAGTTCCACGTGCTGACGCTCGTGGACGGCGAACGCATCCGCATCCGTTCCGTCGCACAGCCCGAACGCTATTTCGATGCCGAGTATATGGATATGGTCGTGGTTCCCGCGGACATGGGCCGTTACGTGATCGAGAACCTCCGCACGGAACCCATCTGCGTCCACAAAACGATGCTGAAAGATGGGTTCGACAAGGAATAGCTGCCGCCTGCTGCTCGATGTCGGGGGAACGTTCCTCAAATCGGCTGTGGCGGACGCCGCCGGGCAGCTTCTGTCCGGGTCGGAGTTCAGTTGTCCGATTCGTTCGGAGGGTTCCCGCGAGGAGATCGAAGGCTCCCTGGCCGCTGCGGTGGCCCGGGGCGCGGCCTTCGCAGCGGAGCGGGGCATGGAGCTCGCCGGCATCGGCATCGCCATTCCCGGACCGTTCGACTATGCGGCCGGCGTCTCCCGCATGACGCACAAGTTCCGCAGCATCTGCGGCGTCGATCTGCGCGGCGTGCTGCACGCGATGCCCGGCGTTCCCGCCGATGCGGAGATCCGTTTCATGCAGGACGTGAACGCCGCGCTGGCCGGGGAGATCGCCCGGGGCAACGCCGCCGGATACGGCGCCTCGGCGCTCGTGTCGCTCGGCACGGGGCTGGGCTTCGCCCTGAGCCGTGACGGACGGGTGTTGTGCAACCCGGCGGGCGGTCCGAAGGTGGTGATCTTCAACCTTCCCTACCGCGACGGCATTTTGGAGGACTACGCTTCGAAACGGGGATTCCTGCGCATCTACGGCGAGCTTGCGGGCCATACGGACCCGGCGCTGACGGTGGCCGATCTGGGCCGCATGGCCGGAGAGGGGGATGCCCGGGCCCGCGAGACCTTCGCAACGGTCGGGGGCATCCTTGCCGCGGCGCTCCGCGACCTGCTCGTCGAACACGGCGTCGAATGTCTCCTGCTGGGCGGTCAGATTTCGCGTTCGTTCGCCCATATGGAAGCGGCCCTGCGCGACGGACTGCGCGATGTCGCGGGGCTGACCCGCATCGCACCTGCGGAGCATATCGGCGAAGCGGCTTTCTACGGTCTGCTGGCCCAGGCGGACGGCTCGTGCTGACGGGCGGGCGTTGCGGAAAACCGTTCATTCGTGCGATTGTCACCGACCGGCATTCCGAGATGCTGATTTTGCCGTGTAACGGCACGAAGCTCTTCCCTTGAAGGACGTGTTTGGGATGGGGCCGGATTTGTATACGCGGCCAAAGGCCGCGGGAACGGTGTTCCGAAACGGCGGGCATATCGAAGTATATGATTGCCTTCATTTCTTTATCTTTGCAGGAGAGGCGACCGCCTCTCCTGTTTTTGAATCACAGAGACCATGACCGACAAACATCGCAGATTCCTCGGCCCCGTCGTGGAGATGCGCAAATTGCATGACTCCGCCGAGCAGCGCATCGTGCACAGCGCCGAGATGCTCGACCGCAAGTCGCTGGCATCGGTCGGTGACACCACGGGCGAGAGGTTGACGGCCCTGCTGACCGAGACCAAAGCCCACACTCCGGAGGAGCTGGCCGCCAATGTCGCCCGTATCGGGGAGTTGCTGGGGCGGTTCGCGCTCTACGTTCCCGCACGTTTTACGGACGATCCGGCCGAGCAGGCGAAATATTGGGCCGTCCGTTCGGGCATCTTCCCGGCGGTGGGCGGCAGCCGTCCCGCCGGGACCACCTGCCTGAGCGAGGACGTTGCTTTCCACATCGAGGACCTGCCCCGCGCCACGGCCGAATTGCAGGCGCTGATCGCCCGTCACGGCTACGACGCCTGCATCTACGGGCATGCCCTCGAAGACAACTACCATTTCATCATCAACCAGTCGTTTTCGCCCCCGGCCGAGGTGGCGCGCTACGAGGCGCTGATGAACGACGTTGCGGAACTCGTGTCGGCAGGTACGACGGCTCGCTCAAAGCCGAGCATGGCACGGGGCGCAACATGGCGCCCTTCCTCCGCCGCGAGTAGGGCGACGACGCCTTGGCCGTAATACGGGCCGTCAAGGAGTTGTTCGACCCTGCGGGACTGTTGAATCCCGGGGTGATCTTCAACGATGCCCCCCCCCGCTGTCACCCCTCCCATTTCAAACTCCTGCCGCTGATCGATCCCCTGATTGACCGCTGTATCGAATGCGGGTTCTGCGAGGTGAACTGCCTGACGTGCGGGCTGCTCCTCTCGTCGCGCCAGCGCATCGTCGTGCGCCGCGAGATCGCCCGGCTGAAAGCCTCCGGCGAGAATCCGCGCCTCGTGCGGGAGCTCGAACGCGGCTATCGTTACCCCGGGGAGCGGACCTGCGCCGGGGACGGGCTCTGCTCGACGAACTATCCCGTGGGAATCAATACGGGAGAACAGACCTACGCCCTGCGCGCGTTGCGGGTGCCGCCGGGGAGTTTGCGGCCCGCCGTTTCACCGGGCTGAAAAACATCCTGCGCCCCGTGCTGACGCTGGCCGACACGGTGCACCGGGTTTTCGGCCCCCGGACGATGACCGCTGCCGCGAAGGGGCTGCATGCGCTGGAGCTTCCCCAATGGCTGCCCTCGATGCCGCGGGCCTATCGGATGCCGCGGGCCTATCGGATGCCCGAAACGCTGCGCACGGCGTCCGCGCCGGAACCGGACAAGGTGGTCTATTTCCCGAGTTGCATCAATCAGACGATGGGTCTCGCCCGCGACCCCCAGTCGCGGAACCGCTGGCCGAAAAGATGGTCGCGCAGCTCCGCAAGGCGGGTTACGAGGTTGTCTTTCCCGAGAACATGGAACGTCTCTGCTGCGACACAATCTGGGAAAGCAAGGGCATGGCCGACATCGCCGACCGCAAGACCGCCGAGTTGGAAGAGGCGCTGGCCGGTGCTGTGCGACCAGAGCCCCTGCCTGCACCGCATGCACGAAAAGATCGGCCGCATGAAACTCTACGAACCGGCGGAGTTCATCTGGACCTTCCTGCGCGACCGGCTGGAGTTCCGGCCCTGTCGCCGTGCATGTCACCTGCTCGATGCGCCGCATGGGGCTGTCCGGGGTGATCGTTTCGCTGGCGCGGCTGTGTGCCGACGAGGTGGTGGTGCCCGAGGAGGTTGCGGATTCACGCACCCCGAGGTCAACGCCTGGGCCCCGCGCAAACTGCGGCCCGTCATCAAACGCTCGGGCGTGAAGGCGGGTTATTCGAACAACCGCACGTGCGAAATCGGGCTTTCAGCCCGTTCGGGCGTGCCCTACGTCTCGATCGTCTACATGGTAGATGCCTGCACGACACAGAAAGCCCCCGGAGCCTAAGCTTCGGGGGGGGGCTTTTTCAGATCAGCAGTTCGTAGTCGATGCGCCACACGCCCGTCTCCCCGGGAAAGCCTCAAAATAAGAAACTGATTTGAGTGTGGGATTGTGATTGCACGAATTGCTTGGCGTGATTCCATTGTATGTCAAAATCACAAGTCGAACCATGTTTGGGGAGTGTTACAATAAAGCATAGGAAAAGAAGAGATAGAAATATTCTTTAAATAAAAGGTATTCACACCGTTAAATTGATAACTTTATATTCTTTGTATCATGATATTCGTCTTTATATCTTTCATTAAATATTAGTTGTAGTACAGACTTTTTCAATAGAAATTAATATTCTAAACGATAGCATTTTCATGTCTATTCAAAAGGATAACGGTGATATTGAACTATTTTTTTACATTAATAGTGAGATAATTGAATAGGAAGTAGTTTTAAATTCTGTAAATAATAATTGATTTTTATTATTGTGGTGGGAACAAGAATTACGCCATACGTGTACTAAATAATCAGTTGACAATTATTTACTTTTAGAAAACATTGCTCTGTTCAGCATTAGTTCTGACGACTCTTGCCAGATGTTCGGATAATAGTACAAACAGCAATAGTTCCGCTCTTTCGATTTCAGTTAACCGAAAGACTGAAGAGCCATTGACGGTTTATCTTATCGGAGGTAGTACCCAGTCCATCGATGTAGTTTCGAGCGGAGAATGAATATTGACGTTTAGCGATGAAGGGGCTAAATACATGATGCCATCCCAAAATCGAACCTAACGAAGACAGGAGACAGATTTATTTCGATATCGAGCCGAGTACTACGGGCCGTAATGCAACCGTTACGCTTACAGCAGAGAGTCTTCTTGATGGTTTTCTCACAAGAACCCGCAATATGATTAAGATCGTGCAGAAGAGAGGGGAAAATTTACGATTTGATAATTTAGTCATTACATCTTTGTATAAGAGAATAAGCAACAGCATACAAGGGGCTTTTTTAATTTGTTACATTTAAATATTCAGTTTTAATAACCAATATAAGATAGGCAGATTTTTTGAAATCGGAAAATTAAACTGCTTACTATTTAAAAAATAGGATGATTACACCTGACTGATATGAGATTTTCTAATAAACATCCGCAAATATCATTCTTTTGTGTAAATTGGGTATAAGTTGCGGCCGTTAATTTTTGTCTCGTTTCCGTTTTTGATATATTCATACAATATAGCACGGCCTTCATTAACATACCGACGAATGATATCGCGTTGTGCCGCAATACACAGATAGGAAATATAGGTTTTCATACACCTTTGGCTAATATTCATTGGTCATACACCACTTGTCCCCTTTCCAATGGTTTATCGCTTGCAAAGCGATTGCCATTTATCTCACTCTAAAAGACGCATTTTACTGAACGTTTACGAGCCATCTGATCTATTTCTAACGAATCTATGACTTCCATTTCGTCTCCTGTTTACCCAACAAATTTAGGGAATTTGCATTAAAAAACGACTACTCAGTTCCTGTCTGCATCAATTTTTTTCTTTCTTTTTCTTGTTTAGTAATTTTTTATCACTATATTTGCATTACATCACACCACACCACACTGCTGCATAACAAACTACTAATTATAAAAAATTATGACTAAATTCTTAATCCTCTTGTTTATGTCATTTACCGGAATGTCATTCGCCCAAAAGAAACCTTATTCGGTAACATGGCAACAATTTAATGTTCATACACCTCCGCTTCTACAAATCGGGGAGCTTGCCACTAAACCTGCCGACGGTACAGGCAATTCCCGATGGTCGGTCGGTTGTGAGACCCTTGACCGTGACTATGCAGACTTTTCCAAATATAAACAATACGTTGGAGAGCTCGGTGTCGGCTATGCCCGCATCCAAAGTGGATGGGCTAAATGTGAACAAGAAAAAGGGAAATATGATTTCGCATGGCTCGACAAAATCGTTGACGGACTCAATGAGGAAGGAGTTCGCCCATGGATGTGCCTCTGCTATGGCAATCCCATTTACGGTGTAGACCGTAATTTGGGAGCCGGACTCTTTATAAAGGAAGAGGTGATGAAAGCCTGGTGCAAATATGTTCGAGAAACCGTCAAACACTACAAAGGCAGGATTGCCATGTGGGAAATATGGAACGAACCCAACTTGCGCAGTAAAAACAATCCCGAATATTATGCAGAAATGCTCATTCGCACGGCCGAAGAAATTCGCAAGATCGACAACGAGGCTGTAATCCTTGCATTCGGACTTTCCGGTATGCCACTCGGCTGGACCAAATCCGTCATGGATATTGTCAAAGAGCGTAAAAAACTCCATCTCATCAACTACGTCAGCTATCACCCCTATTATCCCAATCCCGACACTGCGACTACCGATATTCTGGCACTCCGGAAATTAGTGAAATCCTACTCCGAAAAAATCGATATTTTTCAGGGAGAAACCGGTTGTCCGAGCATCCTCGAATACGGTCATGCCATGAATCACTGGGAGTGGAGCGAATACAAACAGGTGAAGTGGGATTTGCGCCGTATGGCCAATGATTTCAACTTAGTCATTCCCTCCTCGATTTTCACCATGGTAGATCTCCAGTACGAGAATATGCTCCAATCGTTCGGACTGATTCGGATGAACCTGCGAAAAAGCGTGGTTTACAAACGTCCTGCATTTTACGGTGTGCGTCATATGGCCAACTTGCTGACGACAGAGGTATTCCCGAAAGAACTTACGCTGGAATCCAGCTATTCAGACCGGGAGATTTCGTTAGTCGGTCTTGCAGACAAAAACGGCAAAACAATAGGTGCCATGCTCTGGTTCAGCGACCAGATACCTACAGACCAACTCGAGAGAGAACTCGTCAGCCTGACAATCGACGGCCTTTCGCTCAAAGAGGCTGTATATGTAGAACCGATTACGGGACGCATATATGACTTGTCCTGCGTTATTCTCCGAGGTGGAATGTCCGGAGGGAAAATTCGTTTTTCTAGACTTCCATTGTGGGACAGCCCGATTTTCATCATGGAAAAATCCTGCGTTCCTTTCAAGCCCGGAAAGGAATAGCCCGTTAATTTGAAGGACTCTGTGATGAGAAAGCGCAACGGACTGACCAGTTGCGAGACTTTCCGGTTTTTTCTCTCAAAACCCATCTAAAATCAATAACCAAATGATGCAAAATGACTTAAGAAATTCCTACGATCTGAGTAGCCTCCTCTGGATAGTTGCGGTCTTATTGGCTGTATTATTCTCAGCCCCGGCTATAGCAGGGGGGAATAGTGTAGATTCGCCACAGCAATCAGCAATTCCCGATAAAATCACCATCAAGGGAACTGTCGTCGACAAGAACTCGTTGCCTGTTGCCGGAGCTACTGTCGTAGCCAAAGACCGACCAGCATTGGGTGGCACCGTAACCGATCACAAGGGACATTTCACTTTCGCAGCCCCGCTCGGAACCATACTCCAAATTTCTTTTGTTGGCTATGCTCCCGAGGAAAAAGCAATTGATGCGCAAACAGAATGGATTATTACGTTACAAGAAGATAACAATGTCATCGATGACATTGTGGTCGTTGGATATGGCGTACAGAAAAAAGAATCAGTTATCGGCGCCATTTCACAGGTAAAAGGCGACGAGCTGGTCGATTCGGGTACAACCAACCTCAAAAATGCTTTGGCTGGCAAGGTATCGGGCATGTCAGTCATCTCTTCCAGCGGTGCCCCGGGCGAAATCGACTCCCAGACATCGATTCTTCTCCGAGGCCTGTCAAGCTGGAAAGGCAACAGCCCATTGGTTATGGTCGATGGCATTGAACGAGATATGGCCTCACTCTCCCCCAATGAAGTTGCATCCATTTCCGTTTTGAAAGATGCTTCAGCAACAGCTGTTTATGGTTCAAAAGGGGCCAACGGTGTAATCCTCATAACGACCAAAACCGGCGTCAAGGGGAAACCAAAATTCAAAGTTAACGTAGAATACAGCGCAAACACCCCGATGTTTCCCGTCGAACATGTCGATGCCCCCACAATCATCAACATGGCGAATATCGCTTACCGGAATGCAGGCTCATTCGGTTCGCTCTATTCCGACGATATTATCAAGCAATATGCCGACCAATCCAATCCGCTCCGTTATCCTGACGTGAATTGGTATGAATTGATGACCAAAGATTTTTCATCAAGTGTCAACGCCGATTTCAGTATGGTCGGAGGTTCGAACAAGGTACGCTATTATATCGGGGTCGGATATGTTCACGACGGCTCAATTCTAAAAGAAGTAACCAAAGGCACCAACTATCAATACGATAAGTTCAATTACCGTGTCAATCTGGACTGGGATATCACCAAATCAACTTCTTTATCATTCAAATTCGGAGGTGCTACGCAAATCAGTCGTAGACTTAATTCAACGGAAACATCCTCTACTCTGTTCTCGACAATGTACCAAGCACCCTCTGTAAGTTATCCTGCTTATTATCCAGCCTGGGCTCTCGGATACTACCCGGATCCCGATTATCCCACGGCTGAAGAAATACGTATTGCCGACAATCAGGGTTGCGTCTATGAGAACCCCTATTCGTACCTCATGGATGCGGATTATCGCTCGACAATGACCAATCGCCTGATGACGGACGTAATCCTGAAACAGGACCTCAACTTTATTACCAAAGGACTCTCTTTTTCTGCAAAAGTAGGTCTTACAAGCAACTATTCCCGAATAGCCAAACAAGCCGATCAGCAGCAACTCCGTTGGGATATCGTATGGGATGCAGTAGATTTGGGCAACCCCCAGGTTTGGCGCTGGGAAGGAAACTCCAACTATGTATACAACGAAAAACCGTATGCAGTCACCCAGAATAACTCACCAAGCGGAATAGAATTTATCTCCTATTACGAGGCTTCGCTCAATTATGCACGTAAATTTTCCAAAAAACACAATGTAACAGCGCTCGCCCTTTATAATCAACGACAGGTCAACTCCGGCAGCTCATTCCCGAAGCGCAATCAATCTTTTGTCGGTCGTCTGACTTACGACTACAAGGGCAAGTATCTCTTTGAAGCGAATCTGGGAGTCACCGGCAGCGAACAATTCGCCCCGTCGAACCGCTACGGCGTATTCCCGTCAGGCGCCGTCGGGTACTACATCTCCAAAGAACCGTTCTGGCAGAAAGCAATGCCTTGGTGGAGTACAATGAAAATTCGTTATTCGAACGGTTGGGTAGGAAGCGATGCGTCGAGCGCTCAATGGCTCTATTATTCCGCATGGAAAAAAGACGGCAACTATATCAAGGAGGATGGTATAGCCAATTTAGAGGCCAAGTGGGAAACCGCACACAAACAGGACCTCGGCATCGAGATGGGATGGTTGCAGAATACCCTGACACTCAACGTAGACTTCTTTGACGAAACACGCGAAGACATCTTCCTGCCCCCAATCGTTACGATGTTCGTGGGAGGTGTAGGATACAAAGAGGTCAACATGGGCGCCGTAAAAAAACACGGTATGGAAATCGAACTCAATTACAGCAACTCAACGCGCAACGGATTCCATTACAACGCCGGAGTTATGTTTGGCCTCAATGAAAACCGAATTACTCGGTTCAATGATGCACCATACATTCCAGCTTATCAAAAAACAGTCAATACACAATATGGCGCTCCTCGCACCGGTAATACACTTATTGACGACAAATATTTCAATAGTATTGACGAATTGCATGGTTATCCGCTCTATACCAAAGAGTGGACGAATATCACTCCGGGTATCTACAAGTTCCTGGATTATAAACCTGACGGCATTATCGATATAACGGATCTGCATACGCTCGACGGCTCCACATACGCCCCCGTAACCTATTCCTTCAACTTGGGATTCTCTTACAAAGGGCTGACGTTCAAAACCCTGTGGACTGGCACTATCGGCAAATACATCAACTATCGCAGAGCCTCCATTATTCCATTCTACGCGGGCGATCTTGTCGTGCATGCGGCACATCTTAATTATTGGCGTCCCGACAACCACAACTCGGACATCCCCGCCTTATCGTTCAACGATCAAATGTACGCATGGAGTGGAGGAACATCGAAATATCCGGGCTACGATCTCGCTCTGCCCGGTTACACATGGCGCAAGTCGGATTATCTGACGATCAAGGAGGTAATGCTTGCCTATAAGTTCAGCGGTTCAAAAATCAAAAGGGCGTTAGGAGTAGAATCATTGGGCGTTACACTCTCTTGTAACAATCTCTGGACTTTCTTCAATTCCAGCTTGAAAGATACCGACCCGCAGCGACTTACTACTGCTTCAAATTACTATCCGACTATGCGGATACTCAAACTTAGTGTCAACCTCGCATTTTAAAAGCCGTGAAAAATAATATTTTACATACAATCAAACTGACCGCCTTATATGGTGTCGCCGGGATAATGGCAGGCGGATGCAGTTACCTCGATGTCGATCCGGAACTCGGATTGACGCAGGATGAGGTCTTCGAAACCTACAAAAACTACAGGAGTTATTTTGACTGGGTATACGAATCAAACGGTGGAAAGAACATGGAGCGCATCCATATCTCATTCCCATTCTATTACGACCTGTTCCAATCCCGCACTTTTTCCTGGTACCAAGCCACCGATGCTGTTGACTGCGGTTTATTAGGAGTTTCTCAATTGAATTTCAAGCAGGGTATTCTTTCGCAAGAGCTCATCGAACAATTGACATTCGATGTGAGTAAGGCCGATTATAAGCCCATCGTCAAAGCGATGTTCTCTATTATTCGCCGTTGTAACATTGCAATCCAGAACATCGACTTGTGTAAAAATGCCACCGAAGAGGAGCGAAACGATTTATTGGGACAGGCATATTTCCTACGCGCCTACGCTCACTTCACGCTCAGCCGGCAGTTCGGAGGAATGCCGTATATCGATCACACGCTCGAAGCCGGGGACGAATGGGATCTACCCCGTTTATCGAACCACGAAGCCTTTACACGGGTCGCCGAGGATTTTTATACGGCTTACGAATATTTCAAAGCCGCCGGTATTTTGCGCCGGAACTCCGCAGCGGATCTTGCCAGCAAGAAGTTACTCGAACCGGCAGGCGCAGCTGCCCTCGGATTACGGGCCCGCGCCCTGCTCTATGCCGCCAGTCCACTCAGCAACAAAAATGGTATCGAAGACTGGAAAGCCGCGGCGACCGCAGCAGCCGAAGCGCTGGAGATAGCCGACGAAGCCGAATTCGACCTGCTCCCGAAAGAGAAGTATACGCAAAATTTCGTGGGGACGGAAACTACCAACGAAACCATCTGGGGCTGGAGTTATCAGACTAAACAAAACCATAAGAATTTCATGGGAATACTTTGTTACCCACAATCATATCGTGCCGGTGCGGGAGGCAATTGTCCCACTCAAAACTTCGTAGACCGTTTCGAAACTCTCGACGGTGATCTACTCATTACGGAAGAAGATCGCAGGGCTGCAATCGAGGCCGGACATTACAATGAACAGAATCCGTATGCCAACAGGGATCCGCGGCTGAACCTCTTTATCGTGCACGATGGCTCGACACAAACTTACGTAAAAGGTCTGAAAAAAGGTGCTGCCGTCAATATCCATTATAATCCAGAAACGAAAACATATCCGACGACCAACATCTCAAATACAAACTTGACATTCGGCATTGCCTGGGGCAGCAAGGACAATGATAAAAACGGCTATTCGAATACAGGCTATTACTGCAACAAATATTGGTACGGACAACTCGGTTCCAAAAACACTACCAGCATCTGGCATATCGACCCGTTGCTGCGGGTAGCTGATCTCTACCTCATGTACGCAGAAGCCGTCAACGAAGCTTACGGTCCCTCGGGTACGGCTGAAAATTATCCGTTGACAGCCCGCGAAGCTTTCGACATCGTTCGCAAGCGTATCGGCATGCCTCGCGTAAAATCCACCGTCGGACAAGAGGAATTCAGACTGCGAATTCAGAATGAACGCTGCGTGGAACTGGCTTACGAAGGACACCATTATTATTATGATATACGTAGATGGAAAACAGCTCCGGAGGTCATGTCCAAAACACTGTACGGCATATATATTGAGTCCGTTCCGGTAAGCGAAGAGCATCCTATCGGACGCAAATTCGAACGCCGTCCCTTACCCAATAACCGGCAATCAACATGGAAAGATTATATGTATTATTTCCCCTTTCCGGATTCCGAGATGTACAAGTTGAAAAACTTCGTGAATTACGAGTGGAAATAATTAAAACATAACAAGCATGAAAAAATATATAGTTTTCTTGTTCCTGATTCTGACAGTTATTTTGACTATCTGTCCAATTTTCGCTGCAGAAACAGAAAGGAGAGATTCCACCGCCAATTTCCCATGGGCACAACAACGCTCCTATTACCAGACTACCGGCAGTTTCCTCACAATTGGTGAAGAAGAACTTGAAAGAAGGACACTCGGCGATTTGCGAAACAGGCTCACCGGTATGATGCCTGCCATCAGTGTTCAGGAAAAGGCAGGCGACTTTTGGTCGTCAAGCTATCAGTCTCCGAATTTGAACAGTTCTTCATTTCAGGTCTTCCTTAGAGGCTCTGGCAATCAAGTGTGTATCGTCGACGATATCTATATTCCGTTTGGTCAAGTACAGCTTGACCCGAACCAGATTGAGTCCATCACGGTTTTGACCGATATTCTCGACAAGGCGAAATACGGTCCGATGGCATCGGATGGAGCCCTGTTGATTCGCACCAAAAAAGGCGGATACAACACCCCGATGCAGATTCACGTGGATATGGAAGGCGGCATCGGTATTGCCGACCGCATTCCTGAATGGGTAAATGGTATTGAATACGCCCGGATGAATAATGCCGCGAGGGCAGTTTCGGGATACTCTCAGCTTTATTTGCCGGAAGCGCTCGAAGGATTCTCCCAAAAAGACCCCTATGACATGAAATATCCCAATGTGGATTACAAATCGCTAATGTTGAAAGAAACATTGCCCCTTTCACGCGTAGGTGTCAATTTCAACGGAGGCGGAGACCGTGTCAAATACAATTTCTCATTCAACGGACTTTACTCCGGGGATATCGTCAAGAACAGTGCCTCCAATGACTACAGCAAACTAAATGCTTCTGCAAGTCTGACGGCCAAAGTCGGAAAATACATCGAAGTAAGCGCTGACTTCAACACATTGCTCTCTTTCCGTCGAAAAGGCCGTACCTCCTGGTATAATTATCGTTCGGTACCGGCCGTCGCTTTTCCTTTGACATTAGGCCAAAGTCTCGGCGATGACGGTGAACACGCCCATTTACGGAGTATCGCGTACATTCACACAGAACTATTACGCTTTGGGACTCGAGGGAGGCTTCAATACGGAACGCAACCGAACCGGTATGCTCAACACGTCCATCGACTTAGACCTTTCATGGCTCATCAAAGGCCTTAAGTCCAGGACATTGCTCGGACTGACCCAATTCGTACGAACGACTATAGGCAAAGAGGAAGATTATTTGGGCTATTACTGGACTTCTCAAGATGGTATCGGCGCTATTTCGACTCACACCGGCACCAAAAAATCCGGGAAAAGCATATTGAGTAGCTATACAATGCAAAGTCTGTCGTTTTATGAACGTCTTTCCTACGATTGGGCGGCAAATGGCCACAAGATAGCGGCAGGAGCAACTTTCGTCATGAACGACAACACCAATAAAAGTAACGATAATTATCAACGTCAATTGTATGTAACGGCCGACATTTCATATGCCTACACCGATAAATATATCGTTGAATTCGTGGCTCAGTATGCGGGTTCCTCCCGCTTCAACAAAGATAACAGATTCGCATTCTTCCCGTCAGCCGGTCTGGCATGGGTAATATCCAAAGAGAACTTCATGCGTGACATCCGGTGGATTGACAATCTCAAACTGCATACACAAGTCGGTCTGATCGGCGAAACCGACATTTTCGGCGCTCCCTATCTTTATCAGTCTGATTACAGCGCTGCGACAAACGGCATGTGGCTCGGTGCGAATTCCAAACAGGACAGTTGGTTTGGTACCAACCGTTACGTAACACAATACGTTACTATGAATCGCTTGGCCAATCCCGATCTGGGATGGGGCAAACTTTTCCAGGCGGATCTGGGTCTCGATTTTGATTTCCTACAGGCATTCTCTTTTAGCGCTAATTTCTATTATCGCCAATCCACCAACCGCATAGTCAATATTTCGGACCAACTTCCGGCGATATTCGGCCTGCGTGGAAGCGATCTTTATAAAAACTATACCAAAGAGCATCTGCAAGGGGCCGATTTCTCTCTGAACTACGCCCGAACATTGGGCGATTGGTATATCTCCGCCGGTGTAAACGCTTCGACATGGAAAATCGTCAGCGACCGACTAACGAATGATGAGTATATTTACGACTATCAAAAACGTACCGGCACGACAGTGGACTCGTACTGGGGACTGAAATGTATTGGCAAATACGAAACTCATGAGCAAATCAGTTCGCTGCCGGCATATACTTCAGACTTGCAAATTGGAGATCTAATCTATGCAGACATTAACAATGACGGTCAGATAGACACGAACGATCGGATTATTTTAAGTCACACGCTTCCTCGCATGAACTATGCAATCAATTTGGGATTCGGATACAAAAATTTCGAAATACAGATTGTGGGAACAGGAGCAGCCTTCTTTCAGACCCCTATGACCAACAGCTATTTCTGGAATGGCTGGGGTGACGGCAATTACTCGGCTTTCGTCCGCGACAATATCGGCGGTGACTATCCTCGGCTGGCATACACTAAATCGAGCAATAACTTTGTACAATCCGATTTCTGGCTCCGCGACGGCGGATGGTTCAAAATTCAGGATGTGGAGCTGGCCTACACGCTGCCTTTCAAACAAAATAATAAAGTCGGCATTAGAAATATCCGTTTCAGTTTGAAAGGACAAAATCTCGCAACTATCTCTAAAATCAAAGATGTCGATCCCGAATCAATCGATGCGGGAGTCACTGGTTATCCTCTATTCAGAATCATTACGGCCGGAATTAAATTCAATTTCTAACGGTTCTCTAAAAGCTATACCATGAAAAGAAAAATATATCTACTCGTACTGTCGGTAACCGCCGGATTTATGAGTGCCTGTACCTTTCTCGACCCGCTTCCCAACGGTAGCTACAATGATGAAAATTTTGAACTTTATCCAGAGTTGCTACGCGGATTCGTAGATGTTGTCTACAATGAACTCCTGCCAGAAACATATCTCGACAATTATTACATACCCATGTCCTGCGCGACAGACGATGCTATTTACAGTTCTCCGACGGCCGCATGGCGCATATTCTCTTCCGGTTCGGCAAAAATGTTGTCGAATCCTTTCGATACTAAATGGCGGGATAATTACCGCGCAATCAATTATCTGAACATGTTTCTTGAAAACGATCGCGGCTACAATACGCGGTATATGGTTGCAGAAGACTCTGACCTCGCATTGCGCAATTGCCTGCAAGGCAGTGCTTACGGACTCCGTGCGTGGATGTATTTCGACTTATTGAGAGTTTTCGGAGGAAAAGCCGAGAACGGAGAGTTGTTAGGAGTACCCATCCTGACCGAACCGACTGATCCGAAAACCGCCGACGCCTCGACAATCGAACGCGCAACATTTGACGAATGTGCAGAACAGATACTCAAAGATTGCGACTCCGCTTATAAATATCTGCCTCGCAATAACCGCGATTATCCGGGAGATCCGCAGCAATCCATCCAGATTACAGGATCGGCTCGTTACAAATCCCTGGATCAAATAGCCATAGACGGACTCCGGGCCATGGTTTACATCTTTTGGGCTAGTCCTGCCTATAACCCCGAGAACGACATGTCCCGCTATGACAAAGCCGCCAGATATGCAGCGGCTGTCATAAAACATAAACTCGAAGTGGAAAGCACACTGACAGGAGGATTCGACCCGACTCGTGGATTCTCTTGGCATAATGTCAATAGTCCAGAGATCATTTGGCCGTCCGAAATGAGGCAATCCTCCAATCTCGAAACTTCGTTCTATCCGCAACAATTCGGCGGTTCGGCGTTAGTAGCACCTACCCAGGACTTGGTCGATGCGTTCCCGATGGCCAACGGTTACCCCATCAACGACAAACGTAGCAATTATGATCCAACACACCCGTATGAGGGACGTGATCCCCGTTTCTATGCAACAATCTTTTACAACGGAGCGCAAGTCCGCCGTCTGAATAACGCATCAGAGGTCATGTATACATTCGAATGCGCCAACGGAGGTAAAGATGCCCCCGGTTCCAACGAGGTATCCGCTACCGGATACTACATCAAAAAGTTCATTTACAGAAATTGGAATACCAACGACACAACTAAAGAACTGGGTTATCGTTGCATCCATTTTATGAACTGGACCAAAATGTGCCTGATATTCGCAGAAGCCGCCAACAAGTATGTCGGGCCAACAGACGAGGGCACCTACGGATATTCGGCGAGACAGGCAATCGCATGGTTGCGCAATAGGCCTACTAACGATGACGAACCGGGCTTGGGGACATTCGGCGACCCGTATCTTGATGAATGCGCCGCTGAGGCTACAACATTCGAAGGCCTCGTCAAAAATGAATGGCGCGTGGAAACTTGTTTCGAAGGCGACCGTTACTACAATCTCCGCCGCTGGGCCACGGATGTTTCAGAAATCAACAAACCGATCCACATGGCAAAGATTTCAAATCAATCGGGATTGATCTCTTATGAGTACCCGGTCGTGGAAACCTTGAAATATCCGTCACTTTGGGCTCCAATACCGTATACCGAAATTCGCAAATGTCCGAAATTACTCCAAAATCAGGGATGGGAAACGTGGAAATAATCGTCTGTCAAAAATTACACTTAAACAAAATGTATAAAATGGAAAAAGCAAAGATACTGGCACTGCTGCTGTCGTTTCTCCTCACGAGTTGCTATGAAAAATACACAATGGATTATGAACATACAGCAGCATACGTGGCCTACCAATACGACTTGCGCACCTTCGTAATCGGAGAAGGAATGAAATTTAATTTCACCGTGGCCCTTGGAGGGGTGGTAAAGAATACCCACGACCGTTCCGTACAGGTTGTAATTGACGACGCACTCCTGACCGACGACCTGTCGGGCTTCTCCGAAAAGGCGACGGCCCCTTTCACTGCCCTCGACGGCCTACTCGGGAGAGCCCCATTCGGTAATCTCAGTCAGAGCTATGTAAGCAAAGAGGTCGCAGCACAAAACCTTGAGAAGCTGACCCCGCTACCTGCCGATTGCTATACAACTAGTAGCATGGACAATCTCTTCATCCCTAAAGGACGGCATACCACGACCGTGACAATTAAGGCTACCGACAAGATTCTCACGAAAGAGGAGGCTTTGAAACCATATTATGCACTGGCCTTTAAGGTTACAGATGCGGATGCCGACATATTGATTTCGGAGAAAAGTTTTGAGATTATCGCCGTAAAATGCGAACAGCGCTTCTGGGGAAACTGGTATCACGGCGGAGAAACCATTGTTAAGAACGACATAACGGGAGAAATCGTTTCCCGGGAAAGTTATCCGCTAACTCTTCCGCAAGATGACGACAAAATATATACACTCACGACAATTGCGGCCAATGCGGTCGAAAGCGACAAAATCGGTCTGGGAAACGGTAAACTAAAGCTGATTTTCGAAGACGACGACCAAATCCGGATAGAATCGGCTGACGGCTCCAAACCTATCCGTCCCATTACCGACAAACCGAGTCATTTCAACGGTGCAAAGTTGTTGCAGGACCGCAAACTGTACTTGAACTACCAATATTCCAATGGAGATGGCACCACGACCTATATCAACGACATCTTGGTCTTCCGCAATCGTATCCGTGACGGCATTAATGAATGGCAGGATGAAAATCCTGAAGATTACCAATAGGTTTTATTCAACTCTCTTTAATTGATACTGTAACTCATCCAGCAATTATAAAAAACAACCTTATCCAAAAACACAATGAAGAACCATTTATTCTGTTTTGTCCAAAAAATGCAAATGAAAAACCATTTACTCAACATCGGCATACTAGCTGTTCTAATTTTTATAGGAAGTCCAGGTTGTAAGCCATCGCCCTCTCCGCTTATTCTGACCGAGCAATCACATGCGGAACTTACCCCCTATGCCGACACCAGAATAGATACATTGAACCATATAATAGAACTCATTTCTCAGGGAGGATCGTCCGGAATTATATTCAAGGGCGAGTGGGATTTGAGGGGTTATAATCAACTTCAATTCAAAGTTCAAAACCACGACTCGGTTCAATATCTGCAAATGATCGTACAGATTCAGGAAGAGTTGAAGAAAGCTCCGATCAATGCCCGTGTCCTTCGTGGAACAATGACCGACCAACTCTACGTTGGTCCGGGTGAGACAAAAAATGTGAAGATTGAGTTTTCCTCGGACGTACCGTATCCCGAAGTGGACTCTTGTTTTACGGGGATGCGTAATACTCCTTACAGTGTAAATGAACATTACTCCTACTCATTGGATTTGTCGAAGATACAAGCTATAAAACTGCTAGCACGACGCCATACCGCCGGTATGCGTTATTCCATATCCGATGTTATGCTTTTACCCGGTAAACGAGCCGAATCTATTTCATGGATGAAGATGAACAAGTTGGAATTTTTTCCTTTCATCGACAAATACGGACAATTCAAACACAAAGAGTGGCCTGGTAAGACCCATAACGACGAGGATTTGAGGCAAGCCCGAAAAAAAGAGGAGAAAGATCTTGCCGCCCATCCGGGCGCAACTGACCGCAGCCGGTACGGAGGTTGGAAAAACGGTCCCCGACAAAAGGGCACGGGACATTTTCGCGTAGCAAAGATTGACGGCAAATGGTGGATGATCGATCCGGAAGGCTATCTTTTCTGGTCCCATGGCGTTGTGCGCGTTACCACCTCCTCCGGCATTACTCCTTTAGATGGCAGGAACTACTATTTCGAAGATCTCCCGGCGGTCGCCGCTTTTCAGGGAGAGAATTTCGTCGATCCTGCCCTGACCGATATTGCTGTAGCCCTCCCGTCCCAGACCGGTGTCCATGAACATCTCGTTGATGTCCCGCAGGCGGGCGGACTGCTTGTTGATGTAATACTCGCTGTCCCCGGAGCGGTAGTAGCGCCGGGTGACCATCACCTCGTCGGCGTCGTAGGCCAGCGCCCGGTCGGAGTTGTCCAGCGTCAGGGTCGCCTCGGCGAAGCCCACGGCGGTGCGCTTCTGGGTGCCGCCGAAGATCACGTCCTCCATTTTGGCGCCCCGGAGGGTTTT
>ENA-ORTG01000940-ORTG01000940.1-human-gut-metagenome-genome-assembly--contig:-NODE-940-length-28731-cov-4.761124_pt1 | contig 28731 bp, 25 predicted proteins | sample MGYA00241906_ERZ509176 | MGnify/ENA primary metagenome ERZ509176 (study PRJEB26280, sample SAMEA2338811) | human gut metagenome | biome: human gut; feature: human-associated habitat; material: faeces...
CTGGGGGTTGGCCTGATTGACAAACTGGCCGGGGATGAAGCTGTGGGGAATCTCGCGCGCGAGTTCATCCGCTTTGGCGATGGCGCCTTTCATGCCCTGGGCGCCGGGGGTGAGGACCAGCTCCGCGCCATAGGCTTTCATAAGCTGGCGGCGCTCCACACTCATGCTATCCGGCATGACAATGATGATACGATAGCCCCGGGGGGCGGCCACCGAGGCCAGGCCGATGCCGGTATTGCCGGAGGTGGGCTCGATGAGGACAGACTGGGGGGTAAGGAGGCCCTTCTGCTCGGCATCCTCTATCATGGCGAGGGCAACGCGGTCCTTGACGGAACCGGCGGGATTGAAGTATTCCAGCTTGGCCAAAAGGCGGGCCTTGAGGTCATACTTTTTTTCAAGATGGGTGAGCTCCAGCAGGGGGGTGTGGCCGATGAGCTGGGCGGCGGAAGTGTAGATATTTTCCATAGGAATGCCTCCTAACATGAAATAGACTAAAGCGGTAGATTTACCATGGGAATGTTATACACCCTGGGCGGGGATTTGTCAAGAGAAAAGCTCCCCGGGAGGGGAGCTTTTTGGTGGGGCAATTAATCATGCTTGCGCAGGAGGGCGGCGGAGCCGAGGGCTGCGGCGACGGCAGCGGCGACGGCAGCGGCGACGGCAGCGGCGACGGCCAGGCCGACCAGGTCATTGGCGCCGGTGGAGGGATTGGGCTGCTGGGCCGGTTTCTCCTCTTCGGCGGGGCGGATGATGACGATGGTGCCGGGGTTATCGGGGGTGGGAGGGACGATTTCGCCGCCACCAGAATAGGCCGGAACAACTACTGTCGCAACAGCGCTTGCGGGCTTATCAGTAGTCCGCTTATAGCGCACATAGTAGGTGCCAGCAGAAAGACCTGTAACCTCATCTCCACCGCACTCAATCCAATTGGAACCATTGGGTTCAGTAGCATACTCCATTGCGGCAGTGGTGCCAGTAATCTTACCATCTTTGCTATTTGCAGAAGTGGGGGCTACACCAGCCAAGCCGGTAGGAGCAGCGGGGACATCCGGGGTGGGATTGCCACCAGACTGGGTAGCACCACAGGCACAAGCACCGGTAGCCGGATCAAATTCGTGGTTTGCATAAGATGTGGTAGCACCACAGACGCAAACTTTCCAGTGGGAATTCTCATTGTGGGCATAGCTGTTGAATTCATGTGCATTTGTATATGCAGCATTGCATACACTGCAAACCCTTGTGTGAGAATTATTTGTATTGATTTGGTAGCCACCAAATGCATGGCTTTCTGTGGCTACTACATTATGGCATATGGCGCACACCTTGACATGATGTTCTCCATCAGTGCCATCTTGCCAATCCCCCGGTTGATGGTTGCAGGCTGCGTCGGTGGCGGGGAAGAGTATTCTGGCTGTATAACTATTCTCTATCACTCTATATATGCGGCTTTCAGGCCAACTGCCTTCGAGTGGCCAAGTAGGAGCAATTATATTCAGTCCCTCGTTGGCAAAATAAATACTCCTATCGAATGTGATTTCAGCAAAATAATAGGTATTTGCTTCAAAGTTACCAGAAACCTTATCTCCTTCGACTATTCTTTCAAATTTTCCATTATTATACTCAACGGTATAGGCGTACCACTCGACCTTATCGATAGTCAAAGGGGTGTTATCACTGGAGGTGGCAGTAACGCCGGTGGTGACAGGCGCTACACCAGCAACAGGAGCAGGAAGGTCAAGAGTGATGGTAGGCTTTTCGGTGGGGGTATCGGCAGCGGTCTTGGGGAAGGTGACTTCAATTTCGTCTTGCGGCATACCTTCCTGATGCCATCTGGTCACATTCGCGCCAGCAACCTGCGGACAGTTTGCATTTGCGGCAAGCTCATAGCCTGCCTTGACGGAATAATTGATGTGTGCCGTGTAGGCGGTATTGGCAGCAAATTTACCATCGCTGGTAAGAGCAGGGCCCCAGGTGATGCTTTCGACGGTCAGACCATCGGTGAGGGTAACCTTGCTCTTATCAACAGGGGTTGCGCCCTTGACGGGAGGGGTGAGGCCGGTGACGATGATTTCGGTGATGGTTTTGGTGGGGGCTACATACGCATCGCCGCGGGTGATGGTGACCTTATAGCCGCCGGTGCTGGTGCAGTCACCCGGGATAACATTTACATTTCCACCCGATTGTACCCCTTCGCTTACTACCTTAATGTAGTAGGGGTTACTATCTCCAGTGCTATAGTGATTATAAATGTATGCCTTGATTGCTCTATGTGCTAATCTACTGTTGCTACCCAGCATATTCTCGGCGACTATATTAACCTGTCCCTTGGCGTAAATATTACCCATATTACTTTCATCACCGAAAGAAATGGTAGAGAAATTGTGAGAACGATTTTGAGCAATAAGGGACGCATCTACAACGCTGATAACCTTCTGCTTAGGCATCCAAACCGCAGCGCCATCACTATCGGTCTTTGCCATGACTTGTGCGCTGTTACTAATGCTGAGGCTATCCCCACTTATTTCTATGGCCGACGGCATTTGACTGGGGCGAAGTTTGTCATCTCTACCTCTTGGGGTGGCATATTTATTATAGGCCTTTACGGTGTACGCATTGGTACCGGGGTTGCCGGAAATGGTAACATTGCCGCCAACCTCGATGGCAGGATTGGTAGCAGCGGTGCATTCCGCACTAAGCTGCGTTCCGTCACCAGTCACAGTGAGGTTACCACTGACCTCAACAGCGGGTTCATCCTCGCCGCTGGGTCTATTGACGGTAACATGAGCGCCGCCGGTGATGGTGAGGTTTGCGGTATTTTGAGTGTTATTGGGTACCCGGATGGAACCGACGGTAAGGGAGCCGGAGCCGGAGATGGTGAGGTTCTGATATTTAGTCTCGACTGCGGAAAGGGTGCTATCTCCTATGAGGGTAATGGAGTTAGGTGTGAATTCCGCATTGAATTCGAGGGGGTAATTGCCTTTGAAGTTATCCAAGGTGATGGTATTGTTTTTACTGTCTACGGTAGCGGTGCCGCCGTTTTCACCAGTAATGATTCCGCCCTGCTTTAGAGTTTTTCTGTTGTAGCTGATGGTGGAATCCTTAGCGGCGGCAGGGGTGATGGTGATGATTCTGTAGCCCGTTGTACCACCTTTGAGCTGGCTTGCTTCAGTAAGGGACACTTCAGAGCCAAGAGGTTTTCCTCCTGTTTGTTGTGTGCCAGTGACGCTATATTTGCTCATATCGGTGATAGTAATATTGCCTTTCACCGAGAGCGCATTATTATTCAGTCCTATCTTGCCGGTCGCTAGTTTTATCGCGCCAGTATTTTCAAACTTAAGGTCGCCTTTATTCATGGCAATGGCATAGCTTGTAGTGGATACTTCAAGGCTGCCTGCACCGGTAATGGTAATATTGATGTTGCTAACATACTGATCAGCACTGTTAGCAGAAATACCAGTACTAAAACCGCTCATGGTGTTGGTACCTACCAGATTGATGGTATAGGTTCCGTCTTTTGTAAACTGGATGCCATTGATAATACTACTGCTAGCGATGTTGACATCCTTGAGGGTGAGGGTTTTAGACGCCTGATCGTAGAAATAGGTGCCGGAGCCGTTGGCGGATGGGATTGAGGTTTCCACACTGACAACGGCGTTTTCGCCAGCGATGAGGACATCAGGGGTTCTTTGGAGGGCGGGGATGGTTCTCTTTGCGATGTGGATGTACTGGGACTTTTCCTTTTGGGAAAGACCAAGATATTTATTCAAGGTCTCTCGGCTGCACACCTCAGGATCGCTTTTTGTGAGAACACCCCCAGAATAAGAGCCTGTGGTGAATTGGTAGTTGCTCCAATCGGTATTTTCCGAAGCACCGCTTGTCCCCAACACAGCGCTGACAACAGAGCTGGTATTAAGGGCTTCAAATTCGGCGGTATCGCCAATCATTTTTAAGCCATACAGTACAACTGTCGTTCCATAAGATGATGATTGGGCTGAAAGTTTAGAATTATTGATCGTCATGGAACCTACATTGACAGCAATTTTACCACTCGAGAAAGCTGTTACAGCCGTACCACCGCTTAGTGTAAAATCACCTTTGGACCAGATAGCTTCTTTTTCATAACCGGAAGCATTAAGGATAAGTTGGGAACCGGCAGAGCCGTTTATCGTAAGAGTGCTAAGCTTTTGAGTACCCTGCTGATCAAGACCACTATCATACTCTACATAAATTGCCTGTGCTGAGGTGGAGGAGATGGTATTCGTGCCTATCAATTCGATTTTGTAATCGATATTTCCCTTCACCGGGACGCCGAAGGAGATGCCGATGTTGCCGGTGGTGGTGATGGTGGCACTATTGAGGGTGAGGGTGTGGGTGGCCTTATCGTAGGAGTAAGTGCCGTTGCCCTCACCGAGGGAAATATCATTGCCAACGATGACAGCGGTGCCGTTGATCTTTACATTTTCATCGGTTACGGGGGTGGTATCCGCCAGGGCGGTGGTGGGGAGTAGGACAAAGACTAAAGCCAGCGCGAGCAGGGCGCTGAGCAGGCGTTTTTTCATGGGGGTGGGCCTCCTTTTCATTTTTCTTAAAATTGTGGTTTTACTGGGCGCAGAGGCCCTACTTTCAACCCCCATAATACCCCCTAAAAGGGGGTATTTTTCGCCCAGGGGGCGAAATGCGGGCAAAGCGGTGTGAAATGCAGAAACGCCCTAAAAAGTGCACAAAAAGCCCCCGCGATGGAAGGCTTTTTGCTAAGAATGGGAATATATGGAATTCCAAAATATTATTAACCGTTACATAATGCCGCCGGCGGTGGAGGTATAGACGCCCAAGATGAAGGCCACAATGCACAGCACGGCGCAGACGAGGGTATCGGTTTTCTTTTGGCGGGCCATCAGCTTGGCCAGCAGGGCATCGTAGTTTTCGCGGTTTTGGTCGTAATCCGGCTGGGCGGCCAGGGTCTCTTCCATTTTTTTGCCGTACAGGCGGTAATCCGCATAGGTAAGGGCGGGCATAAGCACGATGAAAAGCAGGAAAAACAGCATGGCTGGTGCCTCCGTTCTATTGGGATAAGATGCAGGGAAGCTCCGGCCGGAAAACCGACCGGAGTATGGCCCGTGCTAAATTCCGGAATCAGTGCAGCAGTGCATTGGGCAGCACGGTGACGATGCCGGGGATGTAGGTGAAGAGGAACAGATCGACGATGAGAACCGCCAGGAAGGGCAGTACCAGCCGGATGACCTTCTCCAGGCGAACTTCGCAGATGCTGGAGGAGACGAAGAGGTTCATGCCGATGGGCGGGGTGATCTGGCCGATGGAGAGGTTGATGATCATGATAATACCGAAGAAGGTCTTATCGATGCCATAGGCGCTGATCAGCGGGACCAAAACGGGGGTGAGCAGGGTGATGGCGGCGACATTATCCAAGAGGGCGCCAGCCACAAACAGCGCCAGGTTAACGAGCAGCAGAACGACAGCGGGGCTACTGGTAATGCCGCTGATGGCAGCAACGATCTGATTGGGGATCTGCTGCATGGTGAGCATCCAGCCGAATACGGCAGCCGCACCGATGAGGAACAGGATCATAGAGGTGCTGACGCCGGTCTTGACGCAGGCCTCATAGGCTTTCTTGATATTGAGCTGCTTAAACACAAAGTAGCCAATGATGAAACCGTACAGAACGGATACGCCGGCGGCTTCGGTAGCGGTGAACTTGCCGCTGTAAATACCGCCCAGGATGATAACCGGGGACAGCAGCGCCAGGAAGCTCTGAATAACGATCTTGGCCTTGCTCTGGGTATGGAACTCAGCGATATCCAGCTCGGAGGTGCCGTAGCCGTTTCTCTTGGCGCGGAAGTACTCGACGACCATAAGGCTGAGGCCCATGATGATGCCGGGGATAATACCGCCGGTGAACATCTCCAGGACGGAGACATCGGCGACGATGGCATACATGAGCATGGTGCCGCTGGGAGGAATAATGAGGCCCAGCAGACCGGAGGAAGCGATAACAGCTGCGGTGTATTCTTTCTTATAACCGGCTTTTTCCATGGGCTCTACCATGATGCCGCCGATGGCAGCGGCCGTAGCGGTAGCGGAACCGGAGATAGCGCCGAAGAACATGCAAGCCAAAGTGGTGACCATGGAAAGGCCGCCTTTGAACCGGCCTACCACACGGTTGGCCAGGTAGATGAGCTTATCGGAAACACCGCCCAGGGTCATGACTTCACCGGCCAGGGTGAACATGGGAATAGCCAGCAGAGAGAACTTGCTGACGCCGCTGAGAAGCTTCTGGGTGATGATAAGCGCATTGAGAGTGCCGCCCTGCAGAATGGTGAGCAGAGAGGCGGTGCCCATCGCCATGCCGATAGGAACAGCGATAAGGAGCAGAATGCCGGTGGAAATCAACAGGAATGCAGTCATGCGGTGACTTCCTCCTTTCCTTTTTTGGCGAAGAGATCAGCGAAGCGGTCTACAATGAGGAGGATGAAGTTAAGGATCATGCCAACGGCACCAACGCCTACCACAAAGTAGTACCAGCCATAAGTGATGGGAGAAGAGCCAACAATAACATGCATATTCTCGCCTGTCATCTGGAAGGCCTGGGAGGTAACGACCACCAGGAACGCAATGCTGATGAGATCAGCAATGATGAGGATGACTTCGGTGAGCTTTTTGGGCAACAGATCCACGAAGAATTCCAAGCGGATCTGTTTATTATTGGCCGTAGCAGTGCAGGCCCCCAGGAACACACTACAGATTAGCAGGAATACGATGAGATCCTGCGACCAAGGCAGTGGAACGAACGCGATAAAGCGGGAAATGATCTGCAGCAGCAGAACCAGGAACATGGCGACCATGACAATGCCCAAAAGGAGATTGCAGACCTTGTTGAAGGCTCCGACCGCAGTTTTCAGCGTTTTGCGGAACATAGAATTACTCCTTTACTGATAAGAGAACTTGAGGAGGGGCAGAGTCGGGCGGGTGTGCCCGGCTCTGCCGTGGAGATGACTCAATCAGTTAGCCTTTCAGCTGGTTGTACAGGGCGGTGAACTCATCACCGTACTGCTTGCAGTAGGACTCGGTTACAGGAGCCAGAGCCTCTTCGAAAGCGGTCAGATCGGGATAGGTGATGGTAACGCCCTGCTCCTCGATGAACTTGAGGTCAGAAGCTTCGGACTCGGAAACGGTCTTAACATCAGCAGCGCAAACTTCCTTGGCAGCATCCAGCAGGATCTGCTGCAGCTCGGGAGACAGGCTATCGAACTTGGCCTTGTTCATGATGAGGGGCTCGGAAACATACTGATGATGGGTAACAGCTAGATACTTCTGAACCTCATAGAACTTACTGCCGATGATATTGGAGGTGGGGTTTTCCTGAGCGGAAACGATGCCAGTCTGCAGACCGCTGTAAGTATCACTCATAGAAAGGGTGGTGGGGTTGGCGTTCAGGGCGGTCAGCATATCAGCGATGAGCTTAGCGGAGCCGACGCGAACCTTCAGGCCGGAGAAATCGGCGGGGCTGTTGATCTCGTTATTGGAGGTAACAACACGGAAGCCATTGGCAGCCCAGCCCAGGATGGTCATGCCCTGCTTTTCGATAGCGGTATTGAGGGTAGCAGCTACATCGCTATCAGCGAAGGTGAGAACATGATCCCAGGAAGTGAACACATAGGGCATAGCGATAACATTGAACAGCGGATCATAGTTGGCGAGGTAAGCATCGGGATCCAGAACCATATCCTGGGTACCGGACTTAACGGACTACAGCATCTCGGAGCCGGAACCGAGCTGCTCGGCGGGGAAGATATTGATGATGAGCTGTCCATTGGACTTCTCTTCAACAATCTTCTTGAAGGATTCAGCGAGGACCTGATAATGGTGATCGGTGTTGTTGGTGTGGCCCAGGCTCAGCTGAATGGCCTTAACATCGTTGCCACCATTGTTGTTGTCGCCGTTGCTATTGCCGCAGGCAACCAGGGTCAGGATCATAGCCAGTGCCATAATCAGTGCGATGATACTTCTTTTCATGATTTTCTTCCTTTCTTTTTTGTCCGAATTTTTATCTCATGTGATCTCTCACATATGACCTAATTGTACCGCAACCGTGCGGGAAGGAAAGCCGGAAATTAACGGTATCTTAGCCGTGGCAGGCCAGCGCCATACTGCCGCCCAGATGGGCGTGGATCTCCTCGCACATATCGCGGGCGGTCTGGGTGAGCATTTCCAGATTATAACCGGTGTGAATGCCCATCTTCTCGCACATATTTACGAGGTCTTCGGTGGCGATATTGCCCTTAGCGCCAGGGGCGAAGGGGCAGCCGCCCATGGCCGCCAGGGAGGCATCAAAGTGGGTGACGCCTTCTTCCAGGGCTACAAAGGCATTGGCAATGCCCATGCCGTGAGTATCGTGCAGGTGCGCACAGATGTGATCTGCGCCGACCAGGCCGATCATGTGGCGGAGGACTTCCCGGGTGTGGGTGGGGGTGGAGATACCGGAGGTATCGGCCAGGCCAAAGTACTCCACACCGACGCTGTGGGCCTCTTCTACGATCCAATCCAGACGCTCCAGCGGGATCTCATCGCCAAAGGGAGAACCGAACACGCAGGGCAGGGCCAGCTGGATGCGAACATCGCCGGTCTGCTGGGAAGCCAGCTCCTTGAACTGAGCCATGCTCTCCTGAATGGTGCGGCGGGAATTGCGGAGGTTGTGCTCTTCGCTGGCACTGACCACGAAAGACAGCATATGGGAGCCGGCCGCGACGGCGTCATCGGCACCGCGCTTATTAAGGGCCAGGGTGCTGAGTGTGCAGCCTTTTTCGGCGGCGTAGGGCTTGATCGCTTCAAACACGGCGGCCGCATCGGCCATCTGGGGCATGACCTTGGGATTGACGAAGCTGGTAACTTCCAGCTCCTTGGCACCGCAATCGATCATACAGCGGATGTACTTGATCTTGACATCGGTAGGAATGAACTCCGCGTGGTTCTGCCAACCATCACGGGGGCAGCATTCCTGGATATGGACCTCTTTAGGAAGTGACATAAACTTGTACCCTCCTTGTCAGTTATCAGTTGATGACGCCTTCGGCACGGAACGCTTCGAGCTGTTCCTTAGTGAAGCCGATGGACTCAAAGATCTCTTCGTTGTTCTCGCCCAGATCCGGAGCGGCCTTGTAATAGACGCAGGGGGCTTCCTCCATCTTGAGGGGGTTACCAATGACGGTCAGCTCCTTGGGAGCATCGGGGTGCTTAACAGGCGCGGGAACCTTGACGAGCATCTCACGCACTTCCACGATGTTCTTATCGTTGGCGGCCTGCTCGCAGTTATAAATGGGCGCTACAGGGATACCTGCCTCATCGATGATCTTGCAGACCTCGGAAACGGTTTTATCGGCAGTCCACTTTTCGATGATCTCCTTGAGGGAATCCGCGTTCTTCTTGCGGGACTCGGTATCGCAGTACAGGGGATCCTGGGCCAGTTCCGGCATACCCATGGCAGCGGAAAGCTTTTCAAAATGCTTATCGGTGCCGGAGGCGATGACGAAATAATCGTCCTTGGCCTTGAAGGAATCATAGGGGGCGGAGGTGATGTACTTGTTGCCGGTCTTGACAGGGCTGACGCCGGTGTAAACATACTGCATCATCTTGGCTTCCATGCCGGAGAAGATGGAATCGACGAGGGCGACATCGATGTGGTTACCTACGCCGGTTTTTTCACGGTTATACAGAGAAGCGCAGATGGCGAAGCCGGCATTCAGACCGCCGAACAGGTCACCAATGGCCATACCGGCACGGGTGGGCTCGCTGCCCGGCCAGCCGGTGATGCTCATGCTGCCGCCCATAGCCTGGCCGATGAGGTCGTAGCCGGGACGATTGGCATTGGGGCCATACTGGCCAAAGCCGGAGATAGAAGCATAAACCAGGCGCGGATTCAGCTTTTTGCACTCTTCATAGCTGAAGCCCAAACGGCCCATAACACCGGGACGGTTGTTTTCCAGCAGTACATCAGCGCTCTTTACCAATTCGCTGAACAGTTTTTTTCCGTCCTCTGTTTTGAGGTTGATGGCAACACCGCGCTTATTGCGGTTCAGATTCTGGAAATACATGCTCAGTCCACTATTTTTTTCCAAAGGGCGCGCGTTGCGGACGAAGTTGCCGCCGGTGGTCAGGTTTTCCACCTTGATAACATCGGCGCCCATATCGGCCAGATACATACCACAGTAGGGACCTGCCAGGAAGTCGGTGAAATCAAGCACACGGATGCCCTTGAGAAGCTGTCTAGTCATGATAAATCCTCCTGCGGCGCGATACTTTCGCGCCAGAATCATTTTTCGCGCTCCGGGGGCGGCCGACCCCCAAAAACACACAAGATTCGCTTCCGGAAGCTTAATCTACGCTTCCATGATAACCAAGTATGACGAAATTGTGAAATGCCAAGAAACGACCTTGATTGATGCTGTTTTTGCATAACAGTCAAAGTGCTGTGATATTGTTCGTTATATTTGTGCAAAAAGCACATGATTCCAGCGATTTGACGGATTTTTGTATATTGTATTTGGTTGCTTTCCTCTTACTCGCATGGTAAAATATTAGGGAAGGCAAAGAGAATACTGTGGCCAAAACGAATGGAGGACACGCAAAACCATGACGATCTTTCAATTGGAATGTTACTACGCGTTAGCTCAATCGCTTAATTTTACCCAGACGGCCAGCCAGCAGTATATCACCCAGCCAGCCCTAAGCCGAAGCATCTCCTCGCTGGAAAAGGAGCTTGGGATTAAGCTGGTGAACCGCACCACCCACACCGTTTCTCTGACCCCGGCGGGGCGGGTATTTGCCGAAGAGTGCCGCAAAATCATAAGCACCTACCAGGATGGCGTACAGAATGCCTTGACCGCCTCCCAAAGCATTGTAGGACGGGTACGGCTGGGAGTCCCTATCGATTCCTTTGAGCCATTGGCGGTAAAGCTGGTGCGTGCCATCACTGAAAAGCACTCCGGTATTCATATTGAGCTGAAATTTAATACCCCGACCCGGCTGCTGCGGGCGCTGGATGACGACCTGGTGGATGTGATCATCGCCAGCGGCCGCCCCAGAAGCGCCGAAAGCAAGTACCTGCTGGTAGACCGCCGGATGGACTATGTAGTGATATCCTCCGTCCATCCTCTGGCGGACCGGGAGGAAGTCTCCTTTAGCGAGCTGCGGTATGAAAACTTTATCGCTATCTCCCGTTCTTCCTCCATTGCCGGGTATCAGTCCATTATTGACCACGCCTCAGCCGGCGGGTTTTCTCCCAATATCGTCGGAGAAGCGGAGACGGTTTCCTCCCTGCTGATGATGGTGGCCTGCGGTGTAGGCATCACCGTGCTGTACAAGGAGCACCAGCCCATTTCCGCCACCGACGCGGTGCGGTTTATCCCACTGAAGGGCGAAAAATACTTTAACCGATATCTCATTTGGAACCGGCTAGATAATTCCTGTCTGGATTCGGTACTGGAGGTTGCGAAGGGGCTTTTTACCCCCGAAGCAGAAGATGAATAAATAAAAAGCCCCCTGCGGGAGCGTAATATGCAAAAAAAGAACCCCCCAAGGGGTTCTTTTTTATTTGATTAGAAATTTTGAGATGGCACAAATGGACCCATCTACTAGTTTACTTTTCTCGTTAGAATAGCCGCCAAAAATCCTGGCTTTTCCGCCATGCGTGAATGGCAATGGAATATGGACTAAACCTCAACAATAAGGACTCCTTCATTTCCTGCCGGTAATTCCTCTTTTATGAAGCTCTTATCAAACAAAGCAGCACCGCCTTTGGCAATTTCGCGATTATCGGGTTTATCCATGCATACCGAATTGACATAAAAAACGGGGGCATTTATTTTGCCGGCCTGTTTAGCATATTCAAACTTTACTGTATTGTTCCATTCTAAATAGTTATAATCTGTATAGACAGGCCACCAAACGATATCCGGTTCCAACTCGTTCAGACGAGTGATGTTTTCTTCATACCAAAGGTCTCCGCATAACCCAATGGCAACCTCCCTACCGAGAAGGTGAAATGTGTGAAACCCATCACCCTCACAGTATTCTTTTCCCGCAAAGGATTCTTTCCAGCCCGGAGATACTCGACGATATAAATCTATGATTTGGCCATTTTTATCTATTGTCATCTGTGAACTGAAAAACACATCACCATCTTTCTCAATGAATCCAAAGGATACTGCAATGGTGTACTCTTTGGCCATACTGCATATTTCGCGAATAATCATATCATCACGAGAAATAGATACTGTTGTATCATGTTTTGCTATAAAATTTATGCCATAAAAGCCCTGAAGGAATGCTTCTCCGAAGATAACAACATCCGCCCTTCCCGCACATTTTCTAAGTGTATCAGCAAGAACTGCTTTGTTATACTCGATATCTTCATTGATAAATCCAACGGCTGCAAGCGCATATTTCATTCTTATCACCTCCATAAACCCTGACTTTATCAAACTCAATATAACATATCAATATAAAAAGTCCGCCGTAATTCTATCAAAATTACGGTGGACTTTTGGTGGAGGCGAGGAGAGTCGAACTCCTGTCCGAAAACCAGTCCGCACGGCTTTCTACGAGTGTAGCTGCTCTTTTAACATTCCCTCCGCCTCCCGCCGGACAGCAGGCTGAAGGCTTTAGTAGCTCCTGATACAATCACAGGCCCGGAGCCCTTCCCGTGATCGTTCACCACTCATCGACGCCCTCCTGCGGCCGTGGTCCTCCGCAGTCGGACGGCTGCTTAATTAAGCAGCGTACGCGTAATCAGTGTTAGCGTTTATATTTAAGTTACCCGTTTTATAGAGGTCGAGCGCCTCTACTCGCTTACCCTGTTTCTCAGTCCCCGTCGAAACCGGTACGCCCCCATATTCACTTTTGGGTTTAGCCGCGGCCGCGCATAGCGCGTTCGATATCTCGCTGGGCATCACGCTTGGCGGCATCGGCACGCTTATCATACAGCTTTTTGCCGCGGCACACACCCAGTTCTATCTTGACCCGGCTGCCCTTAAAGTATGCCTGAAGCGGGATAAGGGTGAGCCCCTGCTGCTGTTTTACCAAACCATACAAACGGTTCAGCTCCTTGCGGTGCAGCAGCAGCTTTTTGGGCCGCAGCGGATCACGGTTAAAGATATTGCCCTTCTCGTAGGGGCTGATGTGCATCTGACGCACAAAGAGCTCCCCTTTTTCGAAGCTGCACCAGCTGTCCTTGAGATTCAAGCCGCCGTTCCGCAGGCTTTTTACCTCGGTACCGAACAGCTCAATACCGGCTTCCATGGATTCTTCCACAAAGTATTCGTGTCGCGCCTGGCGGTTGGCGGCGATCTGCTTGATTCCCTGCTTTTCTGCCATGCGCAGTCACTCCTTTCCTTCGGTGGAATCACATCATATCACAAAATTTTGATTTGTCAAGGGGAAGATCAAAGCTCGCTGCGGCCCTCCATGGCACGCCACAGAGTCACCTCATCGGCGTATTCCAGGTTGCCGCCCACGGGAATGCCATAGGCTAACCGACTGACTTTGACGCCAAGGGGCTTGAGCAGCTTGGCAATATACATTGCGGTCGCTTCCCCCTCCACGGTGGGGTTGGTGGCCATAATCACCTCGCTGACATCGCCTTTGGCTATGCGGGCCAGCAGTTCCTTAATGGTGAGCTGGTCCGGACCGATGCCATCCATGGGGGAAATGAGCCCATGCAGCACATGATAGACTCCATTGTATTCCCGGGTGCGCTCAAAGGCCAGTACATCGCGGGGGTCTTCCACCACACAGATGAGGGAGGTATCCCGCCCTTTAGCCGAGCAGATGGGGCAAAGCTCGCCTTCGGTAAAGTTGCCGCAAACGGAACACTTTTTGATCTTGCTTTTGGCCTCCAGAATGGCGGAGGAAAATTCCTTGGCCTTGTCCTCCGGCAGATCCAGCACATAAAAGGCGAACCGCTGGGCCATCTTGCGGCCAACGCCCGGCAGGCGGGCAAACTGCTCAATCAGCTTTTGCAGCGGCGCTGCAGTGGAATCCATGCGATTCTCTCCTTTCCTTGGGACGGCAACTTTTACAAGCCCAGATCCAATCCGCCGGTGATGGCCCCAATGGTCTGCTCTGCATCGGCGGTGCAGGCACGGATGGCCTCATTGACGCCCTCCCGGATCAGATCCTGCAAAAATTCGATATCATCAGGATCAACTACTTCCGGCTTAAGGGTAACAGATGTCACTTCCTTTTTGCCATTGATTTCAACTTCAATATTGCCGCCGCCAGCAGAAACATGGTAGACCTTTTCTTCCAGTTCCGCCTGGGCACGGGTCATTTCCTCCTGCATCTTCTGCATCCGCTGCATCATCTGGTTCATATTACCGGCGCCGCCGGCGCCCTGGGGGATTCTTGCTTTCATATTGGTTCTCCTTTTTGGTTGTTATTCTCTGGTAACTGGGATGCCCATTCCCTCTGCCTGCTTGATGAGATCCTCCAACGGAGAACTCTGCGGGGTGGTTGCCTTGGGCGCAGCGGTGTAAGGCCCCACACCGTATTTTACACCGGTCACTTCGGCGATAGCTCGCTTTAGGCTCTGACGAGTGAAGTCATTGCTGCGCATCATCTCCAGGAAGATGGGCTTATCACACTCGATGAGGACAGTTTGCCCGCGGAAATGGGCATGGCTGCCTTGCAGGGCACCTGCCAGCATCTTATTGATGACGCCAAGGCGATCCAACACCTGCAGCCACTGATCCTCCGGCATTGGCTCCACCGGGGTAGCGGCAGGCTTTGCAGCCGGTGGGGCTGCTTCCTCCTGCTGCGGGGGCGGCTCCATGCCTGGCAGCGCTACCTGCTCCGGTTCGGCCGGTTCCTCTTGTTGTGGCTGGAACATTCCTCCGGCAGTTGGCTGCTGCGCCGGGGCCGATGCGGGGCGGATTCCCTCCGCCAACAAACGGTTGAGCTTGGCTTCCAGCTCCTCGATGCGGGCGACCAGCGCTTCCCGGCTGGGGCTTCCCCGCCGGTCGCTGAGCTTTAAGAGAGCCAGTTCCATCTCCGCACGGCGGCTGGTACTGCGGGCCATAGCGGCCTGGGTATCCTGCAGCGTTCTGATGGCATCCATCAGCGCGGCCGGGGTAAAGGAAGCCGCCTGCTTTTTATACTGTTCCAGCGTCTGTGGCAGGCAGACGATAAGCTGTTCGGGATCGCGAGCGGTAGCTGCCACCAACAGGTTGCGGTAATGGCTGATTAATTGACTGCACAGGCGGTCATATTCCACAGCCTGTCCGGCCAGGCGCTCCATGGCATCCATTGCGCCTGTAAAATCCCCCGTCGCGGCGGCATCGGCGATCTCAAAAAGATAATCCTGCCCCACAAGCCCGGCCGCCTCGCTGACGGTCTCCACGGTGATATCATGGGCGTGTGCCCAGCAAAGATCAAGGAGAGAAAGGGCATCACGCATACCGCCATCGGCAATGCGGGCAATGAGAGCCGCGGCTTCTTCCGTCAAGGTCATGTCCTCCTGCCCGGCAATGAAAAGCAGCCTATCCCGGATGACCTCCGGCGCAATACGCTTAAAATCAAACCGCTGGCAGCGGGACTGAATGGTAGCCGGGATCTTGTGCACCTCAGTGGTGGCCAAAATGAAAATCACATGCTCCGGCGGCTCTTCCATGATCTTGAGCAGGGCATTGACCGCCCCGACGGAAAGCATATGCGCCTCATCGATGATATAGACTCGATATTTTGCGATATTGGGCAGAAAAACGGCTTCCTCCCGCAGGTCACGGATATTATCCACACCGTTATTGCTGGCGGCATCAATCTCCACTACATCCACCAGGCTGCCGTTATCCACGCCGCGGCAACAGTCACATTGGCCGCAGGGGCTGCCATCCACCGGGTTGCGGCAGTTCACCGCCTTGGCGATGAGCTTGGCGCAGGTGGTTTTGCCGGTGCCACGGCTGCCCATCAGCAGATAAGCATGGGCAGGCTTCCCCTGGATCATCTCGTTCTTCAGCGTGGTGGTGATATGCTCCTGCCCCACCACTTCCTCAAAGGTGCGGGGACGCCACTTTCGGTACAGTGCCTGGTACATTCCGTTTTCTCCCCTTTCCCGCAAAATGAAAAGGCAACCTTTATCACACGGAAACCCGGTTGGCTGCGGCACCCGCAAATACTGCTTAATGCTGCTCGGTTCCCCGCCTGACATGGTTCACAGCACTGCGTCGCACAGGACCAGATTTCCGCATGACAAAGGCTGCCTTTGCACGACCTGTCATGGCCTACTAGGATATTATACACGAATTTAAGTTCGTGTGCAACCATTTTTTCTTGCTATTTCCCTCCGATAAAATAATCCATAATCTCCTGCTGCACAGTATCCATATCATCGGCGGTGACGATGACCAAAAGAGCATAATCCCCTGCTGTAATGACCCGCCCGGCCTGCGCCGAAGGATACCCGGGAAATGCCCGCTGTACTGTCTCCAGACGCTTTTGCAGGGTGGCAGTCACCTTTTCCGTTTTGCCCGGGGCCGCCTGCGCCAATAGTATTTGCTGTGGGTTGTCCTCCGGGGCTGCAATACGCCCACAACCCAACAGCAGGTACTTTTCCTTTATTTGCAGCAGTGCTGCCAGGTCCGCGGCAGATTCCAGCAGCATACTTTCCGGCAAATCATACCGCTGGGAAAGCTCTTCTATCATCTGCTCCGGGGTGGTATCTTCCCGCAGTGCAATGGATTCTAACAGTTCCTTTTTTCCACAGGCGGTGCACAGCAGCAGGCACCCCAGCAGCAGGGTCATCCATCTTTTCATGCAAACTCCCCCTCCTGCTCTTTTGTATGGCAGTAGAGAGAAAAACATTCCCGCGGTCAAGCTCAAGAATTGGCGGCCGCTTCACGAATCTGCCGCACCTGATAGACCCGCAGGCCCAGCTGCAGCAGCAGACGCTCGGAATCTTTGAGATCCCTCCCCAGAATAGATTTGATCTTATCAATGCGGTAAATGAGGGTGTTGCGATGGATGAAGAGGGCTTTGGCTGTTTCGCTAACATTACAGTTGCAGGCAAAGTAACAGTCCAGCGTTTCCACCATGTTGGTCGCGTTCTGTTTGTCATACTCTACCAGACTGCGGATAGACAGCGTATAAAGCTCGGCGGATTTTTCATTTTCCACTCCGCTGCTAAGCAGCTGATAGATGATGAGGTCCTCGTAAAAATGCACCCCTGCCACGCTGCGCAAATTGCCGGAGACCCGGATAGCCTCCTGCGCCTGGGTAAAGCTGCGGCGCACATTGATAAGACGGGCGGTCGGCTCCCCCACACCGATATTGAGGACATACTGCTGTGTGATGGCATGCAGACGGTGGTAAAGCCGCTGGATAAACCGCCGATTTTCCTCACTAATGCGCTGGTCCGGTTCGGTATGGACAATGCGCAGAAAGGTGATAATAAGGCTGCCACGATGAATAGAGATGCAGCTGCGGCCCTCCTCGCGGGAAAGTTCCCCGATCTGGGCGATCATACGGTCCTTGATGCGCAGGAAGGCATCCTGCATCTCCACATAGTTTTCGGTCCCGCGGGCGGCGCTGTCCAGCTTAGTGACCATGCAGAGATAGGTCCCCTCGGCGTCCATATTGTGCATCCCGGCAATGCTGCCCACCTCCTCGGCAGAATGGAGCTTGCCGCTGAGCAAATCGTCAAAGAAGTCCTGCCGGATATGCATCCGGATCTCCTCGATCTGGCGGGTGCGGAAGCGCTCCAGCGCCAAGGAAGAGGCCGCGATCTCCAAGGCCAGATATTCCACCGATTGCATTTTGCGGCCGGTCTCCCACACCACCAAGTAGCCAAACAGGGCATTACCGCCGGAAACCGGCAGTATGCGGCAGACCGCACGCTCCTCCCCAGCGGAAAAGACCCGTTTGATGGCCTTGGCATATTTGGAAAAATCCGAAGGCATATTGCCGGTAATACTCTCTGGGAAAATAACCTCCCCCTTTTGCAGTGGGAGATACCGCGAAAGCGGCATTGGGTTTCCAGCATTTTCGGCATAGGCCATCAGCTCCCACTTGGCCCCCAGCAGCAGCACCGCATTACCGATAAAGTCGCTAAGGACGCCCAGCATCCGGGAAACGCCATCTGCCTCCAGCATGCTCTCGGTGATGGAATGGTAAAGCGAAACAAAGCGGTCGGCCTTTTCCACCCCGCCGCCGGAAAGCCGGCCAAACACCACCTTGCAGATCTTGCTGAGAGGATACTGGACCGGGATATTGATGAGCGGGAAGCCCAGCCGGTTCGCTTCCTCCAGCATCGCCTCCGGAATCACATCCAAATAGCGGCGGGTTTTAATGGCCAGCCCCACACAACCCAGTTCCGAAAGCTCCCGTACAAGCTGACACTGCATAGCCTCATCATCCCGAAGAAAATAGCCGGTGGTCAGCAAAAAATCCCCGGAGGAAAGCCAATCGTAGGAATCGGGATTATCGATAATATTGATATTGGTGATTTCCGCCTGCAAATCGGCGGTATCCGTCATAAGCTTTAATCCGGTCAGCTCCTCTTCCCGCAGGAATGAACCGATGGTATACATGATATCCCCCTCCTATAAAAAGACCGTGGACATGATATAAGTTAAGTATATCATACCCACAGTCTTTTTTGTATACCAATATTTTTTTAGCCCAGCATCAGTCCGCTAAGCAATACTACCGCGCCGGCGGTGAGGGAGAACAGCAGTGCCACCGGCAGCAGCTTTCTGATGATAGCACCAACCATTTCCGGATGGCCGGCTGTTGTAGCTCCTAGAACGATTTTGCTGGGGCTGATGAGGCTGCCGGCGCTGCCGCCCACGGTCTGTGCCGCCAGGATAGGGGCAGGCTGCAAGCCCACCAGTTCTGCCGTCGTCATCTGGAAGCTGCCAAACAGGATATTGCTGGACATATTGGAGCCGGTGATAAAGGAGCCGAGCATTCCCACCAGCGCTGCCAGCGCCGCATAGTACGGCCCAAATACCGCGGAAAATCCACCCGCCAAGGCAGCGGTTTGGCCGGTGCCGCTCATAATATTGGCAAGCACCAGAAACACCATAACCGAAACAGAGGATGGCCATGCTTTTTTCAGGCTGTCCCGCAGGATCTGCTGCCCGCTGCCCGCTGTAAGCCAGCCCCGACGCCGAAAATAGAAGAACCCGAAGCCTGCCGCCAAAAACAGGAACACCCCGGCATTGGTGAGGCTGAGCGGTGAAAAGCCGCTGACCTCCTCGGTAATGGCTGGACCGCCGCTGACAACGGCAGGAATATGGAGCGAAACGGAAACACCCGCCAACGCCCGCTTGACCGAAGGAATGAGCAGGCAGACCAGTGAAAAGGCCGTCATGACAAGGTAAGGGGAAAAGGCGTGCAGGATCCCCATGCCCTGCGGCGCCTGTTCCGACAAAAGCGTTCCGCGCGACGGCTCCATGGCTCGGCTGTTTTCCAGTTCCCAAGGGGTATTGTAAAGCGGCAGCCGCCCCAGCAGCAGCGAAGCCACCAGCGCCAGACAGCAGGGAATAAAGCAGCAGAGTGTGGTATTGACCTGACTCATCAGCAGTTCCCCGCCGCCCTGCACCAGACTGAGCACCAGTACAGCGGGCAATCCGCGGCGAAGTGCTGCGCCCCTGCCGTAAAACCAGCAGACCAGTAATCCGGAAACAAGATTCATTGCGAAGAGCAGCGCAGCGGTCCACAAAGCACTTTGCCAGTAAAGGGGCATGGCTTCGTTCAAGCCCGCCTGCGCCGCCAGCGCATCCCATGCAGCGCTGAGCGTACCGAAGGTGTTGCCCCACGCCTCGCCCAAAGGGGCAATGGCAAGCGCCCAGAGCGGAGAAACACCTATTTCGATGAGGAGCGGCGCGCAGATCGCCACCGGTACGCCAAATCCGGTAATACCCTGCAAAAATGCCGCGAAAGCATAGCCGATGATGAGAATTTGCAGAAGCTTATTGGGTGTTGCCTGCTGAATGCCCGCACGAATGACACGAAATGCGCCAGCCTCCCGGACAATATTGTACATAAGGATTGCCGGACAGATGATGAGAATAATGCTGAGTGAACTCCATGCGCCCTTGGCGGCGCTGACCAGAATTTGCAGCGGATGCGCCCCAAATGCAGATAGAGCAATTACAGCATCTACGGCGACCGAAACGACCGCCGCGCGGCCCACGCTCCACTTGCAGCCCACCAGCAGAATAATGAGCAACAGTACCGGCACTGCTGCCAGCAGGCATAATAGGATTGGACTGAGTTCCATAGTATACTCCGTTCTTTCTCTTTATTAAAGCATAGCACAGCAGGTGTCGGTTCCCCATAGGGGCCCGACGCCTGCCGGCTAATCAAACACTTTGTTATTATTGCAGGCCGTGCGCTTCACCAAAGGCGACCATCGCCTCTTCGAACATTTCCAGCGGTGCCTTAGAAATACCGGCACCGATCATACCAACACCGGGGCGTTTACAGGCAATAGCGGTATTGATGATGGGGGAAATACCGGTTTCCACTACTTTGAGAATATCGATACCGATGGGCGAACCACGGAAATCCATATCCGGCATGGCATACTGATCCTGCTCCGAAAGGGTGATTTCGTACATGTTGTTGGTGTAGTTCACAGCGTCCTGGTACTTGCCAGCACCCAGGAAGCGAACAATGGCAGGGGCAGTAGCGATGGCCATGCCGCCAATGCCGCCGGTTTCCATAATGGCGCTGTCACCGATGTCCTTATTGGCGTCCTCCGCGGAATAGCCCGGGAAATAAGCACCTGCCACATCCGCTGCGGGAGCGGTAAACCAGCGGTCGCCCAGGCCGCTCACCCGGATGCCGATATTGACGCCGTTGCGGGCCATCGCGGTCACCATGGTGGAATGCTCGATGCCATGTGCCGCATCGGCGCAGGCCTTATTGGCCGCCATGGCAAAGTTGAGGAAAAACTGGTCATTGTTCCAGGTCAGGAAGTGCATAATCTGGGTAAGCGCCGCACGGCTTTCTACCACCTCGCACAGCGTTTCCGCTATGGTCTTTACAAACAGATTGGTAGCGGCATTATTGCGCATATGCAGCTCATCCCCCATGGCCAGCGCCTGAGAAATGATCATCTTTAGGTTAATCCCGCCCATGGTGTGGACAACATCCTTCAGCGCCGGGCCCAGCACCTTTTCCAGCCACACCAGCTGGTCTACGGTATCCTGGCCGCAGCTGCCAAAGCGGATGCCCTTGCCGGTGCCCTCATTGATGGTGGAATAGGCATAATTGCCGTTCTCCTTATTCAACACGCAGATCATCGGCATGGAATAGGAGGTCACACCCGTCATGGGACCTACGGCATTGTGGTGATGGCACGGTTCATATTTTATCTTACCGCTGCCTGCCAGCGCAAGGGCTTCTTCATCATTTTCCGCCAGGCCTTCATATTTCAGTACGGCAACAATGGCTCCGCGCATGGGGCCGCACATCTCCTCCCACGCAATGGGTGGGCCTGCATGCAGCAGGGTGTACTTGTCAATTCCCAGCACCTCATGGGCAGGTTTGATATCCACCCAGTAGGGCTGGGCGTTTTTCAGTTTATTCACGGCGGTTTCATTGGCCTGCCGGATCATTTCCTTCAGATCGCTCATGGTTATCTCCTTTATTAATTATCTGTTGCGATTATTCTTCGGTTATCCCTTCGTACTCGGCCAGTGCATACAGGGCCTGTTCAAAGCACTCCATAGGAGGCTTAACGACACCCGCACCCACCTGCCCTACACCAGGCTTTTTGTGCGCCATACCAGTATTGATGACAGGCAGAATACCCGTTTCAATAACCTTGCGGATATCAATGCCTGTGCCGGTACCGGTAAAGTCCATGGTCGGCATCACATAGGCATCGTTTTCCCCAACGGTGATCTCCATCATATCGCGGGAATACTTCATGGCGCTGCTGATATTTCCGGCACCGACAAAGCGCACCACCGCGGGAGAGGATGCCATGGCAAAGCCACCGATTCCAAAGGTCTCACAGATGGCACTGTCGCCCATATCGGGGTTGGCATCCGCTTCGGAATAACCGGGGAAATAGAGGCCGACCGGCATACAGGCGGGCGCCTGGAACCAGCTGTCGCCCAGCGCGCTGACCTGAATTCCAAAGTTAGTTCCGTTGCGGCTCATCGCTGTCACTACGCTGCAATGAGGAATGTCACGTACGGGATCCATGGTTGCCTTGCCCGCCGCCATGGCGAGGTTCAGGAAGAACTGATCGTTGGTGGAAAGGAAGCTGAGGATCTTAAAGCGCTTGGCCGGGTCCTCCACCACATTGGCAAGGTAAGGGGCCAGTTCACGGGTAAGCAACGAGGATGCCGCCACATTACGCTGATGCATCTCATCACCCATCGCCAACGCACGAGAAATGATAAGCTTGAGGGAAATCGGGCCGGATTCCTGGAGCGCTCTCTTCATAGCAGGGCCCAAATCATTCTGGATCCAGCGCAGGCGGTCAATAACCTCCGTGGAGTTAGCGCCAAAGCGCATGACCTTGCCGATGCCCTCATTAAAAGTGCTATAAGCATAATTGCCAAAGGTCTTATTACGAACCACCCACAGTGGCATGGAGCTGGTAATCATACCAGTCATGGGGCCAACACAGTGCATACTGTGATTGGAGATAAAATGAATCTTACCGGAAGCGGCCATTTCTGCCGCCTCCTCCAAGGTGGAAGCCATCCCTTCATATACTGCAGCTCCCATAATAGCACCCTGCATCGGGCCGCACATCTCTTTCCAGGCAATGGGCGGGCCCGCATGGCCGATGGAATGGTTATCTAACTCCGGGATCACTTCCCCGGCCGGGCACACATCAATGAGTTCCGGTTCTCCACTGAGGATGCGCCGCAGCGCTTCCTTATTGGCTTGTTCTATTCTTTCCATATCATTCACCAATTTCTTTCGTATTTAGTCGCATTACCGCGGCGGAGGGGTGCCGGGGAGGGGCAGCCCACTTATACTTGGGCTGGTTTGCTTTTTCATTGTGCCACTTTCCTGGCTTTTCGTCATCGTTTCCGGTATCTAAAAAAAACGATTTGGAATATGCATGGTGCACAACAGGCCATTTCATTATTTATCTTAGCACAGCACTACAAAGTCTCCATTTTCTATTAGTCGGCAATAAATTCACCAAATTATTTGTGGCGATGGAGGAAACAATATGCAGCATCAACAAAATTCTTCCGCATTTCTTTGATTCTTCTTTAACAAACTTCAATTGATTGTGCAGATTGCCCACCACTATGGGCGATATTTCGTGCACAGAACCATTGTTAATGCCTTATCAAGTTGGTATAATCGCCTTGAAAGTTGAGCCTCAACCAAACCAAATAAGTTCTATCGTTCAAATCTGCTAAAGTGCAAGCTGGCATAGACCGTGCGTGAGGGGCGCAGGTCCTGTGCCAACAAGCACTTAACCAAAATGTGATCTGAAGTTCACTTAGGAGGTAAACTCTAATGGAAAAAAAGACTTTTATGCAAAAGCTGAAAAATATGGGGCCTGCCGCTATTATTACCAGCGCATTCATTGGCCCTGGCACCATTACCACCGCTACCCTGGTAGGCGTTAAGTTCCAGTATGCTCTGCTGTGGGCCGTTGTCTTCTCCGGCATCGCCCTCATCGTCCTCATGGAAATGTCCTCCCGCATCGCCATCGCTTCTCACAAGAATGTCATCGATGCAGCCATCGCCCTGAAGCCCGAAAGCCGCGGCTGGCGCCTGTTTGTCCAGATATTTGTCGGCTTAGCCGTCGGTATCTCCTGCTTCGCGTTCCAGTCTGGCAATGAGATCGGCGCCTCTGCCGGTCTGCAGGATATCACTGGTATGCCTCAGTGGGTCTCCGCTCTCATCATCGGCGTTATCGCCCTTATCGCCGCCTTAGCCTCCAATAAGGTTTTGGAGACCATCATGCAGGTATTCGTCAGCGTCATGGGTGTTCTGTTCCTTGTTACCGCTATTGCTGTTGCCCCCAACCTGGGCCAAGTCGTAACCGGTTTGGTTCCTGTTGTTCCCGAAGGCGGCCTGATGAATACCATGGCGCTCATCGGTACCACCCTTATCGGCATGAACCTCATCCTGCACTCCATCACCTCTCAGGGCAAGTACACTTCCATTGAGGAGCTGCCCGATGCCCGTTTTGACATTCGTTTCAACATCATTATCGGTATTATCATCACTGCTTCTATCCTTATCACTAGTGGCACTGTGCTGTATGGGACCGGCACTTCCGTCAATGGCGCCCTGACCTTCACTAAATCTCTGGAGCCGGTACTGGGTTCCTGGGCCCGTGTGGTAGGCGATATCGGCCTGCTGGCCGCCGGTCTGTCCTCTGCTATCGCAGTCGGCTTCACCTTCAAGACCATCTTCAGCGCCCTGTTCCACTGGGAGGGCGGTTCCTCCTGCACCAAGGCCAAGCTGCTGGCGATCATCGTTATCGTATTTGGCACCGTGCTGGCCATGGTAAATACCTCCCCCGCTGCCATCATCGTAGCGGCCCAGGCCATCAGCGGTTTCATTCTCCCCTTTATCGCTATTCTGCTGCTGGTCATTGCCAATAGCAAAAAACTGCTGGGCAACTACACCAACTCTGTCATTCGTAATGTACTGGGCGGCATTGCTGCTGTAGCTACCCTGGGTCTGGCCATTCGTGCCCTGTATAACCTCATTACCACCCTCGCTAAATAATATCTTCGTCCCCTCAATGTTTTTCCCTAAATATATTTTCTCACAAAAAGAGAGCACCCACAAGGTGCCCTCTTTTTGTATCTGCACAAAGTGGAATGCCAAAAACCGCCCGGCACAAAACCGGACGGTCTTTTTATTAAAGAACTTACAGCAGGATAATACCCGCAGCTTCGCATTTCTGCATGGTATCGTCATCCCACACCGAAGACTGCACTTCACCGATATGGGCGGTCCCCATCAGGAACATGCACAGTCTTGATTGGCCTATACCGCCACCAATGGTCAGCGGCAGCTTTCCGGCCAGCAGCATCCGGTGGAAGGGCAATGTACGGCGGTTTTCACAGCCGGAAAGGGTCAGCTGGCGGTCCAGTGCCGCAGGATCTACACGGATGCCCATGGAGGACAGCTCGAATGCTGTTCCCAGCACTCGGTTATAAACCAGCAGGTCACCATTTAGGGTCCAGTCATCGTAGTCTGGGGCACGGCCATCATGGGGCTGGCCGCTGCGCAGCTTACCGCCAATCTGCATTAGGAATACAGTGCCGCATTCCCTCGCAATGACATTTTCCCGCTCCTTAGGGGTCAGCTCCGGGTAACGGTCTTCCAGCTCCTGTGTGGTGATGAAGGTGACCTCCGGCACCAGGTCCGGAACCGTATTCAGCTGCGGATATATGGCCCGCAGGGTGCGCTGAGTGGAAACGATCGCATCCACAATACTCTGTACCGTAGCCTTCAGATAGGCCACATTACGCTCCTTTGGCGTGATAACCTTTTCCCAATCCCACTGGTCCACATAGATGGAGTGAATGTTATCCAGCGTTTCATCCCGCCGGATGGCATTCATATCGGTATAAAGGCCCTTGCCGGGACGGAAGTCGTAGCGGTGCAGCGCCAGGCGCTTCCACTTGGCTAGGGAGTGCACCACCTGTGCATCCCGGCCGATATCCGGCACATCAAAGGAAACGGGGCGCTCCACTCCATTTAGGTCATCATTCAAGCCGGTGGAAGCCTCCACAAACAGCGGGGCCGATACCCGGCTGAGATTCAGATTTCCGCAGAGAGTATCCTCAAACACCCGCTTGATCAGGCTGATGGCCTTTTGGGTATCGTACAGGGAAAGGCAGCTGTGGTAACCTGCCGGAATGAACACTTTACTCATCGTTCCGCACTCCTTTGCGTAAAAAATATATCTGCAAGTATAGGCCTGCCCATGGCATTTGTCAAGCCAAAAATGAAATTTAACATGGCCTTAACTTGCAAAAAAGGCCAACCCACAGGGTCGGCCTCTCTCGGTTTGCAGGAACCGGCAAATATACTGCTCAAATCAATCCCTGCGCCCTGTAAAAAGCGATGAGCAGATCGACCATACGGCCGTAGCTCTGCACCCCATCGGTCTGGTCATTGGCCTTTAGGTAGGCATCGTTCCAGCGGTCAGCCGTTTCGCCTACCGGCGTTTCATACTTTTCCCAGTAACGGCTGTTGGCCGCCAGATCCCGCAGCACTCCTTCCGGCAGCAGCGTATAAATCTCCTGCCAGGCGTTTGGGTCATAGCGGTACAGGCGGTTTGTAGCATGGATAAGTCCCATCATCGCGCCGCTGTACCGCAGCTCTGTATTATCGCTATTATAGCAGGCCAGATAAGAAATAAAATTCGCCTCATCCTCCCGCATAAAGCCGCAGATGTGGGAAAGCTCGTGGCACATGGTGGAGGAGATTCCATAGGCCGGTTGGTGCACATTGATGTTCGGCTCCGAGATATAAGGAAAAATCACACCAGTCAGCTGAATATAGCTCATGACCTCTGAAAAATACATGGCTTTGGGGCGGGTCTGTCCCGCCAGATCAAAGAGCTGTACCCCATAGATCTCATCCAGTGCCGTCACCGCACCAGTAGCGGTCTCCGCCAATTCCGCATAGGTCACGGAAGAAGCAAATACCCCCTCGCTATCTTCCACACACTGTGGCCGCAGCTCCGCCGCCTGCCCCGCCAGCAGATGACAGAGTGACCGAAGCGTTTTCACATCCGTTGCCTCGGTTTGCAACCCCAGACTCTGCCCCACCGGAATACGGTAGTAATTAAGATCCCCGGTAAGAATAAACCAAAAGAATACCGCCGAAGCCGCCGAAACTATGATCCACAGCCGCTTTAAGCATACCAGCCACCAGCGTCCTTTCTGCCGGATGGCTTCCCGTATCCAAAGAACAAGGAACACCAGCGCAGCGGCCCCCAGCAAAAGCAGGATGACCTCCATTACCGAAAAGGGCACCCTCCCGGTCAGCGCTGTCAGCACAGTAGCCATACCATGATAAAATCCACGACTGTACAGATGCTCCACTTCTTCGGCATTGCCGCGCGCCAGATGGATCAGCAGCAAACCCACCGGCGTCAACAGTGTCAGCACCATGCAGGCAATGATACCGCCCCGGCTCATCACACGGGGCTTCGTTTTTGTAGCGGCCGCACTCATCATGGGAATTCCCTCACTGGGCCAGCTTGGCATTGGCCTTTTCCATAAAGCGCTCCGCCCGTATAATGGCACGGGTATGGCCGCCCTCGCCGATGGCACCGGCGGTATCTTCGGCATAAACCTTGAAAGAAAGAATTCTGCCCTCCACCGCGGTCAGTTCCGCCGTAACAGTCACTTTCATCCCCACCGGGCTGGCCGCGGTATGTCGCATATTCATCTCCGTTCCCACACTGGTGGTGCCTTCCTCCATCAGTCCGGCACAGCAGCCACAGGCTGCCGCTTCCATCCACGCAATAAGAACCGGGGTTGCCAATACAGGTAGGCTGCCGCTCCCCACATGGGCAGCGGTATCTGCCTCGGTAACGGTTTTATGTAAGGTAAAGATTTTGTTTTCCATAGTAGGTACTCCTTTTATGTTGTATTTTCTCGCCAAACATATTGAATGGACAATTATATTTAGCGTTATATCCTGTGTGAATTACTCAAACTGAATTAAGCACCTATTTGTACAATTATAAAATTTTTTGTTTGACTCAAGCTGAAATAAATTTTTTGTTTCTTTAACATTGGCAACAGTGTGGCTTCTACAGCGATTTTATCAATTCCAAAAGAGCTGATAAAATATAGCTCCCCTCTTTTCCGTAAAACTCTATAACATTCATTCAAGATCTTTTCTAACTCGTTTTCAACATGCGCAAGTGCATTATAGAACACAATAACATCGACGCTATCACTTGCCATCTGTAAGTTAATGGCATCCATCAGTAGAAAAACTATGTTTTCTGCATTCCTTACCGATGGCAGCAAGCGACTATCGTCTAAATCAATGCATGTTACAGAATGAGCATACTGGGCCGCTTCGAGGGAAAATTCTCCACTGCCGCAAGCAATTTCCAAAACATTTTTACATTCTATACTGTGAACGATTTGGTTTAGCGCCTCTGTAATCCTTCGCATATCCGTAGCCTCATATCGTCTTTTCTCATGCATTTTCATGCCTGTCCAAAATAGCATTTGTCATTCCACCTCTATTATAAAAAAAGACGCCGCATCTGTAAAGCGACATCTTTTTACAATCCGCAAAAGCCGCAGGTCGGCCCGCTCCATACAGAAACTTCACTCACTGCGCCGCCGGTATCCGCTCGTGCATCTGCAGGGTGCTCTGCTCCCAGCCGCAGCACAGGATATCCCCGGCACGCAGCTCCCCGGCCAGCAGCCGTTCCGTCAGCGGATCCTCCACCATGGTGCGTACCAGCCGCCGCAGCGGGCGCGCCCCATAGGGGCCCTCCTCCGCCCCCGCAACAATCTGTTCCACCACCGTGTCCTCAAATTCCATCCCGATCTCCTGCTCCCGCAGGCGGCTTTGCACCCCCTGCAGCAGCTGCACCGCGATCTGCCGCAGCTCTTCCTTTCTCAGCGGCTGGAACAGAATCGTCTCATCCAGTCTACCCAACAGCTCCGGCCGCAGCTGTTCCCGCAGTTTGGAGAGCACCATCGTCTTCGCGTCCGCCCCGGCATCGCCAAA
>ENA-ORTG01000964-ORTG01000964.1-human-gut-metagenome-genome-assembly--contig:-NODE-964-length-28319-cov-9.605470_pt1 | contig 28319 bp, 19 predicted proteins | sample MGYA00241906_ERZ509176 | MGnify/ENA primary metagenome ERZ509176 (study PRJEB26280, sample SAMEA2338811) | human gut metagenome | biome: human gut; feature: human-associated habitat; material: faeces...
TGCCCCGCCGGGACAAATGCGGTATCCTGCGGCGGGACACATGGGTCCCGCCCTACAGAAAGAGGGATGTCGAGGACGCCGTCCCCTACAATGGGACGGGGGCTGTACAGGAAAATACTGGAATCGGGGCGGCGGAAGCCGCCCCTTTTTGCATTTCAGGGCGGGCGGGACGCATTTGGCGGCGATGGCTGCCGAAAAATGGAAGAAGCTGGTATACTGCGCGATGACGAACGGCGGCGGGACGCGCCGCAAAACGCAGAAAGAGAGCAACACAACGAGGAGGGCAATACTATGTGGAAAAAGCGACTGGTCAGCATGGCCATGGCGCTGGTGCTGGCGGTGAGCTTACTGCCGACAACGGCGTGGGCATTGTCATATTCGGTCGGCACCTTAGATGAACTGAAGAGCCAGCTCAGCTATGGTGGAACACGGACGATTGAGGTGACGGGCACCATCGAGGTCACGGAAACACTGGTGATCCTCGCGGAAGCCAAGATTACCATTACGGGCGGCGGCACCCTGAAGCGCGCCGCCAGCTTTACCAGCGGCAAGATGTTTCGCCTTAATAGCTCATTTGGTGCCTACGAGAGAAACAAGGCCAGCCTGACGTTGGAGAACATCACAGTGGACGGCGGCGGCGTGAAGGCCAGCGAACCGGCCTTTTCGCTGGGCAGTAATGCGTTTCTGACGTTGAAGGCCGGGGCTGTCATCCAGAACCATGTGTGTACCAGCCCATACGAGGGTACGGTGTATGTGGCCGGCGGCGTGCTGACCATGGAGGCGGGCAGCGTTATTCGGAATAACACCACCGCCGGCAACGGCGGCGGTGTAAACTGCGGCGCCGGAAGCTTTATTATGCGTGGCGGTACCATCACCGGCAACACGGCGGCCAAGGGCGGCGGCGGTGTGTACAGCAAAAGCTGCCCCACGGACAGTGACAGCACCACCGATCAGGGCAAGGGCTTCGTCATCGGCGACCGCACGGGGGGCGACAAAAACGGCGTCATCCGCATCGAGAACAACGCGCTGTCCGACGGCACGAACAACAATGTGTGCGTGGGTCTTTATTCCAAATCCTATGGCAATATCGACACCAGCGCGAACCCCTGCGCCGTGCAGTACGGCACCTTTAACGCCGCCAAGAGCTACATCGGCGTCAGCGCGGAGATCGTTCCCAGCCTTGTGGTGAAGCATACCAACTCCACCATGCAGGCGGCCTTCCACAGTGACAATGGGGCGTATGCGCTGACATCCGGCAGCGACGGCCTGTGGCTGAAGGGCGCGGAGGATGGTACCCACACCCACTGCGTGTGCGGCGCGGAGGGTTACGCTCACACCTCCCACAAGAATGATACGACATGGACGGGCGTCAGCAGCCTGAAGGCCATCACCGAAGCGGGCAATTACTACCTGCTGAACGACGTGGAGGTGGAATACAATGGTTCTTCCACCCTGTATTCCGATCCTTACGTCTGGCAGCCGGTGAACGGTGTGAAGCTGTGCCTGAACGGACACAGCATCATCGGCAAAAACAGCAACGAGCGCAGCATGATCGAGGTGAACAGCGGCGTTACCTTCGACCTGACGGACTGCAAGACCACCGGCACGGTGACCCACGGCAAGAATTTCCAGGGCGTGCAGACTGAGGGCAGAGGCGTGGATATCGGTTACGGCAGCTCCAGCACCACCGCCACCTTTAATCTGTGGGGCGGCAGCATCACCGGCAATGCCTGCAACAATAGCGGCGGTGGTGTAGTTGCTTACAGCGGAACGTTCAACATGTACGGCGGCAAGATCACCGACAATACCGCCGGACTCAAGAAGGAAAACGGCAACGGCGCCGGCGGCGGTGTGTATGTGGACATGAGGGGCACATTCAACCTGTACCGGGGTGAGATCAGTGAAAACACCGCAGTCCTTCAGGGCGGCGGCGGTGTATACGTATACAACACGGGCAAGTTCACCATGTACGACGGCACCATCACCCGCAACAACGTGACGCTCATCGGCAAATCCACCTATGAAAACAGTGCCGACTACGGCGGAGGCGGCGTGCTCAACCGGGGCACGTTCACCATGAAGAACGGCACCATCAGCAGCAACACGGTGGTGCCCTTCAGCGACGACGGCACCCAGGGCGGCGGCGGTGTGTACAACACCGGTACCTTCACCATGGAGAACGGCACCATCACCCGCAACAAGGCGCTGAACTATACCGACTCCCGGACGGATGCGGCGGCCGACAGGGATGCCTGCGGCAACGGCGGCGGCCTGTACAACGCCAGCGGCGCTACGGCGAAGATAGAGAACGCTACCATTACGGAAAATATCAGCTCGGCGCGCCGGGATGGTAAAAATGGCGAGGGCGCCGGTATCTTTACCAAGGGTACGCTGTATATCGGCACCACCAGCAGCAGCAAGGTCGAGATCATTGACAACGAGGCGAGGCTCGGCAGCGATGAGCTTTCCGGCGGCGGCGGTGTGTGCGTCCGCAGCAACAACGTGTATCTGAATGGGCAGGCGATGATCTACGACAACACCAGCACCGCCAGCAGCCATCCCGATAAGGACGACAACCTGTACGTGGGATACGATAATTATGGAAACAACTTTACGTTCAGTGCCGCCGGTCTGAAGCTGACTGAAGACCTCGTCGGCATCACCACACAGGCCACCTATGCCAAGGTTCAGATCACCAATGACAATGCCAACGCTGCGTATTTCTACCCGGACAGCAATGATTATCAGATCGTGTCCGAGAATGGTAGGCTGTACCGGCGGGAAGCACAGTTCAAAGCGATCATCCATCTGGGCGAGGGCATGAAGGTCAGCGTGAAACCGAACGGCGGTGTGCTGTCGGAGGACGGCAAGACGCTGACGTTCGAGAGCGTGACGAATATCCCGTATTTCGAGATAGCGCCGGATGGCGACTATTACTTCCCGGAGAGCTACAAGGACGCGATAAAGGACATGAACAGCCCGCTGAGCGCAAGCTGGTACAGCAACACGAGGGTGCAGCTCTCCGGCTATGACAGCAAGCTGACGAAGGAACTGGAGCTGTGGCTGCCCGATGCCACGGCGAAGGACGCGCCGGGCGCGCCTACGGGTCTGGGGAGCACAATGCCCAACAAGAGCGACACCGCCTACGGCTTCATCACCGGCACCACCAAAGACATGGAGTACCGCAAGGATGGAGACACAGAATGGACGAGGTGCAGCTACTACGGTAACACCACCAAGGTGCCGCTGGACAAGAAATCGGCGAACAGCCCCATTTACAAGGACACGGTGTACTATGTGCGGTACAGAGACACGGAGACACAGAAGGTGTCCGAAGCCGCTGCGGTGACGGTGCCCCGGTACACGGGCGTTGTGGCGGTTCCCGTGCCCAGAACGGACATGGTGTATAGAAATCGTGGGTACTTCGTCTTTGAAGGGGATCCCGATTACTACAAAGCGCACTATATAACCGTTGAGGGCACCTATATACACACCAAGGCCGGCACCTACACGGTGAAGGTCAAGCCGGAGGACGGCTATACATGGAAGGACGGCACCACCGAGCCTGTGACCCTGACGGTCACCATCGCCAGGAGAACGGCAACGGCCAGCGATTTCGAATATAATGCCTGCCCGTCTAACCCGACGCCCTATACCGGCAAGGCGCAGACCTATGAGATAAGGTTTGCGTGGCCGGAATCTCCTTGGGGACACCGGTTGGCATTCGCCAATTCCAACAACAAGCTCACGCTGAAATATAAGGTGGGAGACACCAACACCTTCGTGACGGAGCCTGTGGACGTGGGTACCTACACGCTGTATATCGATGTGCCGGATGACCCCAACTTCAACGCCACCGAGGTGACGAGAGACCGTTGGACGTTCACCATCACCCCGGCGGATATGAAAGCGCCCACCGGCGTGACCGGCGTGGCGGCGACGAAGGAGCACCCGACCAAGGGTCAGCTGACCGGTCTGGGCACCGACATGGAGTACCGGGTGAAGGGCAGTGAGACGTGGACAGCGGCCACCGGCAATACGGTGGATGTGACGCTGAACACGGAGAACGGCTACCCTGTGGACACCGTGTTTGAGGTGCGCTATAAGGCGGATAAGAACCATGATACCAGCAGCCCTGCGCAGGTGACGGTGAAGGCCTATCAATGCGTTGAGCACGTGTACGGCGAGACGCTTGTCAGCGACGAGGCGAGCCACTGGTACCAGTGTACGGTGTGCGGCGCCAAGATGGGTATAGCGGCGCACAGCTATACGGACGCGAAATTTGACGGCAACGGGCATTGGGCGGTCTGCGCCTGCGGCGCGGAGACGCACCACGACAAGCATAGTCTGACGGCGAAGCACAACGAGAGCCAGCACTGGCAGGAGTGCGTCTGCGGCTATAAGACCGGCGAGACGGCGCATGAGCTGACGAGCAAGTACGACACGGCGGAGCACTGGCAGGAGTGTGAGTGCGGCTATGCTACCGATAAGACCGACCACAGCATGGAGGGTAAGAGCAGCGCGGACGGTCACTGGGACGCGTGCGCCTGCGGCTATAAGACAAGCGTGGCGGCGCATGCGTGGACGGATAAGTTCGACACGCAGAACCACTGGCAGGAGTGCAGCGTCTGCGGCTATCAGAAGGACGTGACGGCGCACAGCCTGACAAAGAACGTCAACGAGACGCAGCATCAGGTGAAGTGCGAGAGCTGCGGCTATAAGACGGAGTGGGAGAACCACACCGGCGGCACGGCTACCTGCACGGCGAAGGCGGTGTGCAGCGTGTGCGGCGAAGCCTACGGCGAGCTGGCGGCACATGTGGCCGACAGCACCTATAAGTACAACGGCGAGGGTCACTGGACAGCCTGCGCCACCTGCGGCACGCCCATGAGCAACCAGGAAGCCCACACCGGCGGCACGGCGGACTGCCAGCATAAGGCGGTGTGCGACGTGTGCGGGCAGCCCTACGGCGAGCTTGATGCCAGCAACCACACCGGCGGCATCCGCTGGGCGCAGACCGCGGAGACGCATCAGGCGTTCTATCTGTGCTGCGGCGCGGCGGCCGGCGCTGAGGCGAACCACAGCTGGAATGACGAGAGCGTGTGCACCGAGTGCGGCTACGGCTGCGCCCATACCGGCGGCACGGCTACCTGCACGGCGCTGGCGGTGTGCGATATCTGCGGCCACACCTACGGCGACCTGCTGCCCCACGATTACCGGTGGGTCATCGACCAGGAGGCCACCACCGAGGCCACCGGCCTGAAGCACGAGGAGTGCACCGCCTGCGGCAACAAGCGCAGCGAGGACACGGTGATCCCCAAGCGGCCGCGGCACTCGTCCTCTGTCAGCACGCCGGACATCCAGCCCATCCTGACGGCGGACGAGGCCAAGAGCGCCACGGATTACAGCGGCGGCATCTACGGCCTGACGTTCCGCGCCAGCACCGGCTACGGCAGCTTCAAGGGCGTGAAGGTGAACGGCAAGACCATCGGCGCCGGGAACTATATCGCGGAGGAGAACGGCGGCACGGAGATCTATCTGAAGGCCGCGTATCTGCAGACGCTGGCGCCGGGCAAGTACACCATGACCGTGATGACGGAGAGCGGCGAGGTGACGACGGAGTTCACCGTCGGCGGCGTGATGACCGCGCCCAAGACGGCGGACGCCGGAGCGCTGGTGTATCTGGCCATGGCGCTGAGCAGCTATACCGGCACCGCACTGGTGGCACGGAAACGCCGGAAAGAGTTCTGAGAACTGAAAAATAAGCAGCACAGGGCGCGGCTTATGCCGCGCCCTGTGCTTTTGCTGTATCGGGATCGGGATGGATCAGGAGTCAAAGACTGCGCCATGCGCCGCGCGCCAGCGAGCCGTATACCACCGGGCAGGGGAGAGCGTCGGCAAAGGGACGCAGCTGCGCGGCGGCGCCGGTCAGCACGTCCGCCTGATTGATGAACAGCACGTCGAAGCCGCCCTCTGCGGCCAGCACACGGGCGGCCATGACTGGGGTGATGACCGCGTCCGGGGAGGCTGCCGCCAGCGGCGCGTACAGCTCAGGGCGGTGGGCGGCGTCCCGGATGGGCTTTCCCAGCGCGGAAGCGCCGAACACGCAGACGGTGCGGCGGTGCTCCGGCGGAAGCACCGGCTCCCACGGGGCGTGTGCCTTGGCGGGCCGGGAGCCGTCGGCCTCCACCAGCACGAAATCGGCGGCGGTCTGCCAGCCGGGGAAGTCCGGCGCGGTGAGCTTGCCCTCCGGGGTAAAGGCACCGGTGCAGGCGATGGGACTGCGGGCAAAGGCCGCGCGCAGCGCCGCTTCCGTTTCGGCAAAGGGACACCAGTCCGGGCGCATGATGTGGGTGGTGGTGGCCAGCAGCACCGAGCCGCGGCGGGACAGCTCCTGCGCCAGAACGCGCAGGAGGGAGGTCTTGCCGCCGCTGCCGATCACCGCCGTCAGGCCGGGGCGGATATCCAGTAATTTCCATAATTCCATAGTGCATACCTCGCTTTGCGTCCATTGTATCACAGAAAAGCGGGATTGTCCCGCTGTTTTTCGGCGATGTATATTCCTCCCATGGGAGGCGAACACTATCCGTACAAAAATTGCATGAACTGGAGGACATTCATATATGAAGGCAACTGGCATTGTGCGCCGTATCGACGACCTCGGCCGCGTGGTGATCCCCAAGGAGATACGAAGAACCATGCGTATCCGTGAGGGCGACCCGTTGCAGACAGCATTGGCACGGTGGGAGAGATTTTGCTTTGCCATGCTGGATCTGTCAAGAAGATGGGGGCTGGATTGTACATAGTAACGGAGGATGAGGGCGCGACCGTGGGGACTCGCGAGGGGTGAAATATTTATTGTTACCCGAAAGCGACAAACGGCGGCTTTTAAATGACGGGCGGTAAAGGAACCACCGCCAAAACAAAGCCGTTTATATCGAAGGAAAACGCCCAAAATCGCCCTGAACCCATACAGTGGGGTCAAGGCGATTTTGGGCGTTTCTGCGTTTCGGGAGCAAATCGGCAATTAGGCAGCAAAACGGAGGTGCCAGCTATGCCCTCGTATGCCGAGCCATCTCAAGAGAGAATGGGGGCGTTCGGAAACGGACGCCCCCATTTTTACGGAGGGAGGTGATGACCGTGGAGGACATGAAAAACGGCTTTGTGGAGAGAATCGGCGGTACGATTTTCGTTGTCAACGCAATGCCCGCAGAGAGCGCAAAGCACACGCAGGAGGAGATTGTAAAGGCTCAGATTCAGTCTCCGTTCATCTCGTGTTTCTCTTCTCGAAGCTGCTGCCACTGTGCTCCCCTCAGCGGCTGCAAGCTCGGAGAATCCGAGATCTTTGCCCGTGCAAGGGAGATGAAGCGCTTCTCAATCGTACTCAGATCTTTTTTCTTTGAAAAGGCTATAGCGTTGTGCTCATAGGCAACGCTGGTCGACACGCCGGCAATGACCGGCACAGCACCTGGCAATGTGTAGTGCGTGGCATATGGCGTCGCAAACGTAATGCCCATCCCGGCAGCAGCTAAGCGGCAGCAGGACACGATATCTGGCGCGTACATAATGTGTGCCGGGCGGATATTTAAATTCTCCATCATTTTCTCCACGGTGTGTCCAAATCCGTCTGTGGAGTGCAGCAGCACAAAGTCCTGCCCGTCAAAAAGCTGCGGAGGCAAGGTCAGAAGATTGTCAACGCCGTTGTCGTCAATATTCATGCCGCGGAGGATGGGGTGGTCTCTGTAAATGAAAGCCAGGATCCGAGCTGAGGACAGATATTCATATGTAAGGTTTGCGGATGCATCTGTCTGTGTGGTAAAGGCTAAATCAATATTACCGCGCAGCAGATCCAGCTCAAATAGCATGGAGCTGCGCTGCGTCAAGTTTATGGTGACAGCTGGATATTCCCGGTGAAATTCTGGCAAAATGAGCGGCAACCAAAGTGCCCCGGCTGCATAGTTTATTCCGATATTCAAGACACCGCGCTTAAGTTCGGAGATCTCCTGCAACTCTCGCCGAAAGGATTCGTCGATCTCCCAAATACGCCGAGCCTCTTCCAAATATCGCTTTCCGGCGTAGGTCAATTGAATAGGAAGGACAGAACGATTAAAAAGTGTGGTTCCTAACTCCGTTTCGATGTTCAGGATAATCCGGGTAAGCGCTGGCTGAGAGATAAACAATTTAGCAGCTGCCTTCGATATGCTTTGTAGCTCTGCGACCTTTGCAACATACTGATATTTTGAATAAGGCATGATGATCCTCCAGCATGGATAGTTCTACTCTGGATAGTATGATAGCACAGAGAATGTGCGTCTGCAAGACAGATATGCGGTTTTTGTTATATCTCCCATATAGACTTTGGTATTGGACAAAAAAGACACCTCGTGATAGACTGTGACATACAAAGTATGTGCAATTTGACAAAGGCAGGAGGGAAAAGGTCACCATGTTTCAAGCGGCAAAAGAAACCATTCGCTGGCCAAATCACGCAAAATGCGCTGTTCTACTTACGATCCATGTAGACGGCGAATCACTGTACAACAGAAATCCGCAAGCCCCATCACCACGGCGCGTTTCCTACGGCAAATACGGACCCACGCGGGCCGTTGACCGGCTGCTGGAACTTACCCAGCGAAAGGGGATACCCTGCTCCTACTTTATTCCGGGCCAAATCGCAGAGCGATACCCCGAAATGGTGAAGAAGATCGATGCCTGTGGGTATGAGATCGGCTTTCATGGATTCGACCATGAAGAGCATATGTATACGGATCGCTCTACGGAGGAGTGGATTGACGTGGTCAACCGTGCCCAGGATACATTCCAGCGTCTGATCGGGAAGCGCGCGGTGGGCTATGTGGCAACCTCCAGCGATTTTCAGATGGATGCGCCGCAAATATGGCACGAGCAGCTGGGCTTTTCCTACTCCAGCTCCATGCGCGGTGATGATCGCCCCTACCGGACGGTGTTTCATGGACAGGAGTCTGACTTCATTGAGATTCCCGCCCGCTGGGAGTTGGACGACTATCCCTTCTTTGTTTACAGCTTTGATCCGCCTCAGCCGAAAGGTCAGAGCCGCATATCCAGCTACCGTGGTGTGCTCTCCAACTGGAAGCATGAGTTTGACGGATATTACAGCGAAGGCGGCTGCATGACATTTATGCTGCACCCGCAGATCATCGGGATCCCCGGTCGGGCATATATGCTGGAGGAGTTGCTTGACTATATGCTGGACAAGGGCGATGTATGGTTCGCCACAGGAAAAGAGATCGCCGAGTGGTGGCGTGCAAACTATTGAGGAGGCCGACACATGAAACCGGAAATGATTTGGCCGCACGGTAAACAGTCAGCGGCCATGCTATGCGTCATGCTGGATGCCGAGTTTATTTGGCTGGCAATGGACGAAAAGAAGTACGACACCCCGAAGCACCGCTCAATGGGTGAGTACGGCCCTAAGCGCGGCGTGGATAGGATCCTGTCATTGTTGGAGGAATACGGCGTTAAGGCGACGTTCTTTGTCCCCGGAATCTTTGCGGAAATATATCCGCAGGTGCTCAAGCGGGTTTCCGATGCAGGTCACGAGATCGCACTGCACGGGTACCGCCACGAGAACTTCGCTAAGCTGCCTGTAGAAGAGCAGGAGAAGATCCTCGAAAAGGGCATTACGGTACTGGAGCGTATGACCGGGGAAAAACCGTTGGGATTCCGGTTGCCGGAAGGGGGCTGCACAGAAGAGACACTCTCTGTCATCTGTGACAAGGGTTTTCTCTACGATAACTCCTTCTTCGACCACGATATCCCCTACCGTGTCGAGCTGGATGGGAAGAAAACGGATATGGTGGAGATTCCCACACGATGGGAGCTTCTTGATTTCCCCTATCTGGCGTGGGGCGACAGCTATCCCGCCGGCAATGACCGTGTGGCGATCTATGACGAGGTTTTGGACAACTGGCTTCGGGAGCTGGAGGCTTCCTATGACGGCGGATACTGCTATGTACTATCCGTCACGCCGCAGACGATTGGTTCTCCCGGGCGGATGTTCATGCTGCGCACGGTTTTGGAAAAGCTCTCCAGAAAAAACATCTGGATAGCGACAGGGAAGGAAATTGCCCGATATATCATAGAGAACAACGCTTGAGAGGTGCGCTATGAAAAAGTGGATACAGGATCTTGTCTTGGGTATTGTGCTGTTGGTGTTCAGCGTGGTCAGCTTTGTGTACGCGTACATCATGCAGGACGCATCCGCAAAATACTTCTTGGCTCGCGCAGATACATATATTTTGCTGTGGACAGGCATTTTAGGCATTCTGTCAGTAGCTTTGATCGTGCGCAGCCTGCGGAAAAGGCCCTCCGAGCCGGCTCCGAAGATCGTAACAAAGCGTGTGCTGGTAACTGTGGTGATCATCGCGCTGTATATTGCACTGCTGGAAACACTGGGCTTTATCGTTTCTTCTGTGCTGATGCTTCTGAGCCTGCTGCTGTTCTTCACCCTTGAGGCCAAAGGAAAGCTGCGGGGAAAGGCGCTGCTGAAGCAAGTGCTGGTATGTCTGCTGATTACCGTTATTACGGTCGCTGCCGTGTACTGCCTGTTTTCCATGGCTCTGGGTGTTCGCTTGCCGGCGGGTATCTTTAAGTAACGCGCAAAAAAGTATTCCCTGTCTGTGGATGCAGACTCCAAAAATATAAATATAAAAGGACGGAAAATGAAATGAAACGAATTCTTGCACTTGTCCTCACGCTGCTCATGAGTTTGTCATTGGTAGCCTGTGGCAACGCCAAGGACGATACGTCCGATGGCGCAGAGACTGACAACTATCCGGAAAAGCCCATTACCGTCATCGTCCCGTTTTCTGCGGGCGGTGAGCACGACCTGACCGCCCGTACGATCGCGACCCGCCTGCACGATATGTTTGGCTGGACTGTCGTGATCCAGAACACGTCCGGCGACTCCGCCGCCACCATCGAATACATGAAGGATTCCGGCAACGCTGATGGCTATACCCTGTTCATGCATTCCCCTGAGGTGATGGCCTCCGGCTTTGTGTCCGGCCAGCTCAACGAGGATTACTACAAGCAGTTTACCTATCTTGGCTGCTTTGTGTATGACCCTCTGTGCATTTCCGTTGCGGCAGATTCCCCCTTTAACACCATCGAGGAGCTGTTCGCCTATGCCAAGGAGCATCCCGGTGAGCTGAACTGGGCGGCTGTGGGCGCCGGCGGCTTCAATCAGATGAACTCGGAAAACCTGTGGTCTGTTGCCGGGTGCGAGTTCAACTATGTTCCCTATGATGATGCCTCCAAGAGCCGTGCGGCTGTTTTGGGCGGTCATGCTGATGTTTTCTGCTCCTTCGCCTCCGGCGCCAAGAACAGCGTTTCTTCCGGCGAATTGAAGGCCTTGGCCGTCGGCTCCAGCGAGCGCCTTGATTTCTGGCCCGAGGTCCCCACGCTCAAGGAGGTCGGCTGCGACCTGCAGGTGGGTCTGACCCGCTGCTGGGACATCCATCCCGACACGCCTCAGGAGATCGTGGACATTCTGACGGAGAAGCTGCATGAGTGCCTGAATGATGCGGATACTCAGGCGAAGCTGCTTGAGCTGGGGCAGAACCCCAACTGGATGACCAACGAAGAGATGCATGATTACGGCGAGTACTACTATGGTGTCTATCAGGAGATCTATGCCAGACTGCACGCCAACGACTAAGCTGTGAGGCAGAACCCATGAGCTGTCGGGCCGGGGAGCGCATTTGTCCCCGTGTGGAGTGCCGCCTCCCGGCCCTGCGGCAGCTTTTATGAAGATGTCTGCAAACCCTATTCAAAACTCCAGGAGGAGAGTATATGTCTGCATTAAGCCTTGTTTTCAGCGGTGCGGCAGCTATTTTTGAAGATCCGCTGACTATCCTCTATTTTCTCATAGGCGTTTTTGGCGGCATTGTATTCGGCGCGATCCCGGGCCTTACCGGCGCCCTTGGCGTTTCGCTGATGCTGCCATTTACCTTCGCAATGTCCCCTACGCAGGGCATTACTGTTTTGATCGGTATTTATGTGGGCGGCGTATCCGGCGGCTTGATCGCCTCCATTATGCTGAATATCCCCGGGAATGCCGCTGCCATCGTCACATGCTTCGATGGCTCACCCATGGCAAGAAACGGACATCCTTACAGGGCGTTGAGTTACGGCGCAACGGCCAGCCTGATCGGCGGCCTGTTCAGCGGTGTAGTCATGATTTTTGTGGCCACAAAGCTGGCTCGCTTCGGTCTGATGTTTGGAGCGTGGGAGTATTTCGCGCTGGGCATTATGGGTCTTGCGGTGGTCATCTCCTTGTGCAGCGATGATATGATCAAGGGACTGATCAGCGCTATTATCGGCATGATGCTGGCGATGATCGGCATGGATAAGCTGTCCTCGCTGGAGCGCTTCACCTTTGGCTGGTGGCGCTTGAGTGGTGGTTTCGGCGAGATGACGGTTCTGATGGGTCTGTTTGCACTGGGTGAGATCCTCTCGCAGTTAAAGAACCTCGGCAAACCCATGAAGCAGGTGGGCAGCGATGAGCGCAAAACTGTCCTGCCTCGCAAGGGCGCATTCAAAGGCTTGAAGAAAACCCTCTGCGTTTCCTCTGTTATTGGTACGCTGATTGGCGTGCTGCCGGGCGTGGGTCAAAGTACGGCCGCACTGGTGGCATATAATCAGGCAAAGAATTCCTCCAAGGAGCCGGAGAAGTTCGGCACCGGCTGTGCGGAGGGTATCGTCGCACCGGAAAGTGCCAATAATGCGGTGTGCGGCGGCGCGTTGATCCCTATGATGACGTTGGGCATTCCCGGCGACACGATTACGGCGATGCTGATGAGCGGCCTTATCGTACACGGTCTGGCGCCTGGCGCATCGCTCTTCAGCAGCAACCCCGAAGTGATCGGCACCATCTACTTTGCGTATATTTTGGCGTGTATCGCCATGTATGTGATGTATCTTCTGTTTTTGAAGTACTTTATCAAGATCCTCTCTACGCCCATGAATTACATGATGCCGGTGATTCTGCTGATGTGCCTGATAGGCGCGCTTACCACAAACAACCGCGTGTTCGACATTTGGGTATTCTTTGCCATGGGCGTTCTCGGCTATGTGTTCCAGCAGGTGGATATTCCTATAGCGCCCCTGACGCTGGGATATGTGCTGGGACCGACCGTTGAACTGAACTTCCGGACGGCCATCATGTCCTTTAAGGGGGACGCCTTGTCGCTGTTTACCCGCCCGCTGGCGCTGGTGCTTCTGGCTATTGCCGTTATCATGCTGTTTTGGCCGATGATCAAAAATACAATCCAGCGCAGAAAAAAGGTACGGGCAGGAGGCGACAGTGATGGCACAAACTGACCAGTTCCTTTGCGTCAAGCTGCGTGGAAGTGACCCATTTGCCCGGGGTGTCCAGTATGGACAGCAGGCCGAAGCGTTGATCCGCCGGGCGATCGAGGGATACCACCGGCAATTTCAGAAGTCGGTAGACCAGTCGTGGGATGCCGTGGTGAAGCGGAGCCACTATTATACGGACTTCGTGAACGAACACTATCCGGAGGAATTCCAGGAAATGCTCGGAATCGCGGAGGGCAGCGGCGTTGCCGTGGATGAGATCATGGCACTGAATTGCCGCTATGAGATTCTCAAGCTCAAGCTGCAGGAATGTACGACGGGCGCCATCCTGAAAGAGGCCAGCGGCGGGAAGGTATACCTGCTGCAAAACTGGGACTACCGCCCATGGGTGGAGCGCCATGCGGTGATCGTAGATATTGACGACCTGCAGGGGACGCATATCATCGGTGTTACAGAGGCCGGGCAGCTGGTGCGAAACGGAATGAACAACCACGGGATCGGTCTCTGTGCCAACAACCTGACGTCTATCTATGACAGTGGTGATATTGGCGCGCCTGTGACCTTCGTGCGGCGTAAGGCATTGAATAGCCGCTGTTTCCAGGAGATGGTAGATACCGTGACATCTGCAAAACGAGGTGTTTCCTGCAATTTCATGCTCGCATCCGCGGAAAACATGGCTGTGGATTTGGAAACAACCCCGCAAAAGATCTATCAGGTGCAACCGGAAAATGGCCTTGTTACCCATGCAAATCACATGATTGCGGGGGCGGCCGTCTGCACGAACCAGGGGACAAAGTTCCGGGACGGTGTTCTCCGGCGGCTGCTGCAGCAGGGAAACGGTACGCTGAGCTTTTCTGATATCCGTGAGGCTCTGTGCAACCATGAGCAATTCCCCGGAGCGGGGAATACCTACCCCGAATCCAATTGCATAGAGGCTGTTTGCAGCCATGTCCCTCATGGCGAGTATGATGAGTGCAAGGTTTGGAAAACGATCGCCTCGTCCATATATGATCTGACAGCCGGGGTCGCCTACATCTGTAAGGGATGCCCCTGCGAAAATGAATACCAGACCTTCCCTCTATAATTTTGATGCGGCAGCATCGAGCACGGCGGCCTCTGGAAGACCAGGGGCCGCTGGTCCTAAATACGTATATGAAAGAAATAAGATACAAAAGCAGACAGAGGAGATGACGTAAATGAAGCTCATCACCACCGGCAATGCCGGGACTATGGAATCCAACGACATTATGATCACCGTGGAGCCATCTGATGGGGGCGGCGTACAGGTGGATCTGACCAGCAGCGTTTATCGGCAGTTCGGCAAGCAGATCATCTCCGTTATCAAGGAGACGGTGGCTGAATACGGCGTGAAGAATGCCGTAATCACCGCCGTAGACAAGGGCGCGCTGGACTGCACCATCCGGGCTCGGGTGGCCGCTGCCCTGACCCGCGCAGCGCAATGCCATGACTACACATGGGAGGTGCGGCAGAATGTATAAGAAGGATCGCTTGCGCCGCAGTATGATGTTCGTACCGGGCAACAACCCCGGTATGATCCGGGACGCCCACATCTACGGCGCGGACTCCATCATGTTTGACCTGGAGGACAGCGTCGCCTATACCGAGAAGGACGCAGCCCGCTTTTTGGTGTACAACGCCCTAAAAACCCTGCATTTCGGCACAAAAGAAACGGTGGTGCGCATCAATGACCTGAGCAGCGGCTTGGGTGTTAAGGACTTGGAGGCTGTTGTTCGGGCCGGTGTACAGGTGGTGCGCCTTCCCAAGACCGACAATGCGCAGGATGTCATCGACTGTGAGCAGATGATCGAACGCATTGAGCGGGAAGCCGGTATCCCTGTTGGAACGACCGGCATGATGGCCGCCATCGAAAGCGCCAGCGGCGTGTTCAACGCCGTAGAAATTGCTAAGGCCAGTGACCGTTTGATCGGTATTGCACTGGGCGCGGAGGACTACGTCGCCGACCTAAAAACCACCCGCAGCGACGGTATTGAGCTGCTGTTCGCCCGCAGCATGATCCTGAACGCCGCACGAGCCGCCGGTATCGCCGCGATAGACACGGTGTTTTCCAACGTCAACGACGAGGAGGGTTTCATCGCAGAAGCCACCCTCATCAAAAAACTGGGCTTTGACGGCAAATCCGTTATCAATCCCCGTCAGATCGAGCCGCTGCACAAGGTGTTCATGCCCAGCGAGAAGGATCTGAACAAGGCACGCTCCATCATGGAGGCCATTGCCGATGCCAACGCACGGGGCAGCGGCGTGGCCAGCCTCAACGGCAAGATGATCGACAAGCCTGTGGTCATCCGGGCCAAGCGGCTGCTTGAGCTGTATGAGGCCGGCAACAAGGCAGATGAAGTGGAGGAACTGTAACATGGTAGAACTGAACAAGATTCCCCATATCGATGAGATCAGCAACCACGGTGCATTCGCCGGGGCGGGACAGAAGAAAACCGCCACCTTCCGCGAGCGGTATCTCCAGCAAAATAAGGTGGTGCCTTCGCTGGAAGATGCCATCCGCCGTACGGGGCTGAAAGACGGCATGACCATCAGCTTCCACCACCACTTCCGTAACGGAGACCACATCATCAACATGGTGATAGACAAGCTGGCGGAAATGGGATACAAGAACCTGACGCTGGCGGCTTCCTCGCTGACCTCCGTCCATGCGCCTCTTGTCCGGCACATCAAAAATGGGGTCATTACCCATATTGAGACCTCCGGCCTGCGCGGTGAGTTGGCGGAGGAAATCTCCCGTGGCCTTATGGACTGCCCAGTGGTGTTCCGCTCCCACGGCGGCCGGGCCAGCGCCATCCGCAGCGGTGATCTGCACATCGACGTGGCGTTTCTGGGAGCACCATCCTGCGACCCCTATGGCAATGCCAACGGCTACAGTCGGGATGACGATAACGGCATTGCCTGCGGCTCGCTGGGCTATGCCCGTACCGATGCCAGATATGCCGACAATGTGATCATCATTACCAACCATCTGGTGGCCTATCCCAACGCGCCTTGGGCTATTCCTGAGTATGATGTAGACTATGTGGTGCTCACCGATGACATCGGCGATCCCAAGGGCATCATGTCCGGGGCTACCCGCTACACCAAGGATCCCAAGGAGCTGCTGATTGCGAAGACCGCCGCCAACATCATTGAGGCCACAGGCTATCTGTACGACGGCTTTTCCATGCAGATGGGCAGCGGCGGCGCGTCCCTGGCTACCGCTCGCTTCCTGCGGCAGAAAATGCTGGATCAGCACATCCACTGCCGCTTTGCCCTGGGCGGCATCACCGGACAGATCACCGCCATGCACGAGGAGGGCCTTATCGAACGCGTGCTGGATGTCCAGAGCTTCGATTTGGACGCGGCACTCTCACTGAAAAACAATCATTTCCACCACCAGATCGGCGCGACGTACTACGCCAGCCATATGATCAGCGCTGCGGTGGATCAGCTGGACTTCGTGGTCCTCTCCGCACTGGAGATCGACACAGATTTCAATGTCAACGTGCTGACTGGCTCTGATGGCGTGATCCGCGGCGCTATCGGCGGCCACCCCGACACCGCCGAGGGCGCCAGCCTGTCGGTGGTGGTGGCGCCGCTGACCCGTGGCCGTATTCCCACCATTGTCAAACATGTCAACACCGTGGTCACCCCCGGTGAGGTGGTGGATGTGGTGGTGACGGAGCAGGGCATCGCCGTAAACCCCCGCCGCCCTGATCTGAAGGAGAAGATCGAGGCCGCTGGATTGCATGTGTTTACCATCGAACAGCTGCAGCGGCGGGCCGAGATGCTGGTGGGTGTACCCGATCCCATCCGCTACAAGGAGCGCATCGTGGGCGTGGTTATGTACCGCGACAACACTATCATCGATGTAGTGCACGAGATTGACGAGGATGCATGAACTACTGCTTTGTAAGGCCGTCCCTCCCCGGTGGGGGACGGCCTATGCCACTCTGCTGGCAGAAGGTGGTCTGCGTGACGAGGGCCACGCCGATATTACCGCCTTGCTGACGGAGGGCGGTATCCTGCTGGGCTGCGGCTCACTGGGCGGCAAGGTTATCCGTCAGGTAGCCGTCTCGCCCAATGCCGAGGGACAGGACATATGCGCCCGCATCGTCTCCGCGCTGGTGCAGGAGTCGGTAAAGCGGGGCGTTCTCTACCCGTTTCTGTTCACCAAGCCCCAAAACGCACGGCTGTTCCGCTCACTTGGGTTCTATCTGGTGGCGGAGACGGCGGACATGGTGATGCTGTGCCGCCAGCGTGACGCGCTGGTGCGGTTTCTGGCGCCCCTGCCCCGTTGGCAGGAGGGCGTTATCGGCTGTGTGGTGTGCCATGCGAATCCCTTCACCAGAGGGCATTTGCACCTCATCGCCACAGCAGCGGCGCAGTGTGACCACATGCTGGTGTTCGTGGTAGCGGAGGAAGGTGGCCCCTTTCCTGCCGCTGATCGGCTGTCGCTGGTGCGGGAGGGTACGGCACATCTTCCTAATGTGACCATATGCTCCGGCGGCGACTTTATAGTGAGCCGCTCTACCTTCCCCGCCTACTTTCTGCGGGACGAGCAGTCGGAGGATGCCCGGTGCGACCTGGATCTGACGCTGTTTGCCCGGCACATTGCCCCGGCCCTCCACATCACCCGCCGCTTCGTCGGCGAGGAGCCCTTCTCTCCCACCACTGCTGCCTATAACCGTCGCATGAAGGAAATACTCCCCACTTACGGTGTTTCCGTCACGGAGATCCCCCGTCTGGAGAACATCTCCGCCACCGCTGTCCGCCGCCTTCTGGCGGAGGGACGGCTTGCCGACATCCAACCACTTGTACCGGAGACCACCTATGCCTATTGTCAACATCACTTTGGAGGACATCCTCCGCGCCCGTGACGCGCGGGCGGATGCTCAGCGTCGGCTTTTGCGGACCTATCGCCTGCCGCTGGTATCCTTCACTATGAATATCGCCGGGCCGGTGAAGTTCTCGCCGCTGATCGAGTTGGCTTTCGACGCGGGACTGGAAGCCTTGCGCACCGCGCTGGGCCGGCCGGTGGCGGCGGAGATCATCCGGCCTGCCACTGGCTGCGAAGCCCTGCTTGTCTATGACCGCCCGGCGGCGGCGCTGAAAGCGGCCTGTCTGACACTGGAGACCGCCGCGCCTATCGGACGGCTGTATGATCTGGATGTGCTGGACACAGATGGCAACAAGCTGTCTCGCCTCGAGCAGCGCACCTGCCTCATCTGCGGCGGGCCGGTGACGGTCTGTTCCCGAAGCCGCGCCCATGGGCTGGACGCCATTGTGAACCGCACCCGTGAAATTCTGGTGGACTTCGCCGCCGGATATCTAGCCGGCCTGGCGGCAAAGGCACTGACGGAGGAGGTGCGACTGACTCCGAAGCCGGGGTTGGTGGACGAACACAACAACGGCGCCCACAGCGATATGGATCTTTCTCTGTTTCTGCGGAGCATCGATGCGCTGACGCCCTGGTTGCGCCAAATCACGGCGCTGAGCCTGTCTGGTGCGGATGCCGCCGCATTGCAGGCGGCGGGCCGGGAAGCCGAAGCCGCCATGTTCCGCGCCACCGGTGGTGTCAATACCCACAAGGGGGCGCTTTATTCCTTTTCAGTGCTGCTGGCGGCGCTGGGCCGGCATCTAACGGAGGGCGGCGACGTGTTCGCCCATGCCGCCGCGCTGGCCGCGGAGCTGACACCGCCTCAAGGTACCCACGGTGCGGCGGTGGCGATATGTCATAATGTGGGCGGAGCACGCACGGAAGCGCTGTTAGGCTTCCCCACCGCCCAAAAAGCCGCCGCGCTGCTGCAAGCCCACGATCCCCTGACCGCACTCCTTTGGCTGATGGCCCACACGGAGGACACCAATCTTTACCACCGGGGCGGTGCGGAGGGGGCAGCCTTTGTAAAAGTCCAGAGCGCCGCTATTCTGGCCGCGCCAATGGAGCGGCGTATCGCACTGACACAGGCGCTGGACGAGGCGCTCATCGACCGGTGGCTCAGTCCCGGCGGCAGTGCCGACCTGCTGGCGCTGGCACTGTTTCTGGGCAAGCTTCCCCGTTGGCTTATGCGCTCTACCTGGGCAAATCCTCAGCCCATGGGGAACTGGAGAAACTGATGCCCTGATGTCTGGCAGTCCGGCATCGGGAACATACACAGAAATGAATGAACGGCAGAGTCCTACAAATGGGGCTCTGCCGTAACATAATGTCGGAGGAAAATTTTGCCAGATGCTTCACGCCGCATCTACGGACAAACCCTCATAGGAAAACTGTTTTTCAGTGGCAAAATCGTAATCCAGCGTATCCTTGATACTGTTCCAGTCCGCATAGGTCACGGTATCGCCGTTCAGCACCCACTCTTTCTTGGTGATGTTGTACTGCCGAACCTGTCCCGCGTGACTGAACACGCCTTCAAACAGTCTGCGGTGGATGGAGGCCACTCGGCGGGGAGAATTGGAATGGACGGGAATCTCCTTGCAATTTGGGCTTTTCTGTGCTATACTGCCGTTCGAAAAGTGAAAATAACGGACGGCGCGCCGGTCTTTTGGGAGACGGGCGGCGGAATGGGGTGAGAAGCCCCGCGAGAGGGTCACTGTGATGCCTGCGCGATTGCGGCAGGCTAAGTCAGATACGTATGTGCCGGAGCCGGTTGGTTTTGCCATTCCCGAAGCCAAAATGAGAGTGCTGCGCACGGTCATTTTGGCCGTGCGTTTTTTGTTTGCGGTGCGCCGGGGAGAGGAGTGCCGCACACAAGGGACATGTCCCTTGTGTGCTCTGCTGCAAGCAGAGCACGTCCGCCTGCGTAAGCCGAGCGGCGCAAGCCGTTTTGTCTTCCATAGGGCGGGCGGGGGTTGCCGTCCCCGCCCGCCACACCTCAAAAATTCAGGCCGTACGGCCTTTTTAATTAGAAAAATATAACAGAGAAAGGAAGATCACGAGATGAAAAAGAAAATTGTCTCGCTACTGCTGGCGCTGACTATGATGGTCAGTCTTCTGCCGGTGCAGGTTCTGGCCGCCGGCGATGGCGGCGCAGCGGATGCCCCCGTCGTGACGGAGCTGGCAGGCGAGGAGCAGACGCCGGAGAACTCGGCGGACACAGAGGAGCCTGAAGAATCGGAGGCTCCTGCGGAGGAACCGGCGGAAGCTGCGGAGGAACCCGCCGCGGAGGAGCCGGTAACGGAGGAAGCGTCTGTCAGCGCCTCCACCGAGGCGGCCATGACCGCTGCGGCTGCGGTTCCGACCCTGCAAGATGGCGTATCCCCCACGGCGGAGGCCACTGTGCTGGCAGGAGCGCCGTACAGCATCACCGAACTGAATGCGGGCAAGGTGTTCTGGAACAATGAAAAGAACAGACCCCTTCTTGCCGCCGAGAGTTTCTACTATCGCCGTTCCGCTGATGGCGGCAAGACCTGGAGCAATCTGCGGAGCTTCTGCTATCCCAAGCAAGATGCTGGATTTTCCGGTACGGCAGTGGTCTGCGTCCTGATGGAGAGCAAGCCCGGCGACTATATGTATCGCATCTGCGCCACAACGGATGGCAAGAATTTCTCCGAGGATACCTGGACGCTGACGCTGCACGTGAAGGAGAATTCCACCTATGATTTTAACTTCCTGTTCTGCGTTGGTAAGGACTACAACGGCAACTATCCCATTCTGAAGCTGTACAACGTGGTGAAGGACGCATCCGGCAAGGAGGTTCTGGGCGACGAGCTGAAGAACTGCTTCCTGTACAGCAACTATACCAGCACCCTGCCGGATGGCGAGACGGAGTACGATCCCGCTATGGGAAAGCTGGAGGAGAAGGACAATCTTCAGCGTTTTTATACCCATCTGTCCAGCGGCCGCTATGCCTACCGTGCCTTTGGCTATAACGAGGAGACTAAGGCTTATGACATTCCTCTGGGCGGCATGACCTTGCAGCTTCCTCTGGAGCAGAACGACGTGTTCACTGGTGAAAACCAGTATGCCTACATTCGATGCGTCGCTTACGGCGTGGATGCCACAAAGAAGGACGGAACGGGCTTCGGCGCGGATGATTTTGAGGTAGAACTGAACTGCCCCGTAATGAACAGCACGGCAGAGATGGGCGCATCCTTTGAAAAGGACGGCCACACCTACTATCCTACCATGGTCTTTGCCCAGAGCCGCGGCTGTCTGTATGGCATCTATGTGGGGGCTACCATGCCCGGTTATAACTCGTCCGTCAGCGCAGGCGAGTTCTTTGAGGCTGAACCGGCTGCGCAGCTCGAGCTGGCAAAGCTGGACACTGCTGCTCAGGTAACATACACGGTGCCCTCGGACGCCACCTTTAACCTCTACCGCCAGATGAACAACTTCAACACCAGAGTGGTGGAGCCGATCATCGATTGGAAGGATAACGGTGATGGCACAAAATCCGCCACCTACGAGATCAAGCGACAGACAAGTAACAGCATGGCGGGTACCGATCTCTACACTTGGCGTCTCAGCGACGCGACCCATGTGACACGCGCCGGTTTCTACCAGCAGAGCGATATTAAGGAAGAGGCCTACAGCTTTACCCTGTCCTTTGACGATGGCCTTAACCCCAACAATACCCAGCGTATCTCCCATGACCGCAGCGGTCTGGGCACAGGCGCGGCTCCCCGTGATGAGGCGGACATTCAGGTAGGTCTGGATCCCACCGGCTACAAGGTGCTGGACGGTACGTCCCGCCTGCGGGCTTACCGCTTCTGGGAACTGATCAGCAGCGATACGGCCAATATTATTATCGAGCCTGACTTCCACTGGGATGTGATCTCCGGCGACGTTACCTTTACCACTGTCAACGGCGGCAATGCCGGCGACAACTGGGCGGATGTGACGCCCGGCACAAAGGATTCTGTGATCGCCACATGGTATGACAGCATCGATGTGAATCCGAAGGATCACGCCAGCACCTGCGGCCTGTTCCCCGCCACCAGCCCCGAGCGCGTGGCCGTGTCGGTGGTGGCCGGTACGGACACCAGGCACGGTACTGCTGAAGCGGACGTGCGCTATAACCCCATCGAGGGCAACGGCAGCGCCCGTCCTTACGAGTGGGACTACAGCTTTGATACATGGTTCTATAGCGCACAGGACACCGACCCCACCCTGAACTTCACGGTCAGCGGTACCGGCAAGGTAGCTGTGGAATATGCCCTTGTGGCGGCCAATGAGGCTATGCAGACCACCATGACCAAGTACTCCACCGCTTCCGGCACCAACGGCAGCTATACCGTTCCTCTGTCCGCCTTCAACGGCTTGGGCAACGGCAAGGGCGGCACCGTTATTATCAAGATGACCGACGACACCGGCGTCAGCTACCGGTTGGTGCGGGTGGCCAAGGTCACGCCGACGCTGGAGAATGTCACCCACCCCGGCGATCCCTTCGCTCCCGGCGATACGGTGCGTGTGACCTTCAACGGCCTGTACCGCGGCATCAATAAGGTGGCTGGTACGTTTAATCCGAAGGATCTGAATGTTACCTATACTACGCCGGAGGGCGATCTGATACTGGCGGGTGCCAAGCAGTACGAGCGGATGGACACCGCCGTGCTGGAGTTCACCATTCCTCGCGCCCTTACCTTTGAGGACGGCGCCGACTCCATGAACTATGTGCTGTCCGACGGCCATATTTCCGGCAATATGTACTCCGCTTCCAATCCCTTTAACTTCATGTACACCATGACCGATCTGGGTATGCCCACCAACTTCGCGGCGCTGCTGCTGCGGACGCTGTCCAGCCACTTGATGGACATCTCCATCCCCGTGCAGAAGCAGGGTTATGATGTTCGCGTGAACGTTGTGGACAAGGATGGCAAGGCCGTTGAGAACGCGGTCATTACCCTGACGAACTCCGATGGTACGGAGCTTACCCCTGTGAACGGTCTGTATAAGGATTCGCCCTATGATACCTACCGTTACTATGTGAAGGCAGAGGGCTATGTCAACAACGCCGGTTCCTTCTCTCTGAGCGCCAGCAGCGCGGCACAGGTAAAGGATGGCGTCCTGACCATTACCGTTGTGCTGAAAAAGGCAATGGAGGACGCATGGGACGGTACGACTGTTACCGAGCCGAAGCTTGAGGACGGTGTATACCAGATCAGCACCGGCGCGGAGCTGGCGTGGTTTGCCAAGACGGTAAACGACGGAACCATCAATATCAAGGGCAAGCTGACCAGAGACATTGAGTTGGCGGGCTTCCCCTGGACGCCCATCGGCAACACCAGCAAGGGCTTTACCGGTGAGCTGGACGGTGCGGGCTTCGCGGTGCGGAACCTGTACATCTACAGCACGGCGGACAATCAGGGCCTGATCGGCAGACTGGGCGCCAACGGCAAGGTGCATGACCTGACCGTTACCGGCTCTGTGACCACCACAGGCAATACGGCTGGCGGTATTGTGGGCCATGCCCCCGCCAAGACATCTGTGATCAACTGCTTGAATGAGGCGGACGTCACTGCCAAGACCTGCGCGGCAGGCGTCGCCGGTAAGGCCCAGGCGAGTGTCGCAAATGCCACTGGTGCCAAGAATGCCCCCGCTATCAAGAACTGCGGCAACACCGGAACCATCACCGCCACGGACGCGAAGTCCGGTAATGCAGGCGGTATTGCTGCAGTGATCAGTAATTACCAAATGTTCGGCGGCGTGTTTACGGACTGCATCAATGTGGGCAGCGTCACCGCCTCCAAGAAGGCTGGCGGTATCACTGTCACCACCAATGCAAAGAAACAGGCCGACGGTGGCGGAAACTACTATCTGTCCGGCTGCCTGAACGGAAGCGGCGATAAACCGATCATCGGTGTGGAAAAGACCGCCGATGAGCTGATGGAGATGCTGAAGGATCGCACCGATCCCGTGGGCAAGGGATTGTATGAGGCGCTGCAGCGGCAGAAGGATCAGCCGGTAGTGGACGATGTTATTGCCAAGATCGGTGCCATCGGCACCGTGACCAGGGGAAGCAAGGCATCTATCGATGCGGCGCGAAAGGCTTACGACGACCTGACCGATGCCCAGAAGGAATTGGTGCCTGCGGATGTGCTCAAGACACTGACCGATGCAGAGACGGCGTATGCCAACCTGCCCAGAAGCTCCGGCAGCGGCTCCGCCTACACCGGCGGCCACACCTTTACCACCGATCTGGAGCCGGGCAGCATCACGGGCGTATTTGTGGACGGAAAGAAGCTCGACAGCCGCTACTACACCGTGTCCGGCAGTGACGTGACGCTGACGGCGGACTATCTCAAGACCCTGCGCAGCGGCAAACATACGGTGAAGATCGAAAACGCCGCTAAGGTGGCCACCGGCTCCTTTACCTTGAGCGGCAGCGGTGCGGTGCAGTCCAGTCGCACCGGTGATCCCGGCGTTGCCATCTACTTTGCCATGGGCACTGTGAGCCTCCTAGGCTCCGCCGCATGGCTCCGCAAGCGCAAGGAAACCTGATCACAATACTTTCTCTGCATCATCTCTATATGGCAGCAGCGGAGGCGCATTGCGCCTCCGCTGCTGTCGTTAACATTATGTTTGATCCGCGCTGTCCTTGATTTATAAACAGTCAGCGTGGCAAATGGGGCGGTACGCTCCGCACGGGAGGTGACGTGATGAGCACTTCTCGCAGGAAAGCCGGGGCAACGCTTCAGCCGTGGCTGACGGCGCGGGCAGACTGCCGCGAAAAGCGCTTCATTCAAGTGGGGAACTCCCTCCTGCTGTCCCACCGGTTTTGGCGGCTCTCCGCCGGTGCGCGGTACTGCTATCTGTGTATGGCGATGGAGGCCGGGCCGCGGCGCGAATTCCGCCTGCCTAAGAGCGCGGCGGAGAAGTACGGCATCCCCCACTCATCACTCTGCCGGTATATTCACGAGCTGGAAGCCGGCGGCTGGATCGAGGTACGCAGTATGAAGCTCCTCCGTAAGCCCAACGAGTATCGCTTTGCGTTGAAATGGAAAGGGATCTCCCCGTCGTCCTGACATCTGCTATCCCTGCCGCAGCGGGGATGGCAACATGTGGTATATCTGCCCCGGAATGGAGCAAGAGATCACGGGCGGATCGTTCACTGGTTGCCCGGTTATGGATCATCACCTCGCTGGATGATCCGTGCGCTTGCCGCATGGTGGGGCAAGATACGCTGTCATCTTGTCCCGGAACGGTACAGCCAAAATGCACTTTAGCACGCAAAATCGTCGAAACGCGACACTGTGTAATTTTTCCCACAAACGGCAATACTGCCCGGTAAGGAGGATACGATATGGAACTTGACATCAACAAAGACTGTGGTATTGCCCTGATTTGGCTGACGCAGGAGGAATCTGCCGATCCGGCTGTCAGTGAGCATCTGAAGCCGGTTTACGCGAAGTGCCGCGCGCAGGGGCTTATGGCCGCAGTCATGCATTCCGGCAAGGAGGAGCTCTACGCCAACACCCGCGATCTGCTGGTCGAAAACCGCCGGCGGCAGGCCGAAAAAGAGGTGCGCGCAGAACGGGAATCCTCGCTTTGAGAATATGGGGAGGCCGATAGGCCTCCCCATATTTAATCTTGCGTACCATCGCGGCGTATGTTACAATGTAGTCTGCGCTATAACTATTCTGTAACGATAAAATTGATGGATCGGGGTGTGATATGGAACAGAGAATTTCCGAATTTTCTGCGAAGGCCGCGCGCTTTCGCCAGTGGGCAACAAAAACGCTGAAGGGCGGTGAATCGCATTGATCGAGCGCTATTCCATCGCGGGCTACTGCCGCATTTCAGTAGACGAAGAGCTGGACCGGGACAACACCTCCATCGAAAACCAGAAATCCATCATCACGGACTTTGTCAAGCATCGCTTTCCGGACAGCACGCTGACCTTTTTCGAAGACCGCGATCGCTCCGGCTATACGTTTGAGCAGCGGGAGGACTATCAGACCATGCGGCGCGGACTGATGGAGCACGGGTATGATGTCCTCATCGTCAAGGACTTCTCCCGATTCTCTCGCCGCAACAGCCGTGGCTTGGTGGAGCTGGAGGATCTGCGCGACGCAGGCGTCCGCATCATCTCCATCGGCGACGGCATTGACTTTCCCAACGATGACGACTGGCTGAAGATCCAGTTTCAGTTCCTCATCAACGAAATGCCTGTCACCGACACCAGCAAGAAGGTCAAGTCTGTTATCAAGCGGCGGCAGGCGGACGGCGCGTGGCTTTGCGCCGCGCCATACGGCTATATCCTCAACAAGCAGAGGCAGTTTGAGATCATCCCCACCGAGGCGGAGATCGTGCGTCAAATTTTCCGCCTTTACAACGACGGCTGGGGCTACAAAAAGATCGCCAACTACCTGACTGACCAGTGCGTTCCCACGCCGCGCATGTCCGAGTGCGATCGCCGAGAAGCGCAGGGCGAGAGCGTCAAACGCTCCGCCAAGTCCGCGTGGGCCATCGTTACGGTGCAGGGCATTCTGGATAACGACTTCTACATCGGCACACTGCGGCAGGGCAAATACACCCGCCGGAAAATCAACGGATCCGAGGTCAAACGGGACGAGAGCGACCATCTGGTGTTTGAGCATCATCATCAGGCTGTCATCGACTACCGCACCTTTGCCACCACCCGTGCCCTGCGGCAGCAGCGCACCACCAGCCATTACCGCGGCGTGAAGATCAATGACAATGTCTATTCCGGCTTTCTGGAGTGCGGTGACTGCGGCAGCCCCATGTTTGCCATGAGCCGCCGCGAGCTGCGCCCCGCCTACACCTGCGGCGCCTACCACCGCCGTGGACTCTCCGGCTGCACCAGCCACCACATCCGGGTGGATATGTTGGACGATCTGCTGAAGGGCTATATCCGCAAGGTGCGGGACAACTCCGCCGCCATGCTGGAGCGTCTCAATGCAGATCTCGCCCGGGAACAGGAGGACGTGGCCGAGACGGAGCGTGCTGCTGAAAATCTGGAACAGCTGCTGCTGGATGCGCAGGAGGAGCTGAGGGCCGCCAAGCGTCAGCGGATCCGCGACATCGCCAGGCATCCGGAGCGGGAATCCATTCTGGACAGCACCTATGACGAGCTGGAGGACGAGCTGGTCAGACGCATCGCCAACCTGCAAAATCAGATACAGCTGGCCGCCGACAAGCGCAACACCATTATCCGGGTCAACCGTGCCGCAAAAACAGCCATGGAGGTTTTTGACGATCTGCTGCACAAGGAGCACCTCGACCGCAACGATCTGCAGCTCATCATCGACAGGATCAAGGTCTACGAGGATCATCTGGAGGTCTGGCTCAAGGCCGACATCGACACGCTGCTGCACTGCGGTACGCTGCCCGATGAAAATGCCCCTGTTGCTGTGGAGGGCGGTATTATCGCCTTCTCTGAACAGGCAGAAACCGACTCCGCCACCCTCGTTCAGCAGACCGCCAACCGTCCGGACAAGGTTTTCCGTGTCAATGTTATCAATGACGGCGACCCGTTGGAGATCTACACCACGCGGGACGGCGAGGTCATTTTCAAAAAATACTCCCTCATCGGCGGACTGGAGGAGTTCGCGGCGCAGTTCTGCGACACACTCAGCCGCAGCACGGATTTTTCCGCCGCCGTCACCGACCGGGACGCGGTGATCGCCATGGCCGGGGCGGGGAAGAAGGAGCTGCTGGGCAAGCCTCTTTCCCCGGAGCTGGAGCGCATCATGGCCGGGCGCGGGCTGTACTGCGGCGATGGCGTGGCCGTCAGCGAGGAGGACAACGGCTACCGGGCGGCGGTGGCGGCGCCCATCCTGTGCGAAGGCGACGTGCTGGGCACGGTGCTGTTTCTGTCGCCGGACGGCAGGACGGCGGGTGAGACGGAGTGCAAGCTGGCGCAGACTGTGGCGGCGTTTCTGGGAAAGAATATGGAGAGCTGATAAAACGCCCCTGTGGCTTCGCCACAGGGTCGTTTTCAGCCTGTCGATAAACCCACGCCCCTGTCATTCCGAAC
>ENA-ORTG01000979-ORTG01000979.1-human-gut-metagenome-genome-assembly--contig:-NODE-979-length-28094-cov-3.084810_pt1 | contig 28094 bp, 24 predicted proteins | sample MGYA00241906_ERZ509176 | MGnify/ENA primary metagenome ERZ509176 (study PRJEB26280, sample SAMEA2338811) | human gut metagenome | biome: human gut; feature: human-associated habitat; material: faeces...
AAATCCTTGATCCTAAGCATGAACCGAAACCGTTGGTAGAGGGATTTGCCCAAGAACGGATTACTGAAAATTTAAATCGCGGACTGGCGGTTGCCCCTTCCCGGGACGGCAAATCTGTGTATCTCAGCTGGCGTTTGCTGGCATCGGATGCTCCTGCCACGGCTTTCCATGTATATCGTGAGGTGGGCGGAAAGGCTTGTCGCCTGACGAAAAAGGCCGTTTCCCGTACTTGTGACTTTGTGGACACCGCTCCTCATGCACAAGCCGTCTATTGGGTGGAAGCTGTTGCAAAAGGACAGAAGCCGGTTGTATCGGAAAAACGGAAGGTCGTGTTATCCGATTTGAAGCCTTATACATCTATCCGCTTGAAAGATAATGCAAAAGCAGGAAAGATAGCATTGGCCGACCTGAACGGGGACGGAACTTATGATTATATCGTCCGTACTCCCGAAACGAATGTGGATCCGGGCATGCCGGGTGATACTACCGGAAAAACGTATAAAATATCCGCTTATTTGAGTGACGGTACTTACCTATGGACATACGATATGGGACCGGGGATTGAACCGGGTATCTGGTACTCGCCTTTCATCGTATACGATTTCAATGGTGACGGTAAGGCTGAGGTGGCGATTAAAACAGCGGGTGCTGACTATGTGAAAAACGAGAAAGGACGTGTTTGCGGCGGGAGTGAATATCTTTCCGTATTGGACGGCATGACCGGACAGGAGATAGACCGGGTGGATTGGCCTGAGCGCAATGACCGTTACGGAAATCTGATTCGTCAGAATCGTAATCAGATGGGGGCTGCCTATTTAGACGGAAAGACCCCGTTTATATTGGCGGCACGCGGCACTTACAAGCTGATGGTTGTGGATGCCTGGATGTTGAAAAACGGTAAATTGGAACGTGCATGGCGTTGGGACGGTGATGAGGAGAATCCTGTTGTCCGCAGTATGGGTGCGCACAGCATGGTTACTGCCGATGTGGACGGTGACGGCCGTGATGAGGTTATGTTAGGTTCCTGTATGCTTGATGATAACGGAACACTTTTGTGGTCTTCGGGCTTGGGACATAGCGACAAGGCATATCTTTGCAAGTTGCATCCCGATAGGGAAGGCATGCAGGTGTTTATGGTAAGTGAACCCAAAAAGGAAGATGGCCGTGGCGTTTCAGTAGTGGATGCGGCTACGGGTAAATTGATATGGAGCATCGGTCATACTACTTATCATGTAGGTGACGGTATGGTAACGGATTTTGATCCTGCTCATCCCGGTTTGGAGTGTTTTGCCAGCGAAGACCGTAAGGGGGGAAGTACCGACAGATATTTGCTTACTGCCGACGGGAAGAAACTGCAAGTAGCTCAAGATGAGATTCCCGGCTGCCGTAACTGGATATGGTGGGATGCTGATTTGTTGCGTGAGACATTTAAGGGAGACGATAACCGTTGGGGAGCAGGCTCTTCTTCCGGTGGACGTAGCCAGAGCATCTGGAAATGGAAAGGTGAGATATTAACGGAAAATATCAAGGGGGATATATTACTGATGGCTGATATGGAAGGTGACTGGCGCGAGGAACTGATAACGGCTTTGCCCGGCGAACTGCGTATTTACCGCACCGATATTCCTGCGACAGACCGTAGGGTAACGTTGATGCAGGACGCTTTGTACCGTAGTTATGTGGCTCATCGTAGCATGGGGTATCCTCAAGCACCCGTACCGTCTTATTATTTAGGAGATAATTAATACATGTATCGGAATAAGATGTTCCGGTATGTTTGCTAACTTTAAAACGCTATTAAGAATGACAAAACCATTGTATGTAATTGCTGCTGTTTGTTTATGGATATTCAGTTCTTGCCAGTCTACGGACTATAAATATGAAGCTGTCTATCGTAACCTGCCTTTTGACATGCCTCGTGTGGAAGCGCCGAGATTTCCCGACCGTACGGTCAATCTGAAAGAGTTTAATGCCGTCGGTAATGGGGAAACTCTATGTACATCGGCTTTTGCCGATGCAATCAATGCCCTTTCCGAACAAGGGGGAGGGCATCTCGTTGTTCCTGCCGGTGTTTGGCTTACAGGGCCAATCGTATTGAAAAGCAATATTGACTTGCATTTGGAAAAAGGGGCTGTTATCCTTTTCTCTCCTGATGTGGACCTCTATCCTTTGGTGGAAACAGTGTTTGAGGGGTTGGATACCCGCCGTTGCCAGTCTCCGATTTCCGGCCGTAACCTGGAAAATGTAGCTATAACCGGCGAAGGAGCAATTGACGGAAACGGCCATTACTGGCGTCCGTTGAAGCGTGAGAAGGTTACGGAGAGCGTCTGGAAGCAGACAACAGCCCGTGGCGGTGTATATAAACGTCCTACCTACTGGTTCCCTTATCCTGAAACTTTGAAAGGGGATACTATCAGCAATATGAATGTCCCCCAGAATCTGAAAACGGAGGAAGAGTGGCAAAGTGTCCGTCATTTCCTTCGTCCGGTGATGGTGAGTCTGATAGAGTGTAAGAATGTGTGGTTGCAAGGGGTGATTTTCCAGAACTCTCCGGCGTGGAACCTGCATCCGCTAATGTGTGAGAATGTGCTGGTTGAAGATGTGCAGGTGCGTAATCCGAGCTATGCGCAGAACGGTGACGGACTGGATTTGGAATCTTGTAAAAACGCGCTGATTGTGAATTCTACCTTTGATGTGGGAGATGACGGAATCTGTCTGAAAAGCGGTAAGGATGAAGATGGCCGCCGTCGTGCACGTCCTTGCGAAAATGTAGTGGTAGATGGCTGTACGGTATTTAAAGGCCATGGCGGTTTCGTTGTCGGCAGTGAGATGAGTGGCGGGGTACGTAATGTATCCGTCAGCAATTGCCAGTTCCTGGGAACGGATGTGGGACTGCGTTTTAAGAGCAAGCGCGGTCGTGGTGGTATTGTTGAAAATATATGGATTACCAATGTGTCTATGATGGATATTCCGACCGAACCGATTACTTTCAATCTTTATTATGGTGGAAAATCTGCCGTTGAAGTGTTGGAGAGCGGTGAAAAAGTTCCGGCTAAAGTAGAGCCTCTTCCTGTGGATGAAACAACTCCTTGTTTCCGGAATATTCATGTGAAGAATTTGGTATGCGCAGGCGCCCGTCGTGCATTGTTCTTCAACGGTATCCCGGAAATGCCGATTGAAAATGTGGTTTTGGAAGATGTTGATATAACTTCCCGATTGGGAGCCGAATTCGTTTATAGCAAGGCCGTTACGATGAAGAACGTAACCATCCGGAATACGGAAGGCGAGCAAATTGTCACCCGTTTTTGTGAGGATGTGAAATAGAGGACCGGATGTGGTAATAGCGGATGAAACGGATTGTCAAATCTGACACCCTTTCAGTCAAAATAAGTACAAGGAATAGGGGATGATTCCCCTATTTTTGTATCATAAAATAGCGACTAAAACTAATTACCATGAAACAATGTTTTTTTGCGGTCGATTTGGGAGCTACCAGCGGCCGTACCATCTTGGGAACTTTCACACCGGAAGGATTGGAAATGGAAGATGTGAATCGGTTCCCGAATCATCTGATTGAAACCGGCGGACATTTTTATTGGGATATATATGAGCTTTACCGGCATATTATCGAAGGACTGAAAATAGTCGCTCAGAAGAAGGATGTGGAAATTACTTCCATCGGTATTGATACATGGGGAGTGGATTTTGTCTGTGTAGGTAAAGACGGCGGATTTCTTCGTCAGCCTTATTCGTACCGTGATCCTCATACGGCCGGAGCGCCTGAGGCTTTCTTTAAAAAGGTTGCCCGCAAGCAGGTCTATGAGTGGACGGGTATTCAAGTGATGAATTTCAACTCTTTGTTCCAGCTTGATACATTGAGACGTAATAATGACAGTGCATTGGCTGCTGCCGATAAATTGCTTTTTATACCGGATGCTTTGAGTTATATGCTGACCGGTGAAATGGTAACGGAATATACCATTGCCAGTACGGCGCAGTTGGTCAATGCAAACACCCGTAAACCGGAAGATGCTTTATTGCGCGAACTCGGACTGACGGAAAATAATTTCGGTCGTTTTGTTTATCCCGGTGAGAAAATAGGAACATTGACAAAGGAAGTACAGCGCATGACCGGATTGGGAGATATACCTGTAATCGCAGTTGCCGGGCATGATACGGCTTCTGCTGTGGCTTCGGTTCCTGCAATGAATCCTGATTTTGCCTATCTGAGCAGCGGAACCTGGTCTTTAATGGGAGTGGAAACGAAAGGGCCGGTTATTACAGAGGAAACCGAATCTTTGAATTTTACGAATGAAGGCGGCGTGAATGGTACTATCCGTTTATTGAAAAATATTTGTGGAATGTGGCTGTTGGAACGCTGTCGTGCGGCATGGGGAGAGACTTCGTATCCGGAGCTGATATCCGAAGCGAATGCCAGTGAACCGTTCCGTAGTCTGATTAATCCTGATGATGTCCTGTTTGCCAATCCTGCCGATATGGAACAGGCTATACAGACGTACTGTTCGGATTCTCATCAGCCTGTTCCGCAGACACGGGGGCAAATTGTACGTTGTATCTTTGAGAGCCTTGCTCTGCGCTATCGTCAGGTTTTGGATAATCTTCGCACTCTTTCTCCTCACCCGATAGAGACCCTTCACGTTATTGGCGGAGGAAGCCGTAATGAATTATTGAACCGTTGGACAGCCAATGCTGTCGGTATTCCTGTTGTGGCAGGCCCGTCTGAGGCTACGGCAATCGGTAATATCATGATTCAGGCATTGGCGGCGGGAACGGCAAAGGATATTGCTTCCATGCGCCAGTTGATCAATCGTTCTATTTCTTTGGAAACTTTCTATCCGGAAGATACGGACGTGTGGGATACCGCATATTTACACTTCAAACAGGTGACAATGAATCATTAATGTTTAAAATTATATTAAATAAATCAGTATCATGAAAGAAGAATTAATAACAAAGGCTTATGAAGTGGCAAAGGAACGTTATGCTGCTCTTGGGATAGATGTGGAAAAGGTAATGGAACAGCTCCAGAAGGTTGCAATCTCCATGCACTGCTGGCAGGCCGATGATGTTATCGGCTTTGAGTCGGGCAGCTCGCTGACCGGCGGTATCCAGACTACAGGTAATTATCCCGGTAAGGCCCGTAATATGGAAGAATTGCGTAGCGACATCTTAAAGGCCGCTTCTTATATACCGGGCAAACATCGCTTGAATCTGCATGAAATTTACGGTGATTTCGGCGGTACGTTTGTTGACCGTGACCAGGTGGAAGTGAAACATTTTGAAAGCTGGATGCAATTGGGCGTCTGCATAGCCAACTCGACCGCTTCGGAGATAGCCGTTCCCAGGCTTCCCTGATAATTCGGGTGCTTGGTGATAATGTCGCGGCCCGCACGTGTACTCATACTGGGCGAGGCGATCACCTCGGCTCCGAATGTCTGCATCATAGAACGGCGGTAGGGTTTCTGGTTGTAGCTGACCTTTACCATATAGACAGCCAGTTCCAATCCGAAATGTTTGGCGGCCATAGCCATGGAAGCTCCCCATTGTCCGGCGCCTGTTTCGGTCGTGACATTGGTCACGCCTTCCTTTTTGCAGAAATAGGCCTGCGGAATAGCGGAATTCAGTTTATGAGATCCGACAGGGCTGACACTTTCGTTCTTGAAATAGATGTGAGCCGGCGTGTCGAGTGCTTTTTCAAGTCCGTAAGCGCGGACCAACGGAGTCGGACGCCAGATTTTATACATGTCGCGAACTTCTTCCGGGATTTCGATCCAGGTATCCGTCTGGTTCATCTCCTGGTCTACCAATCCTTTGGCAAATAGAGGATAGAGATCTTCAGGCTTGAGCGGTTCCTTTGTTTTGGGGTTGAGCGGAGGAAGCGGTTTATTCTCCATGTCTGCTACGATGTTGTACCAGGCTGTAGGAATATCTTTCTCCTGCAGTAAAAACTTCTTACTTTCCATGATGTTGTTATGTAGTTTACATTATTAATCGATTTGGCCTTTAAGGCTTACAACTTGGAAGCAAAGTAACAAATAATATTTCGTTCTTCAAATGAAATACAGGAAAATATATATCTTTGTGGCTCAACTCTGTTAAACTGGTAACAAACTATAAGAATGAAAAAGCTGATATTACTGCTGGCCGGCATCTGCATGGTCTTTCCGGTGACAGCTCAGAAGAAGAACTTTACTTACAAATTCTACGGTTTTGTCCGTGGAGACCTCTTCTATAATACACGTGTCAATATGGCTCCGGTAGACGGAAATTTCTACCTGTACCCGCTGGACAAGCGTCCGGATGCGGATGGTAAGGATCTGAATGCCGGTCCCAACGGCAGTTTCTACACCTTTACTTCGCGTCTTGGCGTGGATGTGACCGGACCGGATATCGGTACGGCCCGCTCTTCTGCAAAGATCGAAGTCGACTTCGGAGGATTCTCGTCCAGTACGACGATGCTGCGTATCCGGCAGGCTTATGTGGCGTTGGATTGGGAAAAGAGCCAAATCCTGATCGGGCAAACCTGGCATCCTTTGTTCGGGAGTGTCTGTCCGGACATACTGAACCTCTCTACCGGCGCCCCTTTCCAGCCGTTTAACCGCGAACCGCAAATACGTTACCAATATAAAGTAGAGGATGTGAAGTTGACGGCTTCTGCCCTTTGGCAGTTGAAGTACCTGTCGAGCGGTCCGAACGGCATGAGCGAGGAATATATCAAGAATAGCTGCGTGCCAGAATTCTATGTCGGAGCCGATTATGCCTCCGCCAGTGGCTGGCTGACGGGTGGCGGTGTGCATCTGATTTCTTTGAAGCCCCGTACGTCTTCGGTCTGGAATGAAAAGACTTATAAGGTGAACGAGCGCATGACGGCGCTTTCTTATGAGGCTCATGTCAAATATACCGGGCGTCATTTTACTTTTGCCGCCAAGAGTCTGTTGGCTTCCTGTCTGGATCATACGGCATTGATCGGCGGTTATGGTATCAGCTCCATCGATCCGGATAACGGCGAGCAGGAATATACGCCTTTCCGGCATTCCACATCTTGGATTAATTTCACTTGCGGGACGAAATGGAAGGGGCACTTCTTTGCCGGTTATACCAAGAACTTGGGAACGGCCGACGTATTAGTTTCCGCCACCGTGTATGGTATGGGATTGGATATAGACCAGGTTTTCTCTACCAATATCGCTTTCTCCTACAATCTGCCCCATTGGCAAATCGGTATGGAATATATGCCGACGACAGCTTGGTATGGTGATACGGACAAAGTCTCCGGCAAGACCGTAAATACGCATAGTGTCACGAACCATCGTATATTGGGACTTGTGATGTATTACTTTTAAAGGCTCGAAGAATTTCCCAGTTCCTTTTTCCAAGCGTTTTTCAGAGCTCTAAGAATTATCCTTGAATAAAACTGATGGTTCCCTATAGTGGAACTACGACTTGCTTGGTGTGGATGTATTAAAATGTTATCCTCTCCGTTTTTTGTATGGGTGTCAGGGGTGCTTTTACCAGGATATTTCCTGTTTTTCGGATAAGGTTAAGGTGTAGTAAGACTCTTCCTGTTTTGCAGTAATCCCAAACTTCCTTACCTTTGCAATCAATTTGAAAAGACAGCAATGAAAAGATATTTGTTACTCTTCGCGGCCTTATACATGGTTACGGCCGGTCATGCTCAGAAAAAGAATTTTTCTTATAAATTTTATGGACAGGTGCGTGGCGACCTGTTTTATAATTCACGTGCCAATGCTGAAATTGTGGATGGGCTATTCCACCTTTATCCTAAAGACAAGAATTTGGATGCCGATGGTAATGACCTGAATGCCACGGCAAACGGGAGTTTCTATCTGCTCTATTCCCGTTTGGGAGTAGACGTGACGGGACCGAATATCGGGAAAGCCGTGACAACAGCCAAGTTAGAGGCGGATTTTCGCGGCTCCGGAAGCAACTGGGCGGTCTTGCGTATTCGCCATGCTTATGTCAACTTAGATTGGGGAAAATCGGCGGTACTGGTAGGACAAACCTGGCATCCGTTGTTCGGCGATGTATCTCCGCAAATGTTGAACCTTTCGACCGGTGCGCCTTTCCAACCGTTTAACCGTAGCCCTCAGATCCGTTACCGGTACACGTCGGGCAAAGGATTGCAGCTGACAGGAGCCGTGTTGTGGCAGTTGCAGTATTTGTCTGCCGGCCCGAACGGAAAAAGCGAGGAATATATCAAGAACAGCTGCATCCCGGAAGTCTACGTCTCGGCTGATTATAAGGTTGATGGTTTGATTGCCGGCGTTGGCATGGAAGTGCTGTCCTTGAAACCCCGACAGCAAATGACGGTGGACGACCGGGTGTATAAAGTGAACGAGCGGGTCACTTCGTTGTCTTTTGAGGCACATGCCAAATATATGACTCAGGATTGGGTGATTGCAGGTAAGACGTTGCTGGCTTCCAATCTGACGCAAGCCTGTATGTTGGGTGGTTATGCGGTTACCTCTGTCGATCCGCGTACAGGTGAACAGGAGTATACGCCTTACCGTCATTCCATGACTTGGCTGAATGTAGTCTATGGCAAGAAATGGAAACCGGGAATTTTTGTCGGCTATCTGAAGAACTTAGGAACGGGAAAGACGATTGCCGGGCCGACCTATGGTGTCGGATTGGAGGTGGATCAGGTGTTTACTACCAACCTCCAACTTTCTTATAATCTGCCCCACTGGAAGCTGGGAGTGGAATACAGTCCTTCTCTTGCCTGGTATGGAGATATGAATGCAGAAAATGGTAAAATAGAAAACACGCATTCGGTGACGAACCACCGTGTGTTGGGTGTTCTGATCTATATGTTTTGATGAAAAAGATATTGGTTATAGGTGCTAACGGGTTTGTCGGGAGAAGAATCCTGGATAACCTTTCGGAGAACGGGGCCTGCGAAGTATTCGGCTGTTCCCTTCATCCGGATATCCGTCCGGAAGGGAACCATACTTTCGTCCGGTTGGACATCAACGACTATCCGGCGGTGGAGGCCTTGTTCGACCATATTTGTCCTGATGTCGTTGTCAATTGTTCGGCTCTTTCCGTCCCGGATTATTGCGAGCAGCACCGTGAGGAGGCGTATGCCATTAACGTGTCGGCGGTAGAGAACTTGGCGTATTGTTGCGAGCATCAGGGGAGCCGATTGATCCATTTGTCGACAGACTTTGTGTTTGACGGGAGAAGTGATCGGCTTTATACGGAAGAAGACCTGCCCGCTCCGCTCAATTACTATGGCGTGACCAAGTATCAGGGAGAACAAGCGGTAGCGAGTATTTGCCGCAACTATGCTATTGTCCGTGTGGTTGTCGTCTATGGGAAAGCGTTGCCGGGACAGCATGGCAATGTCCTTCAATTAGTCAAGAACCGCTTGGAAGCAGGGCAAGAGATCCGTGTCGTCGCCGATCAATACCGCACACCGACTTGGGTAGAGGATATTGCCGACGGAGTGGAACGGCTTGTGCATACCGATGATTCCGGTATTTATCATATCTGTGGCGCGGAATATCTTTCTATTGCAGAAATGGCATACCGTGTAGCCGATTATTTCGGACTGGATCGTTCACTGATCTGTCCGGTCACAACGGAAGAGATGAAGGAGGCAACGCCACGTCCACGCAATAGCGGACTGTCCATCGAAAAAGCAAAACGCGAATTGGGCTATCGCCCGCATACGCTGGAAGAAGGACTGAAAGAAATGAAGATATAATTTAGGCACGGATTACACGAAAGAAAATAAATTTATCCGTGTAAATCCGTGCCTAAAAGATCCTGATAAAGGAGTTTTGACATCTCCTTCTCTTTATATCCAAATATCGTATACCGTTTATCCGATATTCTTTACTTTCAATAGATATTCTGCAATCTGTACAGCATTCAGGGCTGCCCCTTTTTTGATCTGGTCGCTCACCGTCCAGAATGTCAAGCCGTTCGGGTTCGTGATATCCTTACGGATACGGCCCACATAAACTGGGTCTTTTCCAGCGATGAACAACGGCATCGGATAGTCTTTCTTCGCTGGTTCGTCCTGCAGGACGACACCTTCGGCTTCAGCGAACGCCTTACGAGCTTCTTCTACGCTGACCGGTCGTTCTGTCTCTACCCAAGTCGCTTCGCTGTGGGCACGCATAACCGGAACACGTACACAAGTTGCGCTCACCTCGATGTCAGAGTGCATGATCTTGCGTGTTTCGTTATACATCTTCATCTCTTCCTTCGTGTAGCCGTTATCCGTAAATACGTCTACGTGAGGGATGACATTGTAAGCCAGTTGATAAGCGAACTTTTCCACAGTCGGTTCTTCGCCTTTCAGCAGTTGTTCATATTGTTTTACCAGTTCGGCCATTGCTGTTGCGCCTGCACCGCTGGCAGCCTGGTAGGTCGATACGTGTACACGCTTGATGTGCGACAGGCCTTCGATTGCCTTCAATGCAACGACCATCTGGATGGTGGTACAGTTCGGATTGGCGATGATACCGCGCGGACGATTCAGTGCATCTTCCGGGTTCACTTCGGGAACTACCAAAGGTACGTCGTTGTCCATGCGGAATGCGCTGGAATTGTCGATCATCACAGTACCATATTTCGTAATGGTTTCTGCGAATTCGATAGAAGTACCGCCACCGGCCGAAACAAAAGCAACATCGATTCCCTTGAAGTCGTCGTTATGCTTAAGCTCCTTGACGGTAATTTGTTTACCACGGAAAGTATAAACACGTCCGGCACTGCGAGATGAGCCAAAAAGCACAAGCTCATCCATTGGGAAGTTTCTCTCGTCGAGTACGCGCAGGAATTCCTGTCCTACCGCTCCACTCACTCCAACAATTGCTACTTTCATTTTGAGCACTAATTAATTTGTTTATAAAAAAAATAGTATAACTTTACAACGTTTACAGAAAGCTTTGCGTTTCCTTCATTACAACGCTTTGGGGTGCAAAGATATGCAAATTATAAACAAAACTAGAATGCTATGAAACAATTTATTCTTTATCTCTTCATATTACTTCCTTTTTGTGTGAATTCACAGGTGAATGAGACGTTTGACGGCCCGATGTTGGGGGCCGACTGGATCGGCAAAGACAGAGGGCAGTTTGCAGTCAATGCCGATGGCAGGCTTCAGTTGAATATCGAACCGACTGAGTCAGGAACTGCTTCCATAGGCAAAGAAATCGCCTATTCGCCCGATATGCAATGGGAGTTCGATGTTTATATGCAAAACCAACCGAGCGACGAGAACAAATTATGCATCTATTTGTATCAGGAAAATCAAGAACGTTATTATTATGTACGTCTCGGGAATACTGGCAACAAGGAACTAGAACTGAAGCGTAACGGAAACGGGAATTTGATTCTGCCACAGACCGATTTTGAAGAGTCGCCATTGTTGTTACATGTGAAAGTGACACTTGAAGACAATCTCCGGTGGAGTTTGTATTACAAGACAGACGATATGGAGGGATACCGCCTTGAAGGTTCAGCCATGTACACGATAGAAGAGCCGGTTGAGAGAGGCAACTTGGTGTTTACGTTTTATTACACGAAGACACGAAGTTCTCTTTTCAGCATAGATAATGTGTGTGTGCTTAATCGGGTGACGGATACACCGATCGAGCCGGACAAGCCTGAAGAAGAACCGGGAGAATCAGAAAGTCCGCCAAAGTTGCTTGAGGTCGAGCCGCTATCGGCTTCCAACTTGCTGTTCGCTTTTGATAAGCCGGTTGATATTGATAAGGCTGTCTTCAGTATTTCGGATATTGGAGACGCTTACCTCAAAAGGTATGTAGATGCAGGGACGAAGCAATTCGTAAGCACTTTTTTCGATCAAGAGATGCAGTTGGACCATTCATACACGATCTCTTATGCCGGTCTTCGCTCTTTGTCGGGAAAGGCGATGCCGGATGAAACTGTCGAAGTCGTGTTGAGAGGGGAAGAAGAACCTGGACCGGATAAGCCGGAACCGAAGCCTGATCCGGATGAACCGGAGAGCTATCCAGCAGGTTCGGTCGTTATCAATGAAGTCATGGCAAAGCCGGGAGATGGAAGAATGGTGGAATATATCGAATTACATAATACGACTGCTGCTACCGTCTCGTTGGACGGATGGGTGTACAAGAATGTGACGGGGAAGAAGGCAAAAGCCCTGCCAGAGATGGATTTGCCTGCTGGCGGATATGTAGTTTTATTGGACCAGGAGGATGCGTTGTCCTTCCCTGTCCAAACGTTGCTGATTCCTATCGAGAAGTTTCCGGCTTTGAATGACAAAGGAGCTGTCTTGCAATTGTGGGATGCTGCCGGGGGCAAGATAGAAGAAGTGGCGTATGAAGCGGCTACCTCTGGTGTGTCGTGGGAACGAGGCACTTCAGGCTGGCATCTTTCTACTGATCCACGTGGTGGAACTCCCGGCGCCGTTAATTCTTCTCCCGATAAGGAGGAAGATCCGCCGGTAGATCCAGACCGACCCGATGTCCCGGATAATCCGGATGATCCCGACATTCCGGAAGTCACAGAACCGATCCAGCCCGGAGAAATCATCATTAACGAGTTGCTCCCTGACCCATATGTCGGAGGCAGCGAATATATCGAATTGTATAATCGTTCGGAGCATTCCTTGTCTTTGTCCGCCCTTTCTGTCGCCATCCGTAAATCGGACGGAACACTTAGCACTCGCTATCCATTGACTTCCGTCCTGCATAATCTGGAGGCAAAAAGTTACCTCCTCTTGACCAAGAACTTGGAAGGTGTGACTTCTTTTTATGATATAGCCGATCCGTCTGCTCTTTGCGGATTGGCCAAGCTTCCTATTCTTGCCAATACATCTTCTACCTTGGTATTGTTTCGTACAGCGGATGAAATAATAATAGATGAAGTCGCCTATTCGTCTAAATGGCATGCTCATTCAGTCAAAAATAAAAAAGGTGTTGCCCTTGAGCGTATCGATCCGGATGCCGCTACGCAAGACGCGGCAAACTGGACCTCCGCTTCCGAAACAGTTGGCTATGGCACACCTGGCTATCAGAACTCTCAATACAAAGACGCTTCATCGGGCGATGCCACGGGTATAGAACCTCCTGTGTGGATAGAAGAGTCCGGTAGTTACACGGTGTCCTACCTGCTCGACCGTCCGGGATATAGCTGTCGCGCTTTCGTTTTCAATACCTCCGGTCTGCGTGTAGCTGATATATCCAATCATGAGTTGTTAGGCATCTCCGGTAAGATCACATGGAGTGGCGTAGCCAACAACGGAAGTCCGCTGCAAACAGGAGTCTATATCTTTTATGCTGAAATATACCACCCCGAAGGTACGGTGAAACGCTTTAAAAAGGCTTTCCTGATCCGGTGATAGAGGATTTATTCATAAACTGCCTTATACCAGCCGACTCTTTGTTTATACCATTCGAGCATTTTGGGTAGAGATTCTTGCGGAACGAAAATGGTCAGGCCGCAATAGCTTTTGATCGGCAACGCATTTCCTATGGCGGCGTAGTAGGATTTGGGCGTATGGGCCTTGTAGACGACTGCTTTATCCAGGCAACTGATGAAACGATCGTATTGTTCGGCTGTCGCCAACTGCTTGATATAATCATTGAAGTCATAAAGCATTCCTGGGCTACGGTATAAATATTCCAGTCTTTGCATTTTCTTTAGATCGAGGTTGTAAATATCGCTTTCGGTCTTATCTGCCAAGATATCATGTGCTACGCTTTTCAGATTATCCAGTTCGCTTGTTTTCGTGAGCGATACGGTCGAATACGGATAGGTATTGTTCAGGTAATGGTTGTAGAATGTTTCACCGACCTTTTCCAGTTGCAGGTCAGTAGCGAACAGTTGCGGCATCATCTCTTCATAAGGCCATCCGTCCGCCATTGTTTCGGTGGGAGAAGCTAAGATATATTCAGCTTTGTTTCTAAGCTCATAAGTGCATTCGACGCTTGCCATGTAGCAGGCATCGAACAGGATAAAATCAAATAGATCATCTGGCAGTCCCTTTGCCAGGTCGTCGATCTCCATCCAGTTGTTGCCGTCCTGTCCGAACGCTTTCAGCTTATTCTGGTAGTCGGAAGGAAGCCAGGCTGTCCCATGGCTCCATAACACCAACCCGTAACTGTCTGCCGGATATTGTGAAACCACTTCGCCGATCACGCTCCGCATCACGTCCGGATCAGCCGAATTCTGCTTTTCATAGTCCTTCAGATGGAATTTCTTGACAACGCCGTTTTCTTCTTTTATCCGGAGAAGTTCCGGGGGCGAACCGGCGGGAGCATAATAAACGATCAGGTTTCCTCCGTTGAGGTTTTTGCTGGTCGCTCCTTCTATCATGCTTTCTATGTTTTTCGAGGCGAAGCTGTTGAGGCTGTTATTGGCCATCATATAGACTAATATGGTGCGGGTTGTCCGGGGTTCCGGAGTCTCGTTCTCGGAGCAGCTTGTGAATCCTAGGCAAAGGATGATAAACAGAGTGATAAGTTTAAATTTCATATACCCCCAATACTAAATAGTTTATTCTACAAATATATGCAATAAATCTGTCCGAATGTGTATTCAGTATCGATTCTGTTTATAAATATATAGATTTTACATATCTTTGTTTTTAAATTCATATTGTAAATCAATAAATATCGATGAATAGAACCTGTCTCGTCCTTATCTGTCTGTGTTGTGCTTTCTGTGCCCGGTCGCAGGTGGTTGCCGTCAAAACGAATACGTTGTATGATGCAACCACGACTCTCAACTTGGGAGTTGAAGTTGCATGCAATAAACATCTTTCGCTGGATATTTCCGGCAATTACAATCCCTGGACCTTTTCGGACGATAAATCCATTAAGCACTGGCTCGTACAATCGGAGTTGCGCTATTGGCTGCACGAACGGTTTAACGGACATTTTTTGGGTGTTCATGTCCTATATGCCGATTATGAAGTGGCAGGCAAGACACTTCTGAATGTGATGAAGTCCGATTATGCTTATGATGGCAATGCCTATGGAGGCGGTATTTCGTATGGCTACCAGTTGTATCTTTCCCCCCATTGGAATATCGAGTTTGCTGCCGGAATCGGATATGTTCGTTTCGAGTACGACAAAGCACCTTTCCCGGCGGGCCGGGAAGTGGCAGGCAGTTACCGCAATGACTATTTCGGACCTACCAAGTTGGGGATTAGTATTATGTATATCATTAAATAAGAATTTTATGAGAACAATTCCATATATCCTGTTTTTCTTTTTTACCGCCTTGTCCTGTCCTGCTCAGGAACTTCTGTCCGATTACCGGGGAATGGTGTATGTTAGAGAAAATAGTATCGGGCTGCAGGGAGATAACTTGATGTTGGACTTGCAAATCGACTTGTCCGGATTGTCCGTAGGCCGTTACGAAAGCTTGGCGATAGCACCGATGCTTCGCGAAGGCCGTGACTCGCTGAGACTTCAACCGATTGTTGTGAACGGAACTAATCAGCAGAAGGGGTACGAACGAACCCTTGCCTTTAGAGGAAAAGCCGTGGCTGATGACGGGGCTTATCTGGTTGTGAAAAATCAACCGACCTTGCTTCGAGAGATTACCTATCGGAAGACGGTTCCTTTCGAGTCTTGGATGAAGGGGGCGGAACTTGTGTTGGTAGGCGAACTGAAAAATTATGATGGCGTTACGAAGAAGGTCTATATAAATATTTTGACGGATAATCTGATATTTTGACGGCTGGTGTGTCTGCACCCGGTAGATACGGATGGTTATGCTAGCAAATCTATAATGTGGGATAGAAAAATTTGAAAAAGACTGGCATCTGCCACTAAGTGCTTTTATATGTGTGATAAACAGCGTATTAAATAGGTGTCGGTGTGGTGTCAGTATGGCGTCGGTTCCGATATACGGTACTCTGAGAAATCGGCCTGGGATGACCGGTAAATTAATCCGTTTCATACCATCAACTAAATCAAAACCCCCCAAGAACTAATTCATAACATATAGTAAAGTATCTGTTGGTAGTCACTACATATCGTCTATACGTAGTAGATAAAATATTTGCAGATATATCTAGTATAACTATCTTTGCCTCAAAGAAAAATAACAAAATTATGAAAGGTGCAATTTATAGTAGAGTATCTACAGAACAACAAGATTATAGTAAACAAACGAATGAACTGAAAGACTATGCCAAAAGAAACGGTATAGAAGTAGTCTATGTATTTGAAGAAAAAGAATCAGGATTCAATAATAATAGACCAGAGTTTGAAAAACTAAGAAAGCTAACTAAGCAGGATATTGATATTATTCTGGTCTGGGAAATATCACGTATAAGTAGAAGGGCAATTTATTTACAACAGCAGGTACAGGAATTTACAGATAAAGGAATCTGTATATATGCAAAGAAAGATGGCTTTTCTACCTTAAATGATGATGGTTCTGTTAATGCTTCAACTAAAATGTTGATAGGCTTTGCTTCCATTATTGCAGAACAAGAAGCAGCAACACTCAAAGAAAGAACTATATCCAGTAAAAGAAATAAGATTTTAAGAGAAGGTAAAAGTTATACATATTATGCTCCCTATGGATATGATTACAGTAAAGAGACTAAAATGTTATCCATCAATGAAAAACAGGCACAAGTTGTTAAAAGGATCTTTCAACTGTCTATAGATGGGTATTCAACAGAAAGAATTGCTATTCTTCTGAATGCAGAGAAAATACCAACTAAAGGAAGGAAGGAGAATTGGACAGCAGGAACAGTTTGCAATATGCTCACGAATCCAGTGTATAAAGGTGAAGCAAATTATACTCTTAAAAAAGAAAAGAAAGCAGGTAGTACTTATTGTAAACCTATGGAAGTAGTTACTATTTCTACGCCTGCTATTATTGAAAAAGAACAATTTACACTCTCACTACAAAAACTAGCAGAACGGACTAAAAGAAGTAACAGTTTTGGAACTAAATATAATCCATTACTTAGAGGACTGATCCACTGTCCTCACTGTGATGTAAAGTATGTATATAATTTTAGAACAAACCAATATCTCTGCGTAAATAAATACAAGAAGGCAAGCAACAAAAATGTACATTGTACAGCCAAATGTATTTCCAATAAGCTGGATTCTATTGTTTGGAATGTAGTAAAAACATTTTTCTATAAGGAACTGGCAGCAGGAAAAGCACAGGAACAGATAGAACCATTACAGGCAGAAATTGAATCATATAAACGGCAGATTCTTCTTTTAGATGGTAAACAGTCTGAACTTACTGCTAGAGCAAACATAATAGTAGATGCAGCCATTGAAATAAAAATCCAGTTTCCTAATATGCCAGATCTTTATGCTAATAAGATGAAAGAAGTAGAAGAGATCAATAAAGAAGCCAGCAAATACCAGAAAGAAAAGGAAAGACTGGAAAAACTAATACACTCTAATGAATCCAGAATAAAGAATATCAACAGAGCCAGTAAAGAATCTGCCTTAGTGGAAAGTATTACAGATGAAACAGAAAAGTATGATCTGGTACATAAGGCAATAGATAAGATAATGATTTTTGGAGAAGGTAAAACATCTATTATTATTGTTACTTTTTCTACTGGACAAACTATTTATCTGGGTTATTCTTCAAAATCTAATAGCAAATACTACACAATCTTTTATCCTAGTTCAGATATTTACTTTGATGTTCAAACAAGTAAAGGATATATCAACCATTTAAAAGAGAAGGCAACCATTAATTCAGATGGTTCCATTTACTTGGGTGATTTCACTGGAGAAGTTAAGGAATACAGTATTATAGATTTTGTAAATTATCTAGATATTGAGGAAAACAGAAGATACTATTAATAAAGAAAGTCCTGTTGGCATAATAAACTGGCAGGACTTTTTTGTCTTGTAAACTTTACCTACCTTTGTGCCAACTTCTAAAGTTCAAGGAGTTGAGCCTCTTAGAAGGGACATAGTTAATAAGAGCGTTTGAAATATTATCCTTAATCTGGAATCTGGACAATTCTAAAACACAGGGATAATAGACAGTAATCGCTCACGCTGTGCTATATATCTACCTAGTGTAGCTTATATAACTGTATGGCGTGGGCTATTGTTTATTACTTGTGTTTGGGCAGTCCAGAGCCTCAGATTAAGTAATATTCAATAGTTCCCGCGCTTCTTTATTTTATTAATCTATCCAGGGAACAGATGGGTATAATTTAGTTTTTATGAAATCATTTTACTTTCTATTTGTTTGCTTAGTTTGTTTCTCTACATCTTTATTTGCACAAGAAGATGTATTACGTTATCCTATACCAGAAGGTGGACAACCTTTTGATTATAAATACCCTAAAGCAAGTAAAGTTCATTACAAAAAACACAATCGTTTTAATATTCTAAACGAATGGGACAAATATTATGATTATAGTAAAGATAGTTTAAGTATAACAGTAAAAGCACCTTGGGGAATACAATATGTAAAATATAACTTAGATGGAACAATGGCTTCTTATAGTAGTCCTGTTAATAACTGGAATGATACATATACCTATACAGAAGAAGGAAATATTCTTAAAATAGAAAGTAAAACAAATGAAGGGAATGACGGTCATTATAGTTTATTTAATTATGCTAATGCCACTGTAACAAGAACTAATTACATTTATAGCGAAGTGTATAATAAGTTCTTTATTACAAGTAGAGACATTATTGAATATAATAAAGAGTTCATTAAATACACAACACAATTATATAACATAGATACTAATAACTGGAAGAATGAACAAGGCTATTATGTTTATAAATTAGATGCTTATGGAAGAGTGATTGAAGGAGGTTGGTATGATGAGAAAGGAGAATATCATATAGATGTACAATATTCATATACCAATAATGGATATATAGAATATAGCAAATTTAATGGTCATAACTATGCTATTCGTGAATTTACTTTTAATAATCAAGATGATTTAATTAAAGAAGTATGGTATAACTGGAATGAAGATGGACGCAAAGACTTAGTTTCAATTACAGAATACACATATACTTATCCTAATCCAACATCTAATGAAAACATAAAACAACAAAACTATAAAGTATATTCTACAGAAAATGGATTGGTAATAGAGAATAATATAAGAGACAGCAACATAAAGGCTTCTATTTATGCAATAACAGGTCAACTATTAAGAACAATATCTATATCTGACAATAGAACAGAAATTCCATTAAGTTCAGGTATTTATATTGTAGTATTAGACAATCAATCTTATAAAGTTAAGGTTAAGTAAAGAGAGGAAATAAAAAACTGTGTTAGCAAAATTAATATTTTATTCTTTGCTGACACAGCCTTTTATTTACATCCTCACTGAAGAAATTTATTTAATAATATTACAAATCCAAATTCAAATAATACATAGCTTGTTTTGTCTGGAAACAATGCGTATAACTTTCACAAGAAAGTGGATAACGATCTTTGTCAAATTTAGGATTTTTCACAATAATAATTTCATCCAAAATATCCTTTCTATCAATAGCTTTTACCACATAAAAACATCTATTATCTAATACCTTTACTGAAATATCAATGCAATGTGTTTCACTAGAATTAAGATAAAAAGCTGTAGCAATACTACTAAAAACTATATCTTCCATAACTATTTGATTTTAAATTATATTGCAAACATACAAAAAAAGCCTAACAGAATCAACTGCTAGGCTTTCTTTTTAATACTTCCATACTTTACCATCATTTACTTTGGAGTAGTAAATATGGTTATATAGCGTAACTTTAATAGTATCAGTTTTGTTTACTGTGTGAGTGGTATTGTTTCCTTCTATATCCACTTTATACTTATGTTCTATGATATATTCTGTAACATCTTCGCCATAGTGAGCTTTTTTTAATATTTTATGTGATTGATATTCATAGTTTTCGTGAACTACATCTAATTCACCAACTGTAGGAAGAACAGGGATTCTATCAGGTTCGTAATATTCAATTAATGCACTTTTGATTCTACCATCTACAGAATTATCTACTTCGCAGCCAGTTAATACGGCTACCATTATTGCTATAATAAATAATAGTTTCTTCATTTTACTTGTTTATTTGTTTCCATTTATCACCATCTTTCTTAAATATCTGTGCATATCTGACTGGTATTTCATAAAACTGCTTCCATCTTTTACCTGTATCAATGGCAGTAGTACTATTAACGTATCTACTAGTAAGTTTACAGTTACTTGCATTAATATATTTGAGATCATACAAGTAAATGAGATCACTACCAAATATATTTACATAGATTCCATTACTACAGGAATTATCTATTTTGGCTTTTGTCAGGTTCATATACTTATCTATCTGCATTAGATGTGATGGGTAATCAGCATATTTCCTATCTCTAGTTTTAATTTCCACTACTATCTTTTTATCTTTCAACTCAAAGAATCCATCTACAAAATCATATTTGTTAATAGTTGGATTCCAATTTTTTGCAGTTCTTGACTGTTTTAATAGGCTTTCAAATATTCTTCTACCTTCATTTTCTAATTCTTGAAATTTATCCATTAAGCCAGTAATTATTTACCAGCCTGTTTACTACTGCAACGTGGGCAGTTAAAACCTTATACAGATAATAGCCATAGTTCTATATCTGCTTACATTATCATTCACATAGCCATTAACATTACAGGCTTCATTTATAACTTAGTATCTTTTAAATGATTCTTTAAAATACAGACCATCTAAAAGAGAATCTGCCAAATTATTCTGGCTTATCCTCTGTTTCTTCTTTAGATGGTTGATTTTGAATATCTACCTGAATTGTATTAATCAGGTTTACAACTTCATTGTAAGGCTGTGTAGCCAAATAATTCAGGATTTGCTGTAGTGTTTTGATTGATAAGGTTATTGATTCCATATAATTGAAGTTTTAAGTTTAGTTTTGGTGAATCTAATTAATATGCTGTATCTCAATTTTCTATAGTACAAAGATACTAAGTTGTTGGCAGCCATAAAAACAAATTATCAGAAATCTTAATATTTGTTGCTATGCTTCATTTTTGTAAATATTCTTTGGTCTGAAACAAGTAAAAGAGAATAATAATTACTTAAATATGATTTTACTTCTTACAATTATATATCCAGCAACTTTTTTACCGTCTATCCTCTTACTGGCTGCATCAATTTCAAACCATTTATCCAAGTCTGTAGCTTTAGCCGTTTCTTTCTTTCCAACTAATTCATAAGTCTTTTTAAGCAATTCCTTTGCCTTCTTTGCAGGAATAAATTCGCCAATATGAATATCTTCTTTGATTATCTTGAATATCTTATTATCTAAACTCTTATAGTCATTAGTAACCAGCAATTCATTTTTAATTGCCTTCTGCACATATTTTAGGCGTTTTACAGCCTCATCCCCTAACTTATGATATGCTGGTATCAATAAAGGAAACTGTTTCTCTAATTCTTCTATTTTAGGTGAAACAACTAAACTCTCTTTTAATTGGCTGTACTCTTTATATGCTTCCTCAAATGTAAGTTTCATACCTTTCTTTCTTATTATTTCATTATCTATCAATTCCCAATTAACAGAAGTATGTAATATCCCATTAGAATCATATCCTTTTGCTATTTGTAACCCACTGGAATATATCACTTTATTTACTTGGTAGTTGTATAACTCCAGTTTGGGAAGAATATCATTCACCTTATAAGCATCATTTTTCTTATCGTATGAAATATACATATCATTTACTTTGTCTTTTAATTTATCTCTTAAATGATCCTTTACTATATCTGGTGCAGTATTGAACATATTTGCTGTTTCTTTAGCAGCTTCCAATTCTTTTTCTGTCCTCTCTTTCATTTCTTCATAACTTAAATTAAGAGTATCCAGTTGAGTATTGAATATATGTACAATTAAGTTTCTAAAAGGATTTGTTTTTGTTCTGATCCTTCCTGCTATCTGGGGAATATCAGTATCTATAGCAGCTAAAGTATGTGGGTTGGAAGTAGAACTGACAACAAATGACATTGCAGTATCACTAAAGTAATCCACACCTTCAAAACCTTTGCAAGTAATGAATGTGAACATCTTATTATCACTGATACTGTTACTTATTTCAAAACCTTCTAATTTACTTCTGTTTGATTCGGTATCAGCACATATAATTCTTACTTCATTATTTGCTAAATCACAATGATCTAAAATAGCCTTTATATCTGTTACTGAGTTAATAAAGAAAAATGCTTCATAACTCTTTTTACCGTTTATCTCTATATATCCGTCCCTTTTATAAGCCTTGATATAATTTGAAGCCTTTTGATATGGATGATTGGTTTTTTCTAATGATACAATTAAAGTATCTGTATAACTCCAGTCTGCAACAATAACAGGCACACCATTTAAACAGGAAGGACTAAATTCAGCCTGTATAGGTGTTGCAGACATAAAACAGAATGATTTATACTGTTTGAAGCTGTCTAATACTCCATCTATTGCAGTATCTCTATAACTATATGCTTTCAACAAGCAATGATATTCATCCACCAGTAACCTAAAATCAGCAGGATTCAGATATTCAGCCAATTTAGCCAGTTTATCATAAGTACAAATGATTTTCTTAACTCCATCTTTCTTTAAATACTTCTTTAGCTTACTTTTCAAAGTATTGTCAAAGCTACCAAATAAACCGAACAAGTTCTTATTATCTGATTCACCTGCTTCTGCCTTACCAATCTTATTTACTATTAATTCTTTAGTGGGTACTGCTATAACATAGTTTTCACTGTTAGTAATGGCAATAGTAGTACCACCACAACCAGTAATAACTTTATTGAATATACAATTATGTGGAAGATCTTCTAAATGTAAATATCCATCTGTAGAATTAATTTTTAGTGTATTTGCTTGATTCTTCATTTTATGTATTGATTTTGACGTAAAAAAAAGTTCCATCTATCTAAGTGGGTAAAATCTAGTGTTTATAAGCATCTGGAATATTATTAGTGCCATTGGAATAAAATTTTGAAGGCTAGTCTTATATACGGAATCTGAAAAAAAAATTCCAATCGAAATAAAATAAAACCAGATTCACATCTGGTCTTATTCTTATCAAATTCACTCACACAAACGTACTTTTATGGCTTAAAGTGTATTTCTAGTAGAAGTTATGACAATACTTCTTGGACTTATTTAATATACACAAAGATACTGCTTTTTTTCGTGACTGTCAAGTAAATTTTAAAGAATCTAAATATGTAACTATATGTATATCTGATGTTTATATTTTATATCTAAGGCTCGATTTGAGGTGTATTTTTTAAGGTCAAACCATCTAAAAGAAGAATGATTTTATCACTCCAAATTAAATCGGCTGGAATAAGATAATTCTAGAAAAATAATCGAATTAAATCGGCATCTTCTTCTTTAAATGGTCTAACCCTAAAATCACATCTGAAATTACTTATTATGTATCTTCTGGTGACACTCTTTACAAAGTGACATTAAATTACTAGAATCAAACGCCAACCATTTTCTTTTAAGAGGATCATTTGTTGTCATAAAGCTAATAATGTGATGAACGTCAACAGCAGGAACTACTTTATCTTCTTTTAGACATAGCTCACATAACGGATGCTGCTGTAAATATGAAAGCCTTAATTTTCTCCATCTGGTAGAAGTATATACTTCATTACGTTCTTCACGCTTAATAGAGGTCTGCTTTATTCTCTCTGGCTTCTTTAGATAAGGCATTTGTTTGTATTCCTTTTAGTTGTTTATTATCCATCTGTAATTGATACCGCACCATTTTAAGACGGTATTCTATCTGCTTAACTACATTATCTTCTATTCCATCTGATATTACCTTTAGCAAGGTATTATGAAAAATATCTTCATCTGTCTGGCTTAATTGTAAATTGGTTGTATTACCTATAAATTTGGATCTTAAACGGTTGTAATTATCTGAAATATCTTTGGCTATTGAAGGTTTGATCTCTGAAATCTGGTAATTGTATTTATGTTGGCTGTATTCTCTTTTAGATGGTTCTAGGATAGAATTAAATTCTTCTTCTGTTATATGTAGCAATTTGCAAGTATCTTTGATACCATAGTCATATAGATATTGCAGCAATACTTCTTTACTGGGCTTTAATTTCTTCATAGTATTTGTCTAACAGTTCTTCATTCTTAGCAAAGAAATCTCTTAGTATCATTCTTATTATCTGGGCTTTTGGCGTTGATGTTGCTTTATTCATAATATCTATGTTCAATGCAGTTTCACCATCTAGGCGAACTGTGATTCTTTCTGACATACTTTCCTTCATATAAACTGTGATTTTTAATGTTAATGTATTGGTTTTTAATCATATACAAAGATACGGATATTTTACAGCAAGAACAAGTAAAATGTTAATAATCAAACAATTGACTGCCAACAGACTGGTTAGTATTTGAAAGTTTGAAAGATAAATGAGCAGATACAGATACGAATGGATATGTACACTTAAAATAAGAATTTAATTATGATAGACTACAAAGCGCCGTCTGACGTATGTAAAGAAGCAAAAGAATATATGAAAACCGTATTAGCCAGACTGGAAGAATCTGGAGTACTGGAAAATGTAGATGTAGCAGCGTTGGATATGTTAGCCAGAAATTACAGTATGTTTATTAATGCTTCCAAGCAAGTAGAAAGAGAGGGAGCAACAATTGAAAATAGACAGGGTAACATTGTAAAGCATCCTGCCGTGACCATTGCCAAAGATGCACAAATACAGGCAGTAAAAATTATGCAGGAGTTTGGACTTACCGCCAAATCCAGAACAAAATTACCTAAACTGGATAAAGAAAAAGAAGAAGATTCACCACTGGAGAAATTTGTAAAGACTGCAAAGGAAGTTAGATAATGAAACCTTATTACGAATATGCGGATAAGGTTTTGAATGGAAGTATTGTTGTTGGTGAGTATATAAAATTAGCCTGTAAGAGATTCCAGAATGATTTACAAAGAGAAGATCTGGAGTTTAGAGAAGAAAAAGTAGATCTGGCTATCCAATTCATTTCCACTTTGACACATTACACAGGTAAGCATTCTGGAAAGCCTTTTATATTGGAAGGATGGCAACAGTTCATAGTAGCCAACATAGTAGGCTGGTACTGGAAAGATTCAGGTACTAGACGATATACCAGCAGTTATATTGAAGTATCAAGAAAGCAGGGAAAAACGGCTTTAGCTGCTGCACTATGCTTATATTATCTAATTGCTGATGGTGAAGATGGCGCAGAAGTATTATTGGCTGCAAACAGTAAGGAACAGGCTAAAATTGCATTCGATATGTGCAGCAAGTTCAGTAAAGGCTTAGATCCAAAGGGAAAGTATCTTACAGCTTACAGGGCAGATATTTTATTCAGTCTTACCAGTTCCAAATTGAAAGTATTGGCTGCTGATGATAGCAAACTGGATGGTTTTAACGCTAGCTTTGGTTTACTCGATGAATATCACGCAGCAGCCAACAGCAAGGTTAGAGATGTAATTAAATCCAGTATGGGGATGCGCGAGAATCCACACCTTTGTACCATTACAACTGCTGGATTTGACAAGTCTTTACCCTGTTATCAACTAAGAACAGTAGCTATAGAAGTACTGAACCAGCTAAAGGAGGATGACAGTATGTTTATAGCCATTTATTGTTTGGATGAAGGCGATAAATGGGACAGTGAAAAGAACTGGTGTAAATGTGCTCCAAACTTAGAAATCACTGTTACAAAGAAATATATCAGGGAGCAAGTTAAACAGGCAAAGAATAACCCTAGTGATGAAGTTGGAGTTAAAACAAAGACATTGAATATCTGGTGTGATTCTGCTACTGTGTGGATTCCAGAGGACTATATAGTAAAGTGCAGTGATGTAGTGGATCTTTCTTCTTTAAATGGTCTGGACTGCTATATAGGTGTGGATTTGGGAGCAACAAGCGATTTAACGGCTGCATCCTTCTTAGTTGTTGATGGCGAAAAATATTACTTCAAAACACATTATTATTTGCCAGAAGCAGCTTTGGAAGAAAAGGCTGATAAAGAACTTTACAAGTTATGGAAGCGGTTGGGACTGCTTACAGTAACGCCTGGAAACGTAACGGATTATGACTACATAACTACTGATATTCTGAAATACAGAGAAGTCGTTAATATAATATCTGTCAGCTACGATAAATTCAATGCTACACAATGGGCAATTAATGCAACTGAACAAGGTTTGCCCTTAGAAGAATATTCACAGACTTTAGGCAATTTCAACAGACCTACCAAAGAACTGGAAAGGCTTATATTGTCAGGAAAAGCGGTAATAGACAATAACGACATTACTAGAAATTGCTTTAGGAATGTAGTTCTGAAATCTGACTATTGTGGCAATGTAAAGCCGGTGAAATCACAGGATAAAAAGAAAATTGATGGTGTGATTGCTATGATACAGGCATTAGGCGGTTATCTGCTGACACCACATTATACCAATACGATATTTACGATATAAAACCTTAATTGATGGGATTTTTTGATTTATTTAAAAAGAAAGAGCCACAAGAAGAAAGAAGTTATACACCTTATGGACTTAATAGTTTGGTATATAATACCAATTCCAGCTATAGAACTGATAAGTCTATGCTTCTTTCCACTGTCTACAGGTGTGTAGATGTAATTGGTGATTCAGTGGCACAATTACCATTAGAGCCATATAAGATTGACAAGGACGGATATAAAAGAAAGTATCTGGAACATCCCACTTACTACCTGCTGAACAAAGAGCCAAACAGCCAGATGAGCAGGTTTACTTTTATGAAAACATTGATTACCTCTGTCCTTTTAAATGGCAATGGTTACGCCTTAATTGAAAGAGATACCAAAGGTGATGCAGTAAGTTTGAAGCTGATTCCTTCTGAATTGGTTACTATATCAAAAGTTGATCCTTTAAAGAACAAGATAATGTATAATGTTACTGGTATTAAACAACTGGTAGAACCTGTTAATATGATTCATATCCTGAATTTCAGCTATGATGGCATTACAGGAATCAGTACATTACAACACGCCAGAAATACTTTAGGACTGGCTACAGACAGTGAAGCACACGCAGAAGGATTCTTTAAAGGCGGTGCAAATCTGGCTGGAATTATAAAAGTACAATCCAGCTTAACGCCAAAACAGCAATTGGATATTAAGGAGAGTTGGCAAAGTACATTCAGCCCTATGACTGGTACGCCAAATGGTGTAGCCGTATTACAGGGAAATATGGACTTCCAGCCTATTACAGTTAGTCCTAGTGATGCACAATTATTAGAAACCAGACAATTTAATGTAATTGACATTTGTAGGTTCTTTGGAGTATCACCAGTAAAGGCATTTGATCTTAGTAAATCCAGCTACAGTACGGTAGAAGCAACTCAATTAGCTTTCCTTACTGATACGTTATCACCTTTATTAGAGAAAATAGAACTGGAGTTTGAACGTAAACTATACAAACCTTCTGAAAAGAACAGCATAGATGTAAGATTCGATACGTCTGTATTACTTAGGGCAGATAAAGCCAGTTTAGCTACATATTACCAGACCTTGTTTAATATTGGTGTAGTCAGTCCTAATGAAGTAAGAAAGCAATTGGATTTAGAACCTTTGGAAAATGGGGATAAGTCATTTGTGCAAGTAAATGTAATGACTTTAGATAATGCAGTTAATAATTTACCTTCTAACAATGCTATAAAGAATGATACAGAAAATATATAAAGGCAGTGATATAATGATTGCATTGTCATTGAAGGATGCAGAAGGTACACCCTATAGAATAGGTACTACTAATGAATTTACCATAAGGTTCTTTACTACTGATCCTGATACATATATAGAAGGTAGTTATTCTGCTGGAGAATATACGGGAATCATAGCAGAAGAAGATACTGATTACATTGCTTTGAATGCTTTGGATCTGGAAAAGCTGGAAGCATCCCTCTGCGATTCTGCAGACTTTTCAGGCGGAGAGATCAACGAGTACTTTCTGGATGTGTATGTGCGGCGGATCATCAAAAGCGGAGAACGGTACATATGGCTG
>ENA-ORTG01001013-ORTG01001013.1-human-gut-metagenome-genome-assembly--contig:-NODE-1013-length-27368-cov-5.949365_pt1 | contig 27368 bp, 27 predicted proteins | sample MGYA00241906_ERZ509176 | MGnify/ENA primary metagenome ERZ509176 (study PRJEB26280, sample SAMEA2338811) | human gut metagenome | biome: human gut; feature: human-associated habitat; material: faeces...
AGCATACTGTTCTCAGCCTGAAGAGCAGACACTACGTTCTGATTACCACCGCCGAGGAGACCACCAAGGAGACCGTTGCCTCCGTTATTGAGGAGACCAAGAGCCGTACCTGCGATACCAAGACCGAGACCAGAGCCCGCAACACCCTTAGAAGCAAATTCAGCCATAATATATTCCTTTCTAGCCTTATGCTAGTGTTAATAGTTTAGTAGCTTAGGTTAAACTAGAATGCTCTAAGGCTATAGCTACTGAAAAGCCTAGCATTCTGAGAGGTAGTTTAGAGTGCACCTCTCGTGGCACCATAGGTAATCTAAGCGAGAACCTTATGGGATCCCCACTTTAGCCAGTCCGATGCTCGGAGTACCTTCAGTGTCCTCACAGAACACTTTGGGCATCACAGGCCACTCAACGTCTCTAGGGAAACCACTCTGAAGAGTGATATCCCTAAGAGCCTTTCTGTAGTTCTTAACGACCTCAAGAGTCTCAGGATCAGCAGGATAGTCAGGCATCATGTACCAGTCAGTTTCTGCGAGCCTTCTGTCGCGTTCAATTCGAATCTGTGCCGCAAGCTCTTCCTCTGGAAATTCGGAAGCTACCAATTCCTCAAAATTACCAGTTTCAGGATTTCGAATGTGCTCTTTTCCCGTTGTATTCCCCAACAACAGTTGATAATCATCCTCCGACACTAAAACATAACCACCCTTTAGTAGAGAGTCAATTTGTTCTTGCGTCTTCTCTTCTTTTACATACGTTTCGACACGTCTACCACATTCATCAAATTCAATTAAATAATTCATTATTTCGCCTCAACTACAAACAACAATTAACTAAATCCGAATACAACAATCGTTGATGGCCAATAAGTAGAGCCGACAGTTACGCTCGATGTTGAGTACGACCCGATACTGTGTTCATAGTTCTTAGCTGTTCCACTAGATGTACTTATGGTCGTTCTTTGAATGGCACAAACCGAACTAAACGAACGGGGATACGTGATGGTGGTATTCGCATCCTTGTCAACATACATCCAAGCAATAGTAAAACCAGTGCTTTTATCGTGTGCCCAACCATTAGTTCCTGGTGCAACAGACCAATTTGACGTATTAGTGGGAATACGCGGCTTATTCGTCAAGTCATTGTAGTCACCTGATGTCGCTACGGCGTGGAGACCAAGAGGGACATTACCAGAGTTATCAGGTGTAATATCGTTCACACTAAGGACGGCATTAGGCATGTCGGTAATCTGAGACACCGTATGCGTATGAGAGCTATTAGCCTTACCTGCCAGAACAATATCAAGGTCAGTAACCTGAGCAGTCGTATGAGTATGACTTGCATTAGCCTTCTTAGCAAGCTCAGCAGTAAGGGTAGCAGTAGTGACGTACCCAGAGAGCGTGCTATTCAGGTTAGTAATCTCAGCTACAGTATGGGTATGCTTAGTGTTAGCCTTACCTGCAAGACCCGTCTGAAGCTCATTCTTAGTAGCGAGACCACTAAGATCTTGCGCAGGGGGAGTACCAGTGATCTCACTATACGCAATGCTGTCCTTAGATGCAAGGGCACCGAGCGTAGGCTTGTTCTTGATGAATGCCTTAGAAGTAGACACAGCCTCATTCCAGTCAGCATTTACTTGACCACTAGCGGCCTGATTTGCATAATCCTTAGCAAGATCAGCTTGCTTCTTAGCTTCGACTTCAGAAGCCTTAGCATTAGCCTCAGAGGTACTCGCCGCAGTCTTAGAAAGAGCCGCATTATCTTCAGAGAGCTTAGCCGCCTTAGCACTGTTACTTGCATTAGTAGCCTGAGTCGTAGCGGTGCTCGCAGATGCACTAGCATTCTTAGCACTGGCACTAGCCGCAGTAGCAGACTGGGAAGCACCAGTAGCGCTATCCTCAGCCTCAGTAGCCTTAGTCGTAGCTAGAGTAGCCTGTTGAGTAGCGAGGCTAACTTGCTCCTTAGCCTTAGTGACCTCTTGGACAGCCAAGGCTACCTGAGCATTCGCTAAGGAAGCACTCTCAGAGGCACTCACCTCAGAAGCCTTAGCGTTCCTCTCAGAGGTCTTAGCGTTCCTCTCAGACTCCTTAGCTTCCTCAGCCTTTTGAGTAGCAATTACAGCATTATCATAAGCATTACTCTCAGAGGTTTCAATATTGGTTTGTAGCTGTCGAGCCTCTTCAAGGATTGCTTGGTTCTCTGTCTTGACAGCATCAGCATGCTTAGCCGCAGATACTGCAGTACCTGCAGAAGCCTTAGCGGTTACCTCAGACTCCTTAGCATTAACTTCAGAAGCCTTAGCGTTCGTCTCAGAGACCTTGGCGGCATCCCTAGCGGCTTCAGCCTTTAGCTTAGCCTGATAGGCACCCATAGCATCATCTTTGTAGAACTTGAAGCTAACCGCATCGTTGTCACCAATAGGATCACCAACATTCACAATGCGGTGCCCCCTAGCGTCCCAATTACCTTCCTTGTCTACAATGAGTGCGTCATTGATGATGTCTCTACCTTCTTCAGCAATATGGATAGTCTGAATTGCAGAAGCATCAAGGTCTTTAGCCTTGAGAACCGAAGCGTCCTTAAAGGACACAATACGGTCAGTAGCAGACGTATATCTGCGAATAATGATCTCAGTACCACTAGCGGGAGCCGTATTGAATCTAATGGTAGTCTTATCTACAAAGAAGTAGTCTTTAGTGGTGTCACCGTAGTCACCCCCAAGTTTCTCTCGGGAGTCTACGGTGACTTTCACAAACTTCTTTGCTAGATAATCAAAGGGCACACTGAAGTCTGTAGTAGACCCATTGCCCTGATAGTTAGCAATAGTAGAAGCCATTGTTTTAGTTATTCATCCTTATCGGATAGCATGTTATAAGCACCCCATTTATAGAATGGGAGGTTCGTTGAATTACGGATAGCTCTTGCAAATTTCTCTTTTTGATTCTCTAGTTGCTCATCAGTGAAGTTTTCATCTCCTGTCATACGAGCTACATTAGCAGAGTACCCTGCAATGTCCATGAAAGACTTGATGGTAGAGTATCCAGGAGCCAAGTCTCTAACCCACTTGTCAACGTCAAAGCCCCCATATAGCTCATCCCGTTCTTTCTGAGTGGAGAAGCCTTCAGTGGTGGTCTTAACGTCAGTGTTAATACCAAGAGTGTTTAGTGCCAAAGACGGGGCTGCAAAGACGCTAGATCGCATAACACCATTAACACCAGCCTGAAAAACAGTGTCCAAAGTAAGTCCTTCTTCAGGGTCATACTTTAGAGTCTTCTTAAGGTACTCCTTTCGTTGTTCCTCGGTCATACCTGCGGTGTTAATAAGGGTGTTAGTCAGTGCACCCAAGGTACCCAGTGCGGTAGACAAGAAGATACTATAGGCTTGTCCAAGGGCATCACCCTCAGCCATTCTGCCTAGGATTTTCTTAAGTCTCTTATCGTAGGATCTAAGAGCGAACGTCTTGAACTGCAAGAGCAACTGCATAAACGGATTCTTTTGGGCACCCTCCCAAAGGAAAGTGTCACCCAAGGTATTCTTCTGGATTACCTCATGAGCAACATAGTCGCCCATACGTCTAAGAGTTGCAAGAGCGGCAGGATCCTTAGAGAGGATAGCATCAAGGTTATCAATAGTGATTTCCTTGTTCTTACCTACGGTAGTGGAATCCTTAAGGATCTTCAATAGATTATCGAAGTTCTCCTGAGAGATCCCATTACGTTGCATAAGTTCCTTATTAAGGAAGCCCTTCTTGGAAATAGACTTGTTATGAGCGTACTGAATAAGCTCACCCAAGAACATGCCTTGAGAAGCCTCAACGATAGAGTTCTCGGTATTCTGAATGAACTTAGTAAACGGAGAAGCCTGAGCAAGAGTATCTGTTGCCGCAACAAGAATAGACTTAGCCTTATTGCCATTGAACCTACGTAGTTGCTTCTCGAAAGATTCCGTAGCAATGTCTCTAAGTAGACCAGTATCTCTTACGGACATACCAAAGATAAGAGACTGAGCCTGTCTAATCTCTGCATTGGTCATACCGTTATTGGCCCAGTTATCAAAAAGCTCTCTAACAAGAGGGACACCCTTAAAGAAATGCAGGGCCCCATAGTGTTTAATAGCCTCCCCCTGTTCAAAGAGATTAGCAATACCCATCATAGCATTCTTAGAGAAGAACGTAAGGTTTCTGATGACATCCGCCATAGCACCAAGCCAAGAGCTATTAACATCAGACATGCTATGGTGCTTGTTATAGATCATGTTGATAAGTTGCTCCTGAGCTTGTGCAAACTTCTTAGCGTCAACTCTACCACCTACGGCAGAATTAACCTCCTCAGACCACATCTTACCCAACATGCTCTCAAAGTCACCCAAGTTCTCACACCCGTAACTAAGGAGAATATTGTCACCAATAACCTTGTTATGGTGCATACGGACAGCCTCAAGAGGATCCCTACGTAGCTTGTCAATAGACAACCCACTACGGGTAGTAGCAGAGGTATCCCAAGGGATTCTAGTCACCTCAGGGTCGTACTTGATGTTTGCAATGTTACCATCAGTGATGATAGCCCTGCCCATGGAAGTGCCTTGGTCGATCCAACCAAGGGCATCCTCCCTAGCTTCTTTCTGCATCCACTCAAGCACATCTACCCAATCAGGCTCATCAGGAAGTGGCTCAAGATTATCCTCGAACTTCTCCTGTCTGACCAAGTCCTGAGCCTTGTGTTGCTGTCTCTGGACTTCACTAACCTCTCGTTCCTTAGCTTTAATCTTGCCTGCAGTTTCTTTCTCTACGGCTTCGATCTTCTCGATAATAGAGTCTCTATCCTTGACGAGTTTCTTCTCAAGCTCCTTAAGTCTCTCGGATTCTCTCTTCTGGATACCCTCTACTCTAGATTCGTAGGATTTCTTCTTGTTTTCTAAGGTATTCTTAAGTCTCTGCTCTTCTGCTTCGAGGGCCTCAAGGAGAGATTCCTTCTTAGCTTCTCTAGCCTTAAGAGCGTTCTCTTTAAGTTTCTTAGCTCTCTCTACAAGGGTAGTGCTTACGTACTTGTCATACCTCTTCTGTGCGGCATTAGCTTGCCCTTCGGTCTCAGCCTTAGCCTTAGCCAACTCTTTCTTTAGTTCAGCTTCTTTTCTAAGGCTCTCAATCTTTTTGTTGATTTCGGCATCAATGTCGGCATCAGAGGACTTATCAAGTTTAGTGTACTCTTTCTCTAGCTCTTTGGTTTTCTTCTCAGATTTATCCTTAGCTTCCTTAACAGCCTTATTGTAGTCAGCTTCAGCCTTCTCAAGGTCATTAGAGATATCCTCAGAGATCTTATTCTTAGCCTTGTTGTAAGCAGGTTCTAGCTCATTGTATTTATCAGCTAGATTGTCGCCTCTAATGTCACCTCTTTCTTGGATACGCTCAATACTTCTTGATGCTTGAGCGGCCTTGTCAGAAATAATCTTATTGGAAGCCTTAGCTACCTTTTGATACTTGATGTCCTTTTTCTTGTCTTGCTCAGCAATCTGTGCTTCCCTTTCAGCCTTGAGCTTATCGTAGACATTCTTCTTGTAGTAGTCAATGATTCGCTGTCTTACTTCAGGATTAGAGACTGCACCATCAACAAGAGCATGAGAAAGCTCATCAACAAGTCTCTCTACCTGAGGGCCTCTAGGGAGATTAGGGTCAAAGAGATCACCAACCTTTCTAGGGTCACTTACTCTGGGGACATAACCACCCCTCTGGCCAACCTTAGAGGTTTTCTGAAGGAAATCCTTAGTAGACTCTACGATCTTACTGAACTCTTCATTGCCTACAAACTTGGAAGGGGTTACGCCATTCTCAATAGCCTGACAAATTGCTAGGTTGATTTCTGCGTCATCATGCCCCAGCTTTCTGAGATTATTGAAACTCTCTCTATAGCCTGACTCAAAGTTCTCAAAGTCAATCTGAGCGGCTCTAAGTTTCTCCTCTACAGTCTGACCTTGGAATCTAGTTGCATAGTGAACACCGTTCTCATCCACATAACCAGAGCCACGGTCTACAAAGACAGACTCACAGAACTTTCTAAAGTTAGCGGACTCAAGAGCCTGAAAGACACCCTTAGTAGACACAAGGGGGACTCTGCGTTCGATGTTGTTAAGAAGGTTGTTCAAGGACGTAGCGACCTTAGTGGAACCCCCAATACCATCAAAGACCTCAGAGGGAAGATCCTTACCTGCCTCCTGATATTCCCTAATGATACTAGCCCTTCGTGCAGTGTCCCCCACATAATGACCTCCCTTTCCTAGGCCTTTGAATGCAAACTCAATACCTGCGCCAAACATGGCACCAACAAGCATGTCTTCCATGATGTCATGTTCTGCACCAGACACATAGGTATCAATCTGATTAGACACAGCACCCAAAGTGGCACCTGTGAGCACCCTACCTGCCATACCATATGCACCAAGTGCGGGGACATAAGACAAAGGATCCACAACAGCGCCACCAATAGAGGAAGTGATCGAGGAGAACCAACCGGCATTGGCTTCAGCCTGTCTATACTTGATTACTTCCTCATTAATCTTAAGTCTTTCTTCGACATCCTCCATCGAAGTAGCACCATTGAGTACAGCATAGTACCTATCCATGTTGTACCCCACCTTGCCTAGGATTTCCCCCCTTTGTTCATCCGAGGGGGCAAACTGTTCACCAAAGATACTTCCGTCAGCAAAGGACATCCTAAGGTATGTAGGGACATAACCGTGTTTCAAGCCACCCACAAAACCGACCTGAGGCTCATCCGATGTATCCTGAGAAGGGTCATATACATAACGATTGTCAGCCCAACGCTTTGAGCGAAAACTGATACCGAGAAGTCTGCTCCTAGTAGTATTGGCAAGAGCCGCCCTTACAGCATCCTCATCAATAGGATCCTTGATAAAGGGCTTGATCTCCTTAGATGCCTCCGGCAAATCAAGGTTAGTAAATACAGGCTCCCTGTCAATCAAGGAATCCTCAGAAGGATTCAGGGAATCCTCAGAAGGAGCCAAGGATTTCTCAAGAGGCTCCTGCTTAGGCGACTCACTCGGATTAACGGTGGGGACAGGCTCATTTACTTTCTGTTCCCCCCACCTGTCATCATCACCAATGGTGTCAATGTAATTCCAAGTTTCCTTAGGGAGCTTTTTATAGTCCCCCTTAAGGTAGTTCTTCATTGCGGCAGTACCACCATTGTACATAGCCAATGCCGCATACTGATTGCCCTTAGCGTACTTAAGGTTATCCTTCATAATACGACCTGCAAGGTCGATGTTAAAGAAGGGATCCTTAAGGGTACTAAGGTCGGTCACACCATAAGCATTTGCAGTTTTAGGCATGATCTGACCAACACCCATAGCACCTGCACGAGACACAGCGTTAGGGTTAAATCGTGATTCTTGATACAGCTGTCGCCTGAATAGGGTGTGGTTCAAGCCATATCTTTCAGCAGTATCCTTAATGATACCATCATAGGGATGCTCCGTATTCTCGAAGTCACCCCAAGCACTACGTCTAGGATTCATTAGTCAGTTCCACTCTTTAGTTCAGAAAGTCTATCAAAGACAGTTGCATTCATTTCCTTTTCAAGCTCCTTAGCCTTTCTTTCAGCGGCCTTGTCAAGAGTACGTTGGATGTCCTCAGTCGTGTATGACTTGACGTAGTTGTACGTCCCCTTCTCATACACAACAAGTCTTCCAGCCTCTTCGTTGTAATCTACAGAATACTTTGAGTCATCCCCATAGTCGAACTCCTCTCTAAATAGCTCCTTAGCCATCTTAGGATCAGCATTGCCATAAGCTCTAGAGGTAAACACTCTAGCAGGGACACTAGTACCGAGTAGAGTCACGTACTGATTTCGGTAGACATCCTTAGCCAACTCTACGGCTCTACTAGGAGACTCACCAGAGCCTACAAATCTGCAAGCCATATTGTAGATGAAGTCCTTGCCTGTTTGGTCAATCTCGGTACCAATAACCTTAGAGATCTCAGTTACACCAGTGTTAACCTTGATTCTAAGACCCTCAATCTTTGCTCTTCCCTTGGGGTCAGCCTTGAGTTTTTCAAAGCCTGCAGTTCTCTTTACAACATCTTCCCAAGACCTACCTCCTTCCATTAGAAGAATAGCACCATGAATAGATTCAGTGAACCCCTTAGTGCTACCAGTAGCATACAAGAAAGACTGAGGATCAGTACGGTACAGCTCAATCATCTGAGTGATCTCCTCAGGAGGCTCCTTAGGAATAGTCTCGGGCTTCATGCCGCTATTGAGATAGTCAGCCGTAATACCAGTCAGCTTCTCACTAGCCGCTTCAGCCTTGTCCTTGAAATAACGTCTTGCAGGGTTGTCCCTAAAGGGGACAGAAGAGTTCTTTGCAATCCCTAGAGCACCCTCAGTAGTAAGCTCACCGCTCTCAATCATAGAGTCAAAGGCAACAGTTAGATCGTCTGAAGATAGATCAGAAGAGTCGCTACTCTTAAGCTCCTTTCCAAGTGACGCGTCCTTTAGAAACTTCTTAGCTAGGTTTTGCTTGATAAGGGCCTTTTGTTCATTTTGAGCCTTTACAGCAGTGGCTTTCAGGGCACTTCTTTGGACTTCTCTAGCCCTGTCTACAGCCTTTTCGATGTCCTTTACTCTGTCCGTAAGGATGTTGCCATTAGCCTCCAGTTCACTATTTCTAACGGCTTCAAGCACAGAAAGCTCACCACTATCTGCTAGATTACTAAGACCATTCTGATAGTCAAGGTAAGCCTTAGTGTCTCTCTTGTATCTGTGATTATAAGCCTTAATAAGGGAAGTCTTATAGCCATCTTCACCAAGATATTCCCTAAGGGTTACCCCATTAGCAAACGGTAGATCCTTAGAGTCTGCAAGTTGCTGTAGAGTAAAGAACCCCTCAGGACTGTTCTCAAGAGAGCTGATGACACTAGTCCACAGCTTATTTTGATGCTCGGGGTCAAGGAACCTACCAACGGTAAGATCCATTTCCCTAAGGGCACCAACAAGTGCTTCAGAATTGCCACCATTCTGGATGATTGCATGAACCTTGGCAGATTCGGTGATGAACATGTCCTGAACGTTAAACTTATGTTCAACTTCTTTCTGACGTGTCATCATCTTGATGCGTTCTGCAGGAGAGTTTGCAAAGACACCCTTGTTAAAGAACACATCCTCAGAGCTATACCCAAACTGTTTGGCTACATCGGACACATTCTCACGCATGAACTTAAAGAACTCTGCATCGACCTCTTCAGGAGCCTTTCCCTTAAATTCATTAGTGTCGACTCTTCGTTGAAAGTCCTCAGTGATGTACTGGAACAGCATCTGACCGTGGGACTCTTTAAGCCTAGCCATTGCAAGAGGGTCATCTTGGAATGGCACAAGACCCTTGGTCATCTCTTCACGGTACTGTTCAAGAGAATGTGACTTAAGGTAATCATCGGCTAACTTATAAGACAACTCCTTCTTAGCCTCAAAACCACCTTTAACAGCCCTAGCAACGTCCTTAAAACATTCAAGCCAATTGTCTGCTTCTGGGATAGTTACATTATTTTCGTTGATAGAAATTGTGGCAGGCTTAGCCGTACCTAGTTTATCCAAAGCAGAGTTGAAATATCTCCACTGCCCCCACTGATTGGCAATGGAGGAATTACCGTCTGAATTTTTATAAGCCATTAGTAAAAGTAACCTCCTCGTTCTCTAGGGGTAATGTTAGAGTTGTAATAGTTAGCCCATTGCTGTACGAAGTCAACATAGGGTTTGTACTGTTGGTAATTAGCTATTACGTTACCAAGGAAGCTACCACCAGTATTGGATGCAATAGACGCACTAGAGGATGCACCACTCATACCAGTAGATGCAACTGCACCCGCCCCTCCAAGAGCCACCAACGATCCAGTAGATGCACCTGCGGCACCTGCACCAGTAACCGTAGGAGCGGCACTACTGATAGCATCAACACCAATATTAGCCGCTAACATACCGCCCGTTTGACCACCTGCGGCACCCCCAAGAGCACCACCAACGGCACTACCAATACCTGCAGTAGCGGCACCCATAGCGGCACCAGTGATCGCACCACTGAGGAACTGCTGGAAAGCCCTAGAGCCTCCAATAAGGTTATTGTTGAGGTTATCCCTAGCTTGCTCAACGGATGCCTTAGTCTGAATATAAAGAGCGTCCTTCTGAAACCTTACATTCCACACATCATTAAGGTAGGCTTCCTTAGTCGCAGTCTCTTGTCTTAGAGCCTGCCCACTAATTGTCTGCTTAATCTTATCTTGAGATCTACCGTCAAGACCTGTCTCAGCAATAGCCGCTTCAATCTGTGAATTGTTCTGGTAGGCGTTAAGAGACAAAGAAAACAACTCACCTAGTGCAGAGTCGTACATTGATCTTTCTTGTCTGTCAAGTGACGCCTGATTGTAGTTATAGTTTAGCTGAAGGTAGTGCATCTGCTTCTTGAAGGCTTTCACCATACTACGGTTCTGCTTAGAGATACCGTGTAGAGAACTACCACCACCAATTACTGCACCAACAGCGGCGCCAACACCGATTACGACACCACTCATTCTTTAATCAATTCCTTTCTATTAGTTGTTAATAGCATCCACTCAGGAGTAAACTCTTTCTCACATTCCCTTAGGTCAACCTTATCAGTCCTAAAGCACATCGTAATGTGCGTGTCTTCAAGTGCCCTAAAGGCTTGCCTACGGCCACCTTCAGCCTGAATGACGTTGTAACCCTTAAGCCTCCCTACAGTATTCCCTAGGGTAACATAACAATCCCCACTGACAATTACAGTAGTAGGGATTTTGATGTACGCACCAATGATAGCTACATCCTTAGGGATAAAACAGGTTCTGTAATACACCCCTTCATAAACAAAGTGTTCAATGGGGATTTCAACTTCATTACAGACACAACTCTCCATAGCATGAATTGCGATGTCACAAAGCATGTTATTCTGCTCAGGAGTTAAGGGTTTCAACTTCATACGCTACTATTCCTTCTAATGTAAAGACCTTCCCAACCACCTGAAATAAGGTTAATAGGTTGGACATTGTCGGAGCAGACAGTAATGACTACTTCATCATTATTGTCTTGAATCGGGAACTTAAACTTACCCGTGTAAACCTTGTTTGTCCCCAAGATAGTCGGAGATTCACCAAGGTTCCTACCAGTAAACCTATACTTAAAGTGCTTTTCCTTAAGGTCGTTATCAACCTTGCACTCAAATACACCAGACTTACTATAGTTAAGCCAGAAGTACCTAAGCTGTAGCCTACCTTCAATCTCGGAGATAACACCACCAGTATCCGCATTCCTCTTAATGGCCTGCTTAGAGAGAGTCACACAGAATTTGTAGGTAAGGCCAACAAACACCTCGACACCCCTCATGTCCCCTTGGATCCTAAAGACACCATTGGAATCCCAGTCAGTAACCTCAGTAACGTAACCGTCCTTTGTGACAATGAAATACTTATTGTCCTTAGTGGACGGGATAGCACCGTAGATATCATTAAGGGACACCTCAGTGTAATCCTCATAGTCACTGTACTTATTAGACTGAGGAATGACATACTTCTTCTTACGATCCATAAAGAGCCTAGTAGGCTCATCAGAGAAGTCAACAGCATTACCTGTCAACAACGCTTTCTCTAGATACAGACCACTCGGAGAGTTAATAAGAAGATAAATCTCTGAGTCAACAAACTCCGCTAGAAGAACCTCAGAATTCTTGTTTGCAAATTCCCACTTGAACCAAGCCTGCTGTTCACTAGTGGCGTTAACAAGAATAAATTTATAACAGTATACGATATTAGGGGTAGTAGAAGAGATAGCCGTAACTACGTTCTCTGTGGTGTTCCCAGAGAGTCTAGTGATGCCCTTAGGAATGTACGTAGGCACATGTGCGGCTACGTCTTCAGCATCCTTAAGGTCAGCCACGTCCTGCAAGGAGTAGTAGCGCATCAAAGAACAGTAGTTTACTCGATCATTCACAAAGAAGATCGAAGGGCCAATAGAGATAGGTTGAACATTCGTGTCATAGTCAAAGTTAGTGATCTGGTCACACTTGACACTCTTAGGGGCCATGACACCATCACTAGACAACACAAACTGACCTTCACGGGAGAACAGCATAAGCTCTCTAGCAAAGGGCACAGCGTGAGTCAGAATGGCAACCTTATTAGAGGAAACCGAGACATCAATAGGGTCAGTGTCTGCAATAGCCGCAGAGGACTTAAACCAGAAATTAAAGAAGTCGTTGGTTGCACTAAGGATAATGGATTCATCAGCGATGACCCCTAGGCGATTACGATAGAAAAAGATATCGTTAATCTTCCTACCAATGAACGAAGGATCAGGGTTAGTGTCTTCATTACCAGAGCCTCTATCAACCCACGGGAGCTTCTTAAATAGAAAACTTCCATCCTCCTGCCTAACAATAGCATGAGGCATATTCTTAGGGTTGATCTTAGTGGGAATCCTAGGTGCTACAGTTTCCTTCCACACCTTATGTTTGTCGTCCCACTTTACATAGAAGTCGTCATCTTCGGAATTCTTTTCTCCAGACACCTGCATGATGTAATACTCAGGTGCAATCGGAGGGAGCTTATTAACAGCCGTAACCTTACCCATGTAAGCAATAGCGTTCTGGTTACCAAAGCCGTCCTTAACAAGGACATTAGGAGGATCCCACCCAGACTTAGACTGAATCGTAATAACAGAGTCGCCAACTAGACCTACGTTATAGGAACTCATGCTTGCACTAGACCTAGAGTAACCCATAGTAGCTCTACCGCCCACCTGATTCAACAGGTCATCATAGGTATCACCAACGTCAGGGTTACCACCGTCAGGTTTCTTACCGGTATTAAGAAGGGCATACAACGCTCTTGCAATAAAGGCAGTAGTAGCCTGAACAGCCTGCTTAGCCTCACCACCGTCAGGTGTAATAACACCACACATATACTTACCATCCACATAAATGGCGTAAGTCTTAGCATACTGGGCATTCTTGATGTACACCAGAGCAGTATCCTTTTTACCCGATGGAGACGTACCTTCTACAGCGTCTACTACCTTTTCAGTGTTCAAGACAAAGGTGTAGTCAGCAACAGTAACTGCCTTTAGTTTGCCCCTAGGGTCACTAGTGGTAATGTACTGTTTTGACTCATCATCTTCAAACTTGCATGTCTTAGGCTCACCATTAAGATCAAAAACCTGATACTCCCCAGAGCCAATCTGGAGAATGTACTTTTCCTGTTCGTCTCTATTGATTACATGATACTTCTTCTTTGTAGCATCAACACGATCAGACAAACGTTTGATTGCAAGAGTCGGAGGTCTCTTTTGGAGACCCTCAACTTCATTAGGGAACCCGTTGACAAGCTCAGTTACCTGATCGGGAAATCTGATGATGTCAGGCTGTTGAGAGACACCACCTTTAAATGAGTGAATGCTTTGAGATACTAGAGGCATGCTTAGCTCCTCTGAGTCTGCTGACTAATGAACTGGTCATCATTGAGGATGTTATAGTTACCATCCGTCAGTTCATAGTCTACAATGTCTGCATAAGCCGCACTCTCCTCTAGCTGAAGATGTGCGTCGATGTCTGCAGAGGTAAGATACCTCATCTGAAAGACTCTACTGGCTCTAACAGTAATATACTTTCTGAAGACCTGAGGAAGCTCCTCAAAAGGAAGCCCCCTGACAAGTTCATCCAGAGTGATGCCTTCAGGGAACTCTAGATTCCCTGAATCAAGATCATAAAAATAGCCTTCTCTGCTCACGAACTTATAGCTAGTAGAGACAGCCCTTAGGAAGTCTCTACCATAAGCAACTTTGTTAGTAAAAGAGTCAGGCTTCAAGGTAACACTGGTGAGAGTGTTAAAGCTGTAACCCCTAGACTGGATCTCTTGACTGACAGCCTTAAGGATTCTTACAGCATTCAGCACATCCACATTAGCATCATCCTCAAGAGAATTAACAGGGCTAGAGCCTACGGATGACAAAATTTCATTTACTGCATCAAGTTCAGTGCTAGGAGTTACAATCATTATTCTTCCTTGTTGTTATTCTTTTCGACGGTTCTTCGAGGCTTAACAGGCTTTGCAGTTGCACTAAGGAGACCCAGTTCTTGAGCCTCCTCGGGGGTAAGCTGATACCCCCACTTGTGCACCTGACAGAAGTAAGTAGTCTCGTAAGCCTTCTTTACTTCTTCAATGGTCATCTATTAAGCCTGAGCAGTCTTAACAAAGATACCGACGGCTTCGGGACGGAGACCACCGTGACCCCAAACGGACATACTTGTCCGCTAGACTATCGCTTACCCCTTAGGGTTCTTTTCATTTAGTCGTTGCTTGTGCCAATAAAGGATCATCTCAGCATCATGTCTTTTAAGCCTAAGATGCGGGATGATTGCCTTTAATACTTTAGTAGCAGTTCCGTAGAACGATGCACCAAAGTTTAATCGAAACTCTTTAATGTTTTCTTTTGTTGTCTTGTAGATCTTACCACCATAGGTATTTTGGATTAGCCCTACAGAACATACATCAGATTTTTGTACATGGATCTTAAGCCAGTGTTCTCTATCGGAACACCTTAGATATCCATCACCATCAATGTATCCTGCTAACCATGCAGGGCTAGCATTCTTTTTGTATCTAGTTGGGCCTGTATCAGCCCTAGATTCTTTAGCAAACTTCCTAAGCTCATCCACCTGCTCTTGGGTGAGATTAACTCCTGAAAGTTCTCTACGCTTATCAAGCATTCTTTGGAAGTGTTTTCCTTTAATTACCATGTGCTTGATAATATGTGGCAAGAATTTTTCTAAGTCATTCTTACCAGATACTTTCCAATACTTTTGATTCTTGTCTTTTACATCAGTGATGCTACCTACATCGTAGGAGTCTCTTAGGAACTGGAGGAGCTTAAAGCCTCTACCTCGAGTATCAATCTGAGTAATACCAAACTGAAGACCTATACGAAAGAATCCGTCTACAGTTTTGTTAAAGTGGAAAGCAATAGTTCCGTCAGCGTCTACGAAACCAGCAACATATTTATTTAGAGTTTCATTATAGTTACTCATCTTTGTATACACCTATACTGTTTTATGAGTTTAATGGCTTCAATCGGGTTGTCTAAAAAGAGTTTCCCGTTATTTAGAAAAGATTACGCGACAGGTTAGTTTATCGCGTACTTGGCAATGATCTGGTCAGCCTGATATTCGGCTCGACGAGCACGTTCCATAGCGAGATCCTTGAGCTTCACCGTACCAACAGCGGAACGATGGAAGACAATACCCTGAAGACCCGCAGTCTTGATCTCAGCGTTAAGAGCATGCTTGCCATCAATACCATCATTCAGGAGGTGCGGAACTTCAATGACTTCAAAGCCGCAAATCGTCTGGAGCTTGCCCGTGTTCGGATCAAAGAGGGCATGATAGTTAGCCGCATCAGGCATAAGAGCCTTCATGACAGCAGAGTAACCTTCAGGCGTGAGAAGGCAATAGCGGTCACCCTGCGGGACGTAGTTCTTCGTCATCTGAGCACGAGCCGCGAGGAGACCCTCAAGGATCTTATTGCCATACGTAGCTTCCTGCGAAATATCAAGACCCGTAACAAACTCAAAGGCCTTACCCGTACCGAGAACCTTGTCGGCACCCGAACCCGTTTCAGGAATGTTGCCGTCCTTGAACTTAGCGTCCTTAGCGGCCTCATTGGCAAGCTCATTGATAATAGCACAGTCAGCGCCCATAGCAAGAGCTTCACCAAGCTGACGAGAGTATTCAACTCGAACGTCATAATGGTTCATCGCATCGTCGATATCCGTGATAAGGCAGTCAGCCGTAAGGAGACCGTCAATGGCGATGACACGTTCATTGTGTTCCATCTTCTTACGCTGGTCATCAAGGGAATTACCCGGAGCAAGATACTTAGCACGGGTACGGCCCATAACAGCGAACGAGGCCGATTTACCCTGAGAGATAGTACGAACCTGATGACGAGACATCATAACGGAGGTGCGAGCAAAAGCAGTCAGAACTTCACCCGTGAAGACCTTCATAAAGAGTGCATCACGATCGCCCGCAGAGAGAGCCTGACCAGGATTGGAAATACCAGTAGCAGCAAGAGCAGCCATTTTTAATTATTTTCCTTTTAAAATATATAAGATTTGTTGTTGTAGATAAAGTTAAACACTAGTGGCCCACATTCTCTGTTCGACCTGTCGGGTGTATTCAGGATCCCTGCCATAGCGCTTATCGCTCATAGCCTCGATCACTTCAGATTTGTTTGCAAACCCCTTAGGACGATTCACAGGAGTGGCCGTACCGCCGTGAATAGACTTATTAGCGGTACCCATCTTGGAAGTCATCTTAGACTTCATGCCTTCAAGCATGAGGGTGACAGCTTCCAGATTATTGTTGTCGATTGCTCTGTTAAAGGAGTCAATCGTCTTCTGAGGGAGATTCTTGGATGCCCAATCAACAATACGATTGTACTCCTTAGTACCCCCTACTGAATCATAAACAGCTTCAGTGAAGCGAGATTCAAGAGCTTTTCGACTCTCAATGAAACCCTCGATAACCTCAGAAGGATAACCTGCCTTCTCAAGTTCAGCAACAGTTTCATCGGAGAGCTTGCCATGCTCCTGATATTCTCGGACAGCCTTATTGAAGTCAACACCCTTTTCCTTAAGGGAGGTCTTCACGGCATCAATAGCCTTTTCGTGCTTGTCTACTTCTTCTTGAAGATTCTCTTGATCTTCATTTCGATCATGAACAGCCACAGCATCAGCGTGGCCTTCAGTTCCATTAGCTTGTTCTTCATTATGTTCTTCCCCCGACTTTTCGTTCTGAAGAAGGGGGTCTCCAATATCAGGGTCAACCTCAATCTGAGTCGTAGAAGACTCCATGATCTCAATACCCTGTGCTTCAGCCTCCTCAGTGAGAGACTGAGGTTCATTAAAGTCAGTCATTAGTTATCCTTTAGTTATTCAGGTGCTAGCTATGCTAGCTGTGCCTGTCGTGCTAGTGCTAGCTCCTGCTAGCTAGTGTTCTAGCTGTGCTTCATTGACAGCCATCTGTGCACCTGCGTCAATACCCTGTTGCTGGGCATACTGTTCCATAGCGGCCTGTTGTTCTGCCTGAAGTTCATCAGGAGTCTTCACTAGACCCATAGCATCAATATGAGCCGCCGCAAAGATCCTAGTAGCAAGATTACCAACGTTGAGAGCCTGCATAAACTCAGGGAACTGTTGCATCAACTGCAAAGCCTGAGCCAGATTATTAAGATCCTGTCCTCGACCAAGAGCATCAATACCCGTGATGATGGAGGGCTCAATCTCTGCAATACTCTCGTCAACCACAGGGAGCAAACCCTGAGATTGCATCTGATTGTAGACACAGGCAACAAGAGGAAGCTGTAGCTCCTGAGACAGGAGAGAATAGACACCGCCTAGGGTATCCTCAAGTTCACCCGCAACGTACCTAATCTCTTCTGCGGTAACTCTGTCTCTACCTACAGCACCACTCTGGACTGCAGAGTTCAATAGGAACGCATAAGACAAACGAGACTCAATCTGTTGAGCAGTAGTGAGTACCGTCTGCATATCCATGCTCTTATTGAGTTGCATGGGAACAACGTCCTCCATACGACCCCTAACAAAGGCACCGTTCTCTGCCTTAGCCAAAGCCCTGATGTTAGTCTGACAAGCAGGAGACACGAGATAGAGAACCTTAGAGGCAATCATGGAGATATCCACAATGCTCTTAGAGAGATTCTCAAGGGAGATAAGGTCGCCTAGGTAATCCTCAACAAAGGATCTACCGTAGTGTTCACCGTCCTTCTTATTGAATCTAAGGGGAATCCAAGGACTCTTGTTTGCAGGATAAGTCTGCTCACTACCTGCAACAGGTTCACCTTCAATTTCCTGATAGGATTCCCACTGATAGGTGTCTCCACTAGCCACACGGTAAATGTGAGTATAGATGTCGACCTTTTCGTTGATAGTCGGTTCACCAGAATCAGGGAGAACAGACTGCATGGAATCAGGGAGACTACCACGGGAAACAGTATCCTTAGCAACAATCTGAAGGACATTGCCAATTGTGTCTCTCTGAACAGCGTACTCACGAAGAGTATAGCACCTCATACCACCTTCAGCAGGAGGCAGGAACAGAAGTGCATTGCCTGCAACGATAAGTTGCTTAATGGCTTCAAACAGAGTCGGTCTAAGAGACTGAGACTCCATGTACTTAATCATCTGTTGTTCCATCATGGACAAACCGTATTCGATATTGTCCTTCAGCTGGTCGTCAGCAGACTCATTAAGAGCTACAGTCGACTCCGCGTCCAACCCCAGTCTAAAGAAAGGTTGATTAGGAGGCAACAGAGAAAGAAGAAGTTTAGAGGCAAGATTATTAAGACCCCTAGCGCCCACAGAATTGTAAGGAGTGGAATAGTTAGTACCACCATCATCAGACTCCTTAGGAAAGAGCATAGGGATCGTGTAGGTTGCACATTTCTCTGCTCTCTGCGTGTACGGGTCTCTGTCTGTCGTGAGTTTGTCATAGGTCGTCTTAGCGCCCTCAAGAGGGATATTGCCTGCCTGATGTTCAGTGCTAGCCATACCACATATCCCTCATATTAAACTAGATTACGGCCTGCACCTGCAGACACATCAGCATTCCCTGCCTTCTTAATTCTAAGACCCTTCTTACCCTTACGAATCTGAACCTTTTCGGTTTCTTCCTTCTTCTCAGCTTCACCCTCAGGGTTCGTAAGTTCAAGCTCAGGAGCAGGAGTAGGAGCCTCAGGGGCACCCTGCCCACTGTTGCCTCTACCAGCCACCTTATGGACAACCTTCTTAAAGGCCTTCTTAACACCACTAAAAAGTCCCATTAAATTTCCTTGTAAAAAGTTTTGTACGAAGAGTAACCCAAGTGTTTCTCATAGGTATTTTCCAACATCTTGTTGTTGAGCGTATTAGCATTAGAGAAGGCCAGTAGTCTTACGTTAGTACATGCCCTATTTTCAAGAGCATAAGCCGTTGCTCTAGACAAACCAAGACCCTTTTGGAAAGCTACAGTGCACTCTTCATTTAAAAACGTTACTCCCTCAGGTGCATACCAAGGTCTCCCCCTAGACACTAGGGATGCACCCGAGAGAGCATTTTCTTTGTTATAGAAAACAAGGACGATGAAGTCTTCAAATTCACCACTAATGACACCCTTAAGAAACTTACGCACTACCTTTACGTCAGCATATTTCTTAATGAAAGGGAGGGAGTCAGGGTCATCTTTGATGATCTTCGCACCCTTGTCGATGATCTGTTCTAGGATGTCTCCATCATTAGGTTGCAAGACACCAATCCTAGACACGTTACTTAGGGATGTTAGTCCCTCTGCCAGAACCCACATAGTCAATCCTCAGAGCCTTCTTGCCCTTGTTCTTCTTGTGTTCCGCAGTTTCTTCAGCACCCATTTCAGGAGCCTCAGGTTCGAGCACAGGTTGCTCAATGGCAGGAGCCTGAACCTTAACCTCAGGAACCTTAGGTTTACTAAAGAGTCCACCCATTAGTTATCTCCATTCTGTTTGTCGTGTTTATTTCTAAGGTAGGTAACAACCTGTTGAATACCTAGAAGAGTCTCATTACTCTTTTCATACCAAATCATCTTTCGAATATCAAAGATATCCTCAAGTCTCTCAATGAGATCCTTAGGAACATAAGGGAACTCTTCTTCTTCAACAACATTGTTTTCTTCTTTGTTCATGTCTTCCTCCTACCTAGGACTATTGATTTAATTAAAAATAGCCCTAGGGGTATTAGTATTGATTAAAAAGGGTTGTACTTCTTAGGTAGACCCTCAGATTTACCTAAAGGGTAATCTTCATAGTGCAAGATTCTAGCCATAGTTGCCTCTCTAATGGCATCCTCTTCAGTAAGACCCTGAGACTTGAATGCTTTCAAGACCTCAGGCCACCATTCAGAATCAGGGTGCCCATTAAGGAGCTTATTGGCTTTCACAGGCCCATAAGTGGGGCACCCCTTATAGCCGTCTGTAACGTCCCCTACTAGGGTCTGATAGCACAGCCATTTCTTGGAGTCCTTCTCAGTGATGTTATACAAGACATCATTACCGAAGTCATAGAAGTAACCGGGGATTGTCTTGAAATCCTTGTCCATAGACACTGCGACACAAATATCTTTATAGGCAGGACTAGTGCAGTAGATACCCACAACATCATCAGCTTCAAGGTACTTTACTGTATGAGAAATGTAGGTTTCTTTAATCTTGTCCACAAGACCTTTGTAACAACAAGGTTTACGATTAGAGCGCCTATTGGACTTATAGTCAGGATTGTAGGCTTTCCTAAAGTTCTCCTCATCGGAGAAGCAGAATACATAGGTAATCTCTTCACCAACAAAATGCTTATTCAGCTTCTCATCAATAGCAATAAGCATGTCGGTAAAGTAATCCCATGCATCATCTACTTCAGCATGACAAGTCCAAAGACCATCCCCCCAGTCGATATCCTTCTGTACAGCAGAGGACGCCTTAAATGCTAGAATATCACCGTCTACAAAAGCATATCTCATTATTCACAAGCCTTAAGAATAGCGTATGCCTTACAGGTGAGCTTCCAATAATTAGTAGCTTCACTATAGTAATTAAGGCAAGTAATGTGTCCCCTAGATGCCGCCTCAGCAATCAGCTTGGCATTCTCACGACAGAAGTCCGCCTGAAATTTAGGATTGTTCTGCTCAATATACTTAAGAAAACTAATATACTTATTCATTTTCTTTCTGAGGCCCCTCATAGTAAACACTCTCTTCTTCCCAATCAACTTCATAGCCAAGACGTTCAAGAATCTCATAAAAGATTTCTTTGTCAGTCCAGTCTTCATAGAGTTTACAGGGATTTGGAATGTGCATAAACAGCAGTTTACCATTCAATCGAACTTCTGCACCACCTGCAGTCCCAAAAACAGGATCCGTCTTATAGAGCCACTTAATGTCAACAACGCTCTTTTTGTTGGTCTTGCACAAAGCCATTACCTCCTTAGGTTCATTCTTCTTAAGAAGCCTTTCAATCTCTTCAACAGTCATAGGTCTACGAATCATAGCTACTCCTTAGTGACAATCGAACCAGTTGGCACCAATTTTACCCTCAGTGTCCAACTGACAATTAAACTTAAAAAACTCCTGAGTCTGTCTCATGGATTCCTGAGCAATCCGCACACAGTCTTCTGCAATCTCTTTTGTTCTGCAGGCAACCTGTACCTCATCCTTACCGTTTCCCATATTGCTACGGGTGTCGGACTATCTCTTTACAGCCTATTGGTATTAGCTGTAGTAGGCATTTCGAGACTAGGGGAATCTCACCCCTAGCCCCTACGGTATATACCTAGTCTCTACACTTCCATTCTCGAATCCACTTACAGGCAGAGGAAAACGAGACACCAAAGACTTCACCTAGCTTAGTACCTGTACACTTATAAAGTTTCCAATACTCCTTAGCTTTAGCCTTTCTATCAGCATATCTAGTGGAGTTATGTTCGACTTTATGGTCGACGATCTTAACTAGCTCAAGGTGGCTAAGGTTACAGCAGGCACGATTATGACACTCGTGATGAATCTCATAGCCTTCAGGGACTTCGCCATTAGCTTCTTCCCATACAAGTCTGTGAGCCATAATCAATGGCTTTCTACCTTTACCCTTATACCTGTGATCTCTAATCCTTAGATAACCATCTTTATTCAGTCTATGTGATGTGGAGGCTATGCAACCGTTTTGATCCTTAGTCAAGACCATTGGTTTACCACGCATAGTTCCTCCAATGTTTAGCTCGGGATTGCCCCAGAGGGGTTTCCCCGAATTAACCTACTTTAACGTGCACAATGAAGTTTATGCACCCACGCCATCATGGCAAAATCACCGTCCCAACCATGCTTGTACCCTGCTTTACGCATATTCTCCTCAACAAGACATACCCACTTCTTGCAGATAAGAGCACCTGCAGACTGCAACAGGGTATTCAAAGCCGAGTGAGGGCTTCGCACATAAACAACGCGACGATCAAGCCCAAGAATACTGTGAGTAATACTAAGATTACTGTTATCAGGGTGAACACGTTTCCTCCAAGTTACCTTATTGACACCTCCGACCCACTCAGAGGATGTAATGAGAGTTCTTTCAATATCTGAGCAGAGTTCCTTATAGGCAGGTACTGCATTAAAGAATCTCTCCTTAAGAGCCTTACCGTCCTTTGCAGTACCGTTGATGACTTCTCCGAGCTTACCGTCGCCGCCACCGTACATCATACAGTAGATCATAGTTTTCGCTTGATCTCTTGTAGGCAACCCTGCCATCTTCTGGTTATGGGTATGAATGTCACCATTCAAGATCTCATTCACGTATTCCCCATGGTCATAAGGATAGAGAAAATGAGCAAAGCACCTAAGCTCAAGACCTGAAGCGTCGATGCCAGCTTCATACCATCCAGTAGGTACTCTAAAAAGAGACCTACATTCCTCCCCATATGGAGATCTCCCTGCAGGTACCTGTGCAACGTTAGGATAAGCATGAGTTGCACGACCAGTGACAGCCCCATTAGGATTAACAGAACCGTGAATGCGAGTGTAACCATCAGGATCCTCCTTCATCAACTTTAGCCACGCATTGTCACCCTCAGCAAGCTGTGCAATGCGCTTGTTAATAAGCAAATACTCCAAGATGTCCTCAGTAAGATCAATACCCTTAGCAGTCTTCAGAGTCTCTTCATCAACCTTAGGGGCACCCGTAGGAGTCATTTCAGTAGGCTCCCAGCCTCGATCCATGAGAACCTTGGCAATGTGTTGGCGACTATTGGGGTTAAAGGTAACCTCTTCATACTGAGGATAAGGGACACCCGCCTTAATGCCACGCTTAGCGTTATCTCGCTTGTAGATCTTGTCTCCCTTATAGACAGTCCAAGACCCACCTTTGGAAACAAGGTTCTCATAAAGAACCTGTCGCTTACCTGCCAATTCGGAATAGAGTTTGGTTGCTTGATCTTTATCAAAGACAAACCCATTGCGTTCCTGCTTAGCCATCACCCAAGCAATGTCATGCTCAAGCTGGATTGCCTTAAGGGGGTAACCCTTAGCCATCAGCTTCTGGAACAACTTAAGGGTAACCACAACGTCCTGCTTGTTGTACTCATACATCTCAGGAGTGAACTTGTCCCATGCGTCCTCTTGTTCACCATAGGTGCCCTTCAGTTCACCCATACGGTAGCCATAAGCCTTCAAGCTATGGGAACCATAGAGGGCCTTAGGGAGCCTACCAGAACGAATAAGACCGACGTCAGTGTCCTTAATGTTCGCATAGATCAGACGAGCAAGTACAAGAGTGTCAATACAGACATCTCGAACATCAAATGCAAATCTCTCCCCCTTGAGCTTCTTAAGAGCAGGGATGTCGAATTTGCAGATATTGTGGCCCACGATGTTGTAGCCACTAGTACCATACTTATTCAGGGCATCAAAGAACTCATCAAGATCAGTGTAACCAGTGTACAAATCAGTATAAGAGTCGTACAACCAACCACACCAAAACCTCTTGGTCGTATCAAGCAACCCATCAGTTTCAATATCGAATACAATATATTTGTCTTTAATTGTCAGCATTTTCTATTCCTTAAATAGCTTTGCTTGTTTGTTTTTGTTAAGATAAGAGAGAGCACTAAGCAAATACTCAGGGTTATCTCTAAATTTTCCTAGCCCCGAATTGCACTCTTTACAGAGAAGACCTCTGACCTTACCAGTTTTATGATCGTGGTATACGTGGGCTATTAGCTTCTGCGAAGATCCAAACAAAAAGATCTCTTGACCACAAATAGCACACTTATAGCTTTGCTCTCTAAGCATTCCCTCCTGATCTTCAAATGTCAGTCCATATCTCTTAAGATTTTGATTCCTTTTTATTCTATTATATTTCTCTGGGTTGTCTAGGCGATACTCTTTACGTTTTTTATTTCTACACGCCTTGCAGTGAGAGCTAAAACCCCACTTTTCCACATTCTTCTTCTTTGTGAACTCCGTAGTAGGCTTAACTTCACCGCAACAAGGACACTTCTTAGAACTCAGAGTCAGCAGTAAAAGGACATTCTTCTCCTTCTTCATAATCCTCCAATCTACCAGTCTCAGTGTTATATTTAAGATATCCGCTAACACCAGTAAGGCCACAGAAACGATTCTTAAGGACTCTGAGAGTCAACACATTAGGATTATCACCTTGTTGGTTTCTCTCAAGGCCAATAACCATATCAGAAAGCTGTGCAATAGCTCCAGAACCTCTGAGGTGGCTTAAAGACACCTGTGCACCCTCTTCGTGCCCCTTCTTCTCGGGACGCTTAAGATGAGACACTACAAACATGGTAGCTCCAGTCTCTTCCACGAGGGAACGAAGGTTTGTCATGAGTTTGTCAATAGCCTTACGTTCACCACCATCCTCATCAGTGTCCATGCCAGAGACCACAATGGAGATATGATCAAGGAAGATACGCTTGCACCCTAGTGACACAATCATATACCTGAGCTTACTAAGCAGATTGCTTGAATCAAGAGACCCAAAGTGGTCGTACAGGAAGAAGTTTCCGTTTCCAATAGTCTCCACAAAAGCTCGGCTTCGTTCATCTTCATCTGTACCCTCAGGGTCGAGTATGAGCCGCTTGTTAAGATGAATCGACATGAGTTCCATCCCAGTTTTGCGAGTAGATTCTTCAAGAGCAACAATTCCGCATAGTTCTCCCCTGTGAACACCAAAGTAGTATTCGAGTTCTCTGAGTATTGTGGACTTTCCCATACCGCTTCCACTTGTGAAGACATACAGTTCACCATGTCTAGCTCCTTTAGTTTTGTTCTGAAGAGCAACCCAAGGATACTCCACAGAATCCTTAAGATCATCAATGTCTGTTACGCACTTCTCATACAAGTCCGTACCCGCAACAATCCCATCAGGCCTGTAAGGCTTGGCATTCCATACAGCTTGAAGAACTTCAGACCCCTTGCCTTCACTAAGGCACTCATTAGGATCCTTACAAGGAAGATTGGCAATATATGCCTTACCTGCAGGCAGGATCTTTGCGCACTCTTCACAAGCCTTACGACCAGGTTCATCCATGTCAAACATGAGAACCACTTCTTCAAACTTGTCAAGATACTCAAGGTTGGCCTCAATAGCCTTCCTTGCCCCTTGTGCACCATTAGGAATACTCACGACAGGCCACTTGTTACCCTGAAGTTGGCTCACAGTAAGACAATCAATCTCACCTTCAGTGATGACGATCTTCTTACCACTAGACCACAATTGGGAACCATAAAGCCTATTAGAGATAGCACCAAGGACAGCAAAGGACTTGTCGGGGAACCTGAGCTTCTGCCCAACAAGGCTCCCCGAATCATCATAGTAACACGCTACTTGGCAAGGCTTCCCTTTGTAAACGGTAGAAAAATACTTGAATTTAGAACAAGTATCTTTACTAATACAACGCTTAGTAAGGGAAACAGCTTCAAGGTCTTCAAAAGGAATACACTCCTTAGACACTCTAGTCACCTCTTTCTTTACAGACCCATCAGTCTTTACAGACCCATCAGGTCTAAAATAAGTATTACAAGAATAACAATACCTATGGCCATCACTAAAGACACCACAGGCGTCAGAGGAACCACATTCAGGACAAGGCTCATGATAAAGGAATGTACTCTCTTGATTCATCTTTTAATAACCAAATTTACAACGAAGGCTCTCCCAGCCGTACAGGTTTTTATGGTACCGCATGTCTCCTGCCCAAATACAGGGGTGCTCCATGGGTGACATATGACCTGCGTCAAGAAGCCTTCGTGCCAGCTTCTTGTCCTTGTGTTCGTCAGGACAAGATCCGTCGTGGTTGTTGTAAGACACTCTAGCACAGCGTGCAGAGGAAATAAGCATGAGATCATTAATGAGGACTTCAGAAGAACTAAACGAGTTCATGCAGTGCTCATCAACTTCCTCTTGGGTGATAAAGGGAAGACTAACATACTTCCCACAAATATGGTAGACACTAATGATATTAGTGCCTACCTTGTCCATCTCACCCTTAATGGCCCTTGCAAGATCCTGAATCTCAGGCTGTGCATCACTGGCAAGCCTAAGATGCAGGAAGTTCTCCCATTCAGTAGCAGTAACAATCACGTTAATGTACTGGAATGGTTCAAGGATTCTATTGACGTGTTGCTTATGGACACCAAGAGCAACCATGGATTCCGCAACAGCTACTGCATTGTCTACAGCTTTAATCCAGAGATCCTTAAAAGACTCATAGGTATCCTCAGAAGCCTCAACAGTACCAACCATGCCAGATTGATTCATATAGACGTGAGAAGGGATAAAGGGGTCATTGCGCACCTGTTCAATAACCTTAGCTACAGGAATAGCACGGGAGCTACTGGCATTGCGACTGAAGACCCTGTGAGTCATGAATTCACTATGGATCATCCTAGGATACCTAAGGACGAACGTATAGAGATTATCCTGATGGCAGATGCAAAGGGCTTCACTAGATCCAACTTTAGTAGTCATTATCTTCCTCATCATAGTCGTCGTCTTCATCCTCGTCGTCTTCTTCATCAAGGGACTCAAGATATTCCTGATACTCGTCTTCCCAACGAGCTTCCCAATCAGATTCCATTCGATCAAGTTCCTTCTGAGTCTGCATAATTGCCTCTCTTTTAAAAAATAAATGGTACCCTAGGAGGGAATCGAACCCTCACGAGCCTTGCTTCTCCACTGATTCTAATTCAGTTGCGTATACCATTTCGCCACTAGGGTATAAAGTTACATCTTAACTCAAGCCAGCATCTTCGCTGAAAAATTGGTGCCACAAGTAAGATTCGAACTTACGACCTATCGCTTACAAGGCGATTGCTCTACCAACTGAGCTATTAGGGCGGGAGCGGGCGATTCTACCGAAAGTTCAGAGTTTGGTAAAGGTCGGAATGTCGTCGGTTTCGTCCTTGCGGAACTTGTCGGCGTTAAAGTCCTTGAGGCTTTCCACCGGGAAGTAACTTACGAGATCCGTGTTTTCTTTCGGATAGACCGCTGCGATGCGGTTCATCGGAATGCGGATGTTCTGCACCGACTCGCCGAAGCGCGCCTGAAAGGTCATCTCGTCACAGTCAATTCTCAGATTGTGGGTGGCCTCGGAGGAGACGCAGAAAACGATGGCGCCGTCGGAATTCACGAACTCCTTCGGGCAGACCGTATCGTCGTCGACGTGCACGAGCATGTACGGGGTGTAACCCTCGTCTTCGTACCACTGCAGCAGGGCCTGAATC
>ENA-ORTG01001019-ORTG01001019.1-human-gut-metagenome-genome-assembly--contig:-NODE-1019-length-27241-cov-5.995512_pt1 | contig 27241 bp, 24 predicted proteins | sample MGYA00241906_ERZ509176 | MGnify/ENA primary metagenome ERZ509176 (study PRJEB26280, sample SAMEA2338811) | human gut metagenome | biome: human gut; feature: human-associated habitat; material: faeces...
TTTCATAAACCTATAAGATCACGACTTGTGAGAGGACGCTTATATCTGCCCTTCACACCCTAAGAAAGCACCACAAAATCTGCTGCTCTACGGTAAGTGAAACTCCGGTTATAGTGTCCCAGCCATCCGTTCCCGGATTGCCACTCCGGTCGGAGTTCCTGCAAGCCCTCCTTTTCCAGTTTCGCGGATGTCCTCGTTCATGCTGCGTCCAATTGCACGCATTGCATCTATCACCTCATCCGGCGGAATTTTACTTGTGATTCCAGCCATGACCATATCCGACGAAGTCATTGCATTGACCGCTCCCATCACATTGCGCTTCACACACGGCACTTCGACCAGACCTGCCACGGGATCACAGGCAAGTCCAAGCAGATTTTTCAATGCCAGGGCTGCCGCATGGGAAATCTGCTCGGCATCTCCACCCATAAGGTATGCCACTCCTCCAGCCGCCATCGCCGAAGCCGAGCCGATCTCAGCCTGACAACCTCCGGCTGCCCCGGCGAGAAACGCCCTGTTTGCGATCACGCCGCCGATTCCTGCCGCCACATAAAGAGCTTCCACCATTTTTTCTTCGGAAAAATGTTTTTCCTCTTCTAATGTGAGAAAAACTGCCGGAACAACACCGCAGGAGCCTGCAGTCGGTGCCGCAACGATCCGTTTCATGCAGGCATTGGATTCACCTGTCTTTAAAGCTTTTTCCATCACTTTTCCAATAAATTTTCCACAGAGCAAAGTTCCTGCTTCTCTTGCTGCATGCATTTTTTCCCCGTCTGTTCCCACCAGACCGCTTGCAGACTTCAGCTTTCCATCATAATTGTCATCTGCCTCACGCATTGCCTGATACATGCCCCGCATCTGCTCAAAGGCTTCTCCCTCGCTGATTCCCTGCTCCCTGCAATCATCTTCCTGCACGATTTTCCAGAAGGGCTTTCCTTCTTTTGTTGTCATTTCGCATATTTCTTCTAAGGACTTATACATTTTTCTCTCCCTACAGTAAACTCAGATATGTTACTTTTAAAATTCCTTCCATCCGTTCTAACCACTTGAGTGCATCCGCCGGAATTTCCTGATCGCACTCGATGACCATAACTGCATTTCCACCACGGCTTGCACGGTATAACTGCATCGTTGCGATGTTGACCGATTTGTGGGCAAGCATGGATGTTACCTCTGTAACATGCCCCGGCTGGTCAATATTATGCACGATCAGTGTCGGATAATCTCCACTGAAATTTGCTGTCAGACCATCGATCTCACAGATTTCAATACGTCCGCCTCCGATAGATGCCGCGATTACCTCCAGCGTTCTTCCTGATTCGCCTGTAAGTTCCAGTTTGACAGAGTTTGGATGCACATCCCCAAGATCGATCCCGGACAGTGTGAACTGCAATCCCTCACGCTCTGCGATCTCAAAGCTGTGCGGAATCGCCGGGTCATCCACCTGCATTCCCAGAAGTCCTGCCACAACCGCCTTATCCGTTCCATGTCCTTTTCCTGTTGCCAGAAATGATCCGTGAAAAAAGATATCTGCCCTTACCACTTTTTCTGCAAGCAGTTTGTGACAGACTCGTCCGATTTTTACTGCTCCCGCTGTATGGGAGCTGGACGGTCCAACCATGACCGGTCCAATAATATCTAATAAATTCATAATCCTCCTTGTTTTGCGAAGCAAAATGTTATTTCACTTTGTGAAATTTGACCCTCTGGTGAGCAGAGGATTTGGTCTCCTTGTTTTGCGAAGCAAAAAACAGGGTATACCAAATCTGATATACCCCATCGTATAGTTTTTGTTGATGAAACATTTTTATTCTGATGTAGAAATTATATCTGCTTTATACCGGAAATGCAAGCGTTACTGCTCACCCGGAAGTAACACTTTTTTCTATTGATTCTGTCAAAAAGAAATGTCATAATATAATCTATACTGTAATAATATAAAAGTACTAAATCATTACCTTATAATATAGAAGTGGTAAAACAGAATCTATTCTGACTAACACACCACTTCCGGGGAGGAAATGAAAATGCAGATAAAATGCGAATACTGTGGTTCCATGATTGAAGAAACTGCAGATAAATGTCCATTTTGCGGGGCAACAAACAATGCCGTCAAACGAACCACCGACAAAACACCAAAAACAATTGCCGAATTACAGCAGTGGTATCAGGACAGACACCTGCCGCCGTATGAGACAACAAGATTTTTTATTGGCATCAATTATAAGAAACCAAAAGCGTTTGGTATTTATCAGGATGGCGACAAGTTCATTGTATACAAAAACAAGGCAAACGGCGAACGTGCCATCCGCTATCAGGGCACGGATGAAGCTTATGCTGTCAATGAACTTTATCTGAAATTAAAATCTGAGATTTTAAATCAGAAGGCAAATAACCAGACAAGAAAGCAACAGCAGACACTCACGCGGGAGCAGAAGAAAGAAAAGCGGAAAAACATACTCATCACTTTTGCGATCTTTTTTGCCGGCTTTGTGGGGCTGATCTCCATTGCCATTATCGATATGCTTGCCAAAGGATTCGGAGCTTCCCTGTTCTGGTCCATTTTTCTTGCAATCGGACTGACAATCGCAAGTTTAATTCTGGCTGGTAAATTTGGTGGCCGTGTTCCTCTCCTGCAAAAATTTCATGATAACGTAATTGGGGAAAAGTCGTCCGGTCGCGCATTTTTACTGACTTATGTTGTGATTTATGTCATTTCCTTCTGCTTATTATTTGCACCGCTCCACGCTTATTACAATGTCAGCTATTATCGCTATAACGACACCATTTACGCCAACACACGCCATAGCTGGTATGAGTACGAAGACTACGGTTACGGTGGCGATTATGAAAAAGTCAGTAAATCCTCGATTCCGGACGACGTCTTAGCAAATAAAACTGACTATCAGTTCAACTACAATGATGATAGCGAATGGACTTCCTCTTTTACGGAATTTGAGGACAGCAGTTACTATGACGAGCATTATACTTCTGATTCGGATTCTGACAGCAGTTATGACTGGGATTCCGGAGACAGCTGGGATTCTGGAACAACAGACTGGGATAGTGACTGGTAACTATAGAATACAAAGGAGTACATATGGAACATACACACATCGCCAAGGACGGTACTGTTTATACACACACGCATGAGGAAGCACACGAACACGGTCACTCACATTCCCACCCACACCATCACGAAAACACAAAGGCAGTTTTAAACCGTATGAACCGTGCGATCGGGCATATGGAAGCCGTTAAGACCATGATCGAGGACGGAAGGGACTGCAGTGAAGTCCTGATCCAGATTGCGGCAGTGCGGTCAGCAATTAACAATATCGGTAAAATCATTCTGGAAGATCACATTAACCACTGTCTGGTAGATGCGATTGAAACAGGTGATGATCAGGTATTAAAAGACTTAAACGAGGCTATTAACAAGTTTGTGAAATAGCCTCCTGTGCTATATGTTCTCATTTAGTCATAGTTTGTTCATTTTTTATTCATATTTTATAGAAAATCCTGAAATCTTCCTTCTTTTTTATTTATCTTTCCAATTGTTTTTTTTCCTCATAAGCGATATATTCTTCTAGTATCAAAAATAATTTTTTTACTGTAATTTTACATGTGTTTTACCTGGACAATAAAAGAGCTTTTAAAACTCTTTTTCATTGCAGATTATCATAACTGCTGATAGATGTAACGCACCTGTATTTTTTTTGCAAAAGCGATTGCAAAAAGCTCAGATGCAGACAGGAAAATCAATTTTTTGTATTTTCCTGTGCCAACAAGGAGGGTATATGAAACAGAAATTCAAGTCAGTCGAAGAAAAAATGAATAAATTATTCCAGAAATTTGCACCGGTAAAGGAAAAAGCAGAAGTTTTTCTTTCCAAATTACCAAAAAGGAAACCACACAGTGAGAAATATTATAAGAGAATTGCATTTTTCAATAAATATTCTCTTATTTTCCACTTTATTTTAGCATGCTTTATTACTTTTACCGTAGAAGTGATCTCCAGAAGAGACTTTTTCTCTGCTGTTTCCTTCGTAGGCAATCATACATGGGCTTACCTTTACAATGCCTTTATTGTATTTGCTTCCTTATCAATTGTTTACCTGTTTAAGACAAGAGCACAGCTTCGTGTTCTGATCACCGGACTCTGGATTTTCCTCGGAACAGTCAACGGAATCATCCTTTCCAACCGTGTAACTCCATTCAGCTACACCGATTTTAAAATGCTTCCAGACCTGTTTGCAATGCAGAACACCAATTATTTTACTGCGGAAGAGGCTACCGTTGTAGTAGCTGTGGTTGCTTCTTTCATTATATTTCTGGTTCTCTTCTTTATCAAAGGACCGAAGTATCAGGGAAAACGCCACGTTGTACTTTCCCCACTTGCGATCGTTGCACTGTTAGTTGTCGGTATTCCAATTACAACACAGGCTGCACAGAGTTCTAATATTATTGCCTCTTACTTTGCAAATATTGCACAGGGATACTCTGATTACGGATTTGTTTATGGTTTCTCTACAAGCGTTGTCGGACGTGGAATGAATAAACCAGATGATTACTCCAAAGAAACCATTGACGCTATTGAAACTTTAGTGGACTCTTCCAAAGAAGAAACAACTGTTTCTGCTGGCAAAGAGCCAAATATTATCTGTATTTTGCTGGAATCCTTTATCGATCCATATGATGTGAATTTCCTTCAGATGTCAGAAGATCCGATTCCAACATTCCACAGTTTAGAGCAGAACTTCACCACCGGTTATCTTACCGTACCTGTTGTCGGAGCCGGAACTGCCAATACAGAATTTGAAGTTTTAACCGGTATGAGCATGCAGTACTTTGGTACCGGCGAGTATCCTTACAAAACAATTTTAAAACAGTCTGACTGCCCAAGCGTTGAAAGTATTGCATCTGTCCTTTCCTCTATTGGTTATGGCACACATGTCGTACATAACAACACTGCTACTTTCTACAGCAGAAACAATGCGTTTTCAAAAATGGGATTTGATACATTTACAAGTAAAGAGTTAATGAACATTACCGAGTACACACCAAGTGGAAGCTGGCCAACCGATAAAGTTCTTGTAAATGAGACGGTAAAAGCTATGGATGCAACCGAAAATCAGTCCGACTTTGTATACACGATCACGGTTGGTTCCCACGGCGATTACCCTGCTGAAAAGATTATTGAGAACCCGGAGATCACTGTAACCGGAGCTGCCGATGAAGCCTCCAATAATCAGTGGGAATATTATGTAAACATGATCCACAACACAGATAACTTTATTGCAAACCTCATTGATGCAGTCAACCGCCGCGGTGAGGATACCATTATTGTTATGTTTGGCGATCACCTTCCTACGATGGGTCTTGAAGATTCCGATATGAAATCCGGTGATATTTTCAAGACAAAATATGCAACCTGGAATAACTTCGGTCTTCCAAAACAGGACGCTGATCTGACTGCTTACCAGTTATTAGCACACATTACCGGTCAGATGGGTATCCATGAAGGAACCATGTTTACTTACACACAGACACAGGCAGATTCCTCCACTTACCAGAATGGTCTTGACAATCTCCAGTACGATCTTCTCTACGGTGAGAGATATGCTTACAACGGCGAGGATTTATATCCGGCAACGGATCTTGTCATGGACGTGGAAGACGTCAATGTAACATCCGTCCGCAAAAATGCATTGAATAATACCTTAGCGGTTTACGGTTCCAACTTTACAAAGAATGCCAAGATTTTTGTAAATGGCGAGAAGGTTCCTACCACTTACCTTACCTCCGGAATCCTGACAACTTCTCTGGATAATGTTTCCGATGGCGATGTGATTTCCGTAAGTATCACCGGTTCCCAGGGCATTATCTTACGGGCAAGCACGGATGAAGTTGTTTATGAAGATCCTGATGTGATCACAACTGAAACCGAAGAACCTACCGAGGTAAACGAGACAGAGTCCTCCGAAACCCGAACTACTGAAACAGAAACTTCTGGTACAGGAAACTCTGAGACTGTAAACTCTCAGGAAAATAATTAATCATAAAAAAAAATCCCGGATGTGCGACATTATGTACATCCAGGATTTTTTGTAAAGTGATAAAAATGCAATTTTATAAAAGTATGGGTTATACTGATGAATCAATTCGCCGTATGCATGACTGTCCCCATGAATTGCTTTATAAACTAAAGAGTACTCTTCTTTTTTCATCTGTCACCCACCTTTCATATATTAGATACCTGACCGTACCGCCGGGTTTCAAAAATTTTCTATTGTATTCAATTGAAGTAACGTATTTTATACAGAAAAAGCCTGCATCTCAGGAAATATCCTTTCGATGCAGGCTTTTTTCTGTCTTATATGTAAGAATGATCGATTTTCGTCACCACGTAATAGTTATCACCGAAATGTTCATGCACAGACTGGAGCACTTCTGTGAGCAGTTCCTCGTCCGTCAGACGGAATCCAAATGGTGCAAGAATGTCAAAAATGAGGTTCGTATGCGTCCCGCCACTCACCATTCTGAAATCGTGAATGGACAAATCTTCATCAATTGCCTTGATCAGAGATACCATCGCCGCTTTCGTCTCACTCACATGCTCATCCGAAGTCACGACCGGATCCATGTGGATCGTTGCCTCACAGCCAAGTGTCTCACGCAGTTCATTCTCAATATTGTCTATCACATCATGCAGTTCCATAATATTTCCCTCTGCCGGAACTTCTGCATGCAATGAGATCATCTGTCTGCCCGGACCGTAATCGTGGACGATCAGATCATGCATTCCGCATACTTCCGAATGTGACATTACGATCTCATCTATTTTTTCTACAAATTCATGTGCCGGCGGCTGTCCAAGCAATGGATTTAATGTCTCTCTGGCAGCGTCAAAACCTGCATAACCGACTAATAAGCCCACAACCAGACCGCAGTAGCCATCAATTTTGATTCCTGTAAAATGGGTGAATATGGATGCCAGAAGCACAACCGTTGTCGCTGCGGTATCACTTAAACTGTCTGTGGCAACCGCTTTCATCGCTGCAGAATCCAGTTTTTTTCCAATAGCACGGTTATAATACGCCATATATAGTTTTACAAGAATGGATGCGATCAGAATCACTGCCACAAGGAGCGTGAACTCTGTTTCCTCCGGATGCATGATTTTTCCGATGGAGTCACGGACGAGTTCGTAACCCATCAAAAGGATTGCCGCAGCCACAACCAGGCCGGAAACATACTCAATCCTTCCATGTCCAAATGGATGCTCCGTATCCGGTTTTGCCCCTGCAAGCTTGAAGCCAAGCAGTGTCACGATCGAAGAACCTGCATCTGAAAGGTTGTTAAAGGCATCTGCTGTGATCGCAATGGAATTGCTTAAAGTTCCTGCGAGAAATTTACCGATAAAAAGCAGTACATTAAATAATATACCGATCACACCGCACAGCATTCCGTATGCCTCGCGCTGTTTTATTTTATCTTCTGAGTCTTTGATAAATATTTTTGCTAATAATGTTACCATGTCACTCTTCCTTTTTTATTCCAGTTTTCCAAAATGTGCAAAAGGCCAGTAAGTAAAAAGTGCTTTTCCTAAAATTTTGTCTTTTGTCACATAAGTGTTGCTCCAATATCTTGCATCCCAGGAATCATTCCTGTTATCTCCCATCATGAAGTACGATCCCTCCGGCACCTCAAATGTATATGGACCCGTGGCAACAGTCCATTCTTCTTTCAGATAGTCCTCCTGTAAAGGCTCTGCCGATCCATTGATATATATTTTTCCATCCTCAATATCGATGGTATCCCCCGGAAGCCCGATCACACGCTTCACATAAATCTCACTCTCATCATCCGGATACCGGAATACGACAATATCCCCTCTCTCTGGCTCTCCAAACACATATGCGAGCCGGTTTCCGATAAAACGGTCTCCTGGCAGGATTGTATTCTCCATCGATCCGGTAGGTACATCCGCATTGATGATCAGAAAGTTTTTGATGAGAAGCGCTGCCACTAAAGCAATTGCAAACGGGATCACCCAGCTCATGATCTCTTTGAAAATGGAGGTTTGCTCCTCGTCATTCTCCTGATTTTCCGGTGCTTTAATACCGTCTGCTGTCTGCTCTGCTTTATGTTCTATTGGATCATTAAAATCTTCTACCTGTAAATCTTCCATTATCTCTTTATCCTCAATTCGTTTTCCTTATGATCTGCTATTCTGCTTTTTGCAATAGCTATATTTTACCATAACTGGAATGAAATAGATATGAGAATTTTCCTATTGCACAAAAAAGACTGCCGGCAGTTTACCTTTTTCATAAATCTGCCTGACAGTCTGATGTGCCTTCTGGAAAAAGCGCTTAGTACTCTTCCTCTTCGCCTTCTTCTTTCTCAGAAATATCGTTCACCGGTTTCTCCAGTCCCTCGATCGTGATATGGTTTTTCTCTGCGTAATCCCATAATGCAGCGTGAATTGCTTCCTCTGCCAACAGGCTGCAGTGAACCTTCACTGGTGGAAGTCCGTCTAAAGCTTCCATAACGGCTTTATTTGTCACTTCCAACGCCTGCTGTACTGTTTTTCCTTTTACAAGTTCGGTTGCCATACTGCTTGTTGCAACGGCTGCGCCACATCCAAATGTTTTAAACTTTACATCCTGGATGATCCCGTTATCATCAATGTCAAGATACATTCTCATGATGTCGCCGCATTTTGCATTACCAACGGTACCGACACCGCTTGGATTCTCAATCTCTCCAACGTTTCTTGGGTTGTTAAAATGATCCATTACTTTTTCACTATACATACTTTTTATCCTGCTTTCTTTGAATATAACCTGTTATTTTGATCACTGTAAAATCATGTGATTGAAAAATTTATTTATTCTGTTTTTTTACGAAATCCTCATATAATGGAGACATACTTCTTAAGCGCTCAATAATCTTCTTTAACTCGTCTACAACAAAATCGATCTCTTCTACGGTATTCTTCTCGGAAAGTGTCAGACGAAGAGAACCGTGTGCAATCTCGTGAGGAAGTCCGATCGCAAGCAATACATGAGACGGGTCTAAGGATCCGGAAGTACATGCGGAACCACTGGATGCACAGACACCTGCCTGATCTAATAAAATCAGCATGGATTCACCCTCGATATAACGGAAACATACGTTTACGTTGTTTGGCAGACGGTCATGTCTGTCACCGTTCAATCTCACATATGGGATTTCTGTTAAAATACGGTCGATCAGATGATCTCTTAAGCTGATCTCTTTTGCACTTCTCTCTGCCATGGTATTTTTTGCAATCTCGGCTGCTTTGCCGATACCTACGATACCCGGTACGTTCAGAGTTCCAGCTCTACGTTTTCTCTCCTGCGCACCACCGTGGATGAAGGAAAGAATCTTCACGCCTTTTCTGATATACATTACGCCGATTCCCTTTGGTCCGTTGATCTTGTGGCCGCTGGCACTCAGCATATCAATGTTCATCTCATCCACATCGATCGGAATATGTCCAAATGCCTGTACTGCGTCCGTGTGGAATAATACGCCATGTTCATGTGCGATACGTCCGATCTCCCTGACCGGCTGGATGGTTCCGATCTCGTTATTTGCTGTCATTATGGAAATCAGGATTGTATCAGGACGGATTGCTGCCTCTAACTCGTCCAGTTTTACTTTACCGTTTTCGTCAACGTTCACATACGTAATCTCAAAACCTTTTTTCTCCAGGTAAGCACAGGTGTGAAGGATCGCGTGATGTTCGATCGTGCTTGTGATGATGTGTTTTCCTTTGGACGCATAAGCGTCTGCGGTTGCCTTTAATGCCCAGTTATCAGACTCGCTGCCGCCGCCTGTAAAATAAATCTCATCTGTCTTCGCATTGATCAGTTCTGCCACGGAAGTCCTTGCTTTATCAACCGCCTTTTTGCTCTCAGATGCAAAACTGTAAATTGCAGATGGATTGCTGTATACTTCTGAAAAATATGGAAGCATCTCCTGTAACACTTCTGGATATACCTGCGTTGTTGCTGCATTATCTAAGTAAATCAGTTTACTCATATCTTTGTACCTCTTTCTATCTCTAAATTAGTTTGTAATTGATATTTCCTAGTTATTTGATATGATATAAGTATTATAACGCATTATTTCCCCTTGTCAAGGTAGGAATTGTTTTCTTTTTTGTACAAGTACGCTATTCTTTTTCATAGCCGCCCGATACCTGACAATATATAAGTATCACGGCAATTCTTCCAGACCGCTGAACATTTTCATGAGTTCTTTTTCTCCATAATCGTCAAAGTCAACAGTGAGCATCATGTCATCCTCTCTTACCACGGAACCTGTGCCGTATTTTGGATGACGGACGCGGCGTTTTTCTGTGGTTACAGTTTCATTTCCTACTGAAATATTCTTTGTTCCTGTATTCGCCGATGGATTTTTTCCCCCTGGTATTTTGCCGGCTTCCTGCAGTTCTATATGCTCTGACTGATTTGCACGCTCTGCAAGGATCTGGCGTTTCAGATCCTGTAAATGCGTTGCCGAAGACTCCCGATCCTTCTCCTGTCCTTCGATCAGATTTCCCGGTATCATGCGCAGATATCTGCTCGGCCCGGGTGCTGCCCGGTACTGTCCCGGACTTGTGTAATAGGAAAGTTCCAGATGTTCCTTCGCCCTTGTGATGCCGACAAAAAAGAGACGCTGTTCCTCCTCTTCCTCCTCAAAACTTTTGGTCTGCAATGGAATCAGCCCATAATTCACACCTGTGATAAAAACATGGGAAAATTCCAACCCTTTGGATGCATGAAGTGTCATAAGCTTTACGGTATCGTTCTCATTATGTATCTCTTTTTTCAAAATATTCATTCCATACAAAGACGCCATATTTAAAAATTCCGAAAAGCCTTCCACGACATTTTTCTGCTGCTCTTTCTGATAGGCGGTCATGCGCTCAAAAAAGTCCATGACATAGGTTCTGTCTTCTACATACGAAGCTGTCGTTGGATGAAGATGATTTTCCAGAGAAAAAAAGCTCCAGAGGTCTTCTGCTGTTGTGGATTGAGCGTTGAAATAAGCTTGCGAAAATCCAAGCATTTGCTTACGGATATCTGGTTTACATAATTCATTGTTCATCTCCTGTTTTTCTTCTTCTGTAATTTCGTTCAGAAGATCGGTCGTTTTCTCCGCTTCCTTCACCGACATGCCGTCTCCATATTTCTTATCCGCAAGTGCTGCTATACCGGAGCTTTTATCTTTCGGATTGACAGAAAAACGCAGTACCCTGATCAGCCAGTCCAGAACCGGAATATCTTTCACAGTCTTTTTTAACGAAACTTCGAATGGAATGCCTTCTTTTTCAAAAACATGTTCAAAAATTTCCGATTGATTCTGCAAACGGTAAAAGATTGCTATTTCCCGATATGGAAGTCCTGACGCATGCAGTTCCCTGATCCTGTCTGCAAGATAGTCTGCCTCCTGAAACGGATCATACATATTCCGGATCTGGATTTTATCACCGTTCTCCCTGCCGCCCTGCAATGTGCCTCCCTGCTGCATAAAGCACCGTGCCACTGCAAGGATTTCACTGCTGGAACGGTAATTCACCGGGAGTGTCAGTTCCGTTGCCTGATATTTGGTCTTCAGCTGATAAAAAATATGAAAAGCACTTCCACGCCAACTGTAAATGACCTGATTCGGATCACCTACTGCGAAAAAACAGGTCTGTGGTTTTTTCAGGCAGTCGATGAGCTCTAACTGTTTCTCATCGCTGTCCTGCACTTCGTCCACGATGATCCAGGAGATATCTTGCATTCCTGTATTCTCGTTGTCTTGCAAGTTCGCATTCTTTTTTGATACTTCTTCTATTTCTGCTGACATCTTCACCAATTTACATGTATTTTCCAGCAGCTCGTCAAACGTCATTTTATCCTGACGTCTCTTTTCTTCCTTTAGCAATGCCTTTAATTTTTCAATATCATCCTGATATTTGCTGCTATTTTGTTCCAGACGCTTTTTCAGCCGGTTCTTATATTTGATTTTCAGCTGATAAGTTAAGATCAACTGCTCTGCCATCTCAAGTTCCTCGTCCGGATCCATCACCATAAATTCTTTGGTATAACCCAGATTTTCCACTGGAAGCATTTTCTTCAACATCGTAAGACACACACTGTGAAATGTTCCAAAGCCCCACAACTGTTCCTCTGTAATCTCCGGCTCCAGCGCATACAGACGCTCTTTGATCTCATCCGCAGCCTTATTCGTAAAAGTCAGAACGACCATCTGTTCATATGAAATCTGCTTCTCGTAATGCAGATACATGACCTTTGTGATAAGAACCGTCGTCTTACCACTTCCCACATTGGCGTTCACAAGACAGGCGCTGCTCTCATCGAAAACGGCTGCTTTCTGGTATTCATTTAGACGTTGTAGCTGTTGTGTGTAATTTTCTTTAAATTCCATATTTCTTTAAATCCACCCTGCCATTCACCACTTCAATGCCGTCTGCTTTCAGCAGTTCTTCCTGCACATGCTCCCCTCCAAAGGCGAAAGCCCCTGCTAATTCTCCCTTGGAATTCACAACACGGTAACATGGGATATGCTTCGGATCCGGGTTATGGTGCAGGGCATTTCCGACTGCTCTGGACATTCTCGGATTCCCGGCAAGCTCTGCCACTTTTCCATAAGTTGCCACTTTACCTTTTGGAATGGTTTTCACCGCCTCATAAATACGCTTCGTCGGACTGTCTGTGATAATGTCATAGCTTTCTGCAATCATCTGCTTCACATCCTTATCCGGGATTGTCCCGTCTAAAATGATCGTATTCCAGTGTTCTTTATTCTGATGATATCCCGGAAGCACGGACGCATAGGCATCCCTCCAGAAATCGCGCCACTCCGGGCGCACTTTCACATTCATATTAATGTAACCGTTCCGCTCATATACCCACAAAAATGCCTTTTTGCTTCCACGCACACGCACTAACTCCCAGTTTGGATCATGGAACGGCGTTTCCAGATAAGTGTCTGGAAATGAAAGTCCGTATTTTGTTGCTTCTTCTCTTGTTTTCATTTTAGCCTCCGTTCCATCTTCTCCATCGCGTCCTTATCCGGCTCTTTCACTTCATCCGTAAGCGCCACCTGGATCTGGAATCCAACCGGCACATCCGCATAATAACTGATAATATTCTTAAGGCTCTCGCGGTTTCCCGGCTCCATCACCCAATCTGCATAAAAGGCGCTGGATAGTTTTAAGATCAGCATCCGCTCTCTCACTTCGACCGCCGGAACGGTCTGTAAAAATGCGGCAAAGTTCTCTCCGTTTTCACTAATCTTTTTACAGAACTCCTGCCACTGCTCTCCTAACTTTTCAAACGAGAACTCTTTTCTCCTGAACGTGGACGGCGCATGCTCTGCGGTCTTCACTCCCATCGGGACATCCCAGTGTTCCAGCAGGTTTTCCAGACCGAAGAGTACCATCTGCCTGTCAAGCCGGTGATCTCCCACACAGGCGGCACAGCCGTCTTTGCATCCACAGCCTTTTACAAGCTTCACGGCATTTTGGATAATATCTTCCATATTATCATAAATCTTTTCAGAGAATCCAAGTCCACCCACATACTTGTCGTAAAAATAGATGTCTACGTCCGAGCTTGTGTCAAACGCAAGTTCCAGTGCATTCGCCGATGTAATGACCCCGATGTCCTCCTGCTCTGTCATCGTCACCATCCGGGCAGCATTTTTCAATGCAAAACAGACGCCCTCATAATAATTGTTCCGCACCATTTTCGTATTCTCATTCACCTGGATCAGTCCGCGGTAAACCCTGACCACATTCTCCGGCACACGCATCCAGGTACTCTCCGTATCATAGTCTTTGGAGAGTGCCTTCGGTAACTGCTCATAGCCAAGATTCTGATGATTGTGAAACTGCATTTTCTTAAACATATAAACGTAATCGCTCACATTGACATCGCCAAAATGAAGCTCTGTGCGCGCAAGCGGCATATTTTTACTCTCGTGAACGATCTTCACATTCGCTTCCCCTGCCGCGACTGTATAATAATTTCCATTAAATGGCACTGCATAGGCAGTCCGGCTCTCAAGATCAAGCTTTGTCACCTGATAGGCAACGCCGTCATGCATGTAGACCGCACCATCGTGAAGCTCGCGGAACGCCTGACTCTCATCCATCTCTGTGATCTCTTTTCCGCTGTCCTTGTGCAGAAGCTTATAGCGCTTTTCGTCAATATTGCGCATGGAAAAATCACCCGCCGGGAACTCACCGCCAGACCACGCAAATTTTCCATTGTGGCTCGACAGTTCCTCAGCGCGGAGAAGTACCGGGATTGCCTCGCCAAGATCCGGAAACAGGGAAATATCATCAAGCGTCAAAGGAATCTCCGCTGCTGCCGCACGGATATGCGCCAGCTCAATGATCAGATTATTCTTATCGATCACAGCATTTTCACTGCTTCCCTCAAACAGCCAGCCCGGCTCAAGCGCAATGTACTGGTCAAACGGCTGATTGTCGAGAATGAGATAGTTGCTGCTCCTTTTCCCGCTTCTTCCGGCACGCCCTGTCTGCTGCCAGAATGAGGCTCTGGTGCCCGGATAACCGACTAACACCGTGGTACTGATCTTTCCGATATCAATTCCAAGTTCTAATGCATTCGTGGAAACAAGTCCCATCAGTTCTCCCGAGATCATCTGATTTTCAATCTGTTTCCGCTCAAGCGGTGTGTAACCGCCACGATAACCGGAGATTTCATCCGGCTTATGCGTGCCTAAAAATCCCTCCGCTTCCAAATGGTCTCTCGTCTCTTTTAAGACGATCTCCACATTCTTTCTGGACTTCGTAAACGCAATAAAATTTTTCCCTTCATCCATCAGTTCCGGCAAAAGCTCTGCAGCTACCGTTGTAATGCGAACCTGACCATAATAGTTATCGTCTTTCCCCATGATCTTCGGTGGCTGGATGAGATAATATCCACGTTCTGCTGCAGGTGAGCCGTCCTTATCCACAAGTGTAAACTGCTTTCCACAAATCTCCGTTGCTAGCTCTACCGGATTAGCGATCGTAGCAGAACTGCAAAGAAACTGCGGATTGGAATGATAATAACGGCATACTCTTGAAAGTCTGCGGAACACATTTGCCAGATGCGAACCGAACGCTCCACGATAGGTATGCAGCTCATCGATAACAATGTATTTTAAATTGGAAAAAATAAAATCAAACCCGTATTTGCTGTGATTCGGCAGAAATGCCCCATTCACCATCTCCGGGTTTGTCAATATAATATTGGCACTCTGCCGGATTCTTGTACGCTCCGCCACCGGCGTATCCCCATCATATACGCCCGCCACAATACGGTTCTCGCCAAAATATTCTAGATAAGGTACAATCGCACGGTACTGGTCTGCTGCAAGTGCCTTGGTCGGATAAATGAAGATTGCCCTTGTCAGCGGATTTTTCAAAATGTCCTGTAAAACTGGGAGCAGAAAGCTTAATGTCTTGCCGCTCGCCGTCGATGTTGTGATAACAACATTTTTCCCGGAAGTCACTTTCTCAAACATTTCCGTCTGATGACAATATAATTTTTCAATTCCGTGCTCTTTTAAATACCCTGCCAGTTCCGGCAGCAGATTCTCCGGAAAATCATCGTATACTGCCGGGTGAGCAGGGATTGTTTTTTCATAAATAATGCAGTCTTTGATGTCCATGGAAAAGTCCTTCCTATTCTATCTGTAAAAACTTCATACATTTTTGATGAATATGAAATATACAAAAAAGTATAGCCTCTTTTAAATTTTCATGCAACCAAAAAGGCAAAAGATTAAAACATCTCTTGCCTCATACTTTATCTAATATTCGATTCCGATTTCTTTATACTCTAACAGTCTTGCTTTGCCCATAGGAAGCTCGGTCCAGGCACCTTCCATTGTGCCACCTGTAATTCCTTCCACAGCTGTCAGGAAATCATGTATCACCTGTTTCTCGACCGGTTTGATATGATGTCCTGGCCAGGTAATATCGTAGAGAGATTCCATAGCGATCAGCTTTTCCAGTGATTTCTTATAGGTCTGCATCGGTGCCGCAAATTCCATCTGGAGCAGTACATGAGCCTTACAGCAGGTATCCCCGGTGAACATCCATCTGTTCTTTTCATCAAGGAAACATACTGATCCGACAGAATGTCCCGGTGTCCTTACCACACGCACCGGTCTGTCACCAATCTCAAATACCATCTCACTCTCAAAATAACTGCAATTTTCTTTTACCGGGAAAAGCTCATCCTGTGTAAAAATATGACGGACATCCTCTCTGCTGTGTGCCTCATAAAGTTCTTTGTCTTCTTTTGCAAGCCATACTTCCTCAAATGCTCCGGTTCCGCCAATATGGTCTACATGTCCATGCGTCAGTGCCACAGTGACCGGAAGCACAGTAAGTTCTTCACATATTGATTTCAGTGGGATCGTTCCAAATCCGGTATCGATCAATAATGCCTTTTCCCTTCCAGTGAGAAGGTACATATAAGCACTTGCCGTATTACTATATTCTTCTATCAGCCACGTCTGTTCATTTAATTTCTCAATATGGTAATTCATCCTATTCTCCTTGTTCCGGTATCAACAGTTTATCTTTTGTTCCTTCCTCAATCCCTGCAAGAAAAGAAAATGCCGGATCCATCATCTGTTCCCAGTAGAAAAATTCATGATCGCCATGTCCGCTGCGATACTCATGAGTAATATTTTCCTTTTGTAAAGCATTTTCTAATTTTTCTACCGCATCATATACAAGGCGGTCATCTTTTCCACAACACAGGAACAGCTCCGGTCTGTTATCCACATCTTTTCTCGTCCACTGTGTGCACATATCGCATTCACTGCCATAATAAGCTTCTTTGCTTCCGAAGATTCCCTCGAACTGCTTTCTCGAAAATCCTGGTGCATCTTCTTCGGCAAGCAGCATATAAGCGTCCGATGCCGGGGAAAATGCCACTACTTTTGAAAAAGTGTCACGATATTTAAAGCCATTATATAATGCTCCATATCCCCCCATGGAAATTCCACCGATAAAAGTGTCTTCCCTTTTTGTGGACAGTGGCAGCATCTTTCTGGTTACTTCCACCAGTTCTTTTCCTACATAAGTGCTATAAAATGTCATACGATCCGGCAGATCCTGATAAAACAGATTTTCTCCATCCGGCAGGACGATCGCGATTCCTTTTAACTCGGATTGTCCTCTAAGTCCCAGATAAGTAATAAGTTCTGTCGCCGTTGCGCTGTAACCCGGTAATAAATACAATGTTTTATAAGGTGGCTCCCACTTACCTGCCATGCCATCTGACGGAAGTATTACCTTAATATTGACACCTCTCATTAATGCTTCGGATTTATAATCAATCTGTAAAAAAGCCATATCCTTATCTCCTTTATAAACTTAATCTGTTTTGCATCCTGTTTCTTTTTCCATGAAGCAGTTCTTATTTAAATATAAGCTGTGCGAAATCATGAATGCACATGCGCCATACGTTCCAATCATGTGCTCCCGGATATACGTTTCGTATCTGATCAATCCCTTTTTCATTTAATATTTGATCGTCATGTGCAAAATTCTCCCAGAACGGATCTTTGTCTCCCATTGCCCTGAAATAAACGTCAAATGTTTTATTGAATACTTTGGCATCATCTAAAATTTTCATATGTTTATTCTCACTGGTTCCGCGGTCAACCATGTCAAGCGGGCTTCCCTGAATGATATCTGTCACAAATCCGCTGAATATTCCAAGTGAACTAAAGTATTCCGGATGCTTAAATCCGATAATGCTCGTCTGTAAGGATCCCATGGAAAGACCTGCCATCGCACGCATCTTCTTCGTCCTTCCGACACGGAATTTTTTCTCAATATAAGGCATAATATCTGTCAGAAGCTGGTTTTCCAAAAGTTTAAAATCAACGATTCTCTCGCCTTCTTCTGTCACTGTCTGAACCATTCCGTTGCTCATAACGATCACCATTGGAACCGCCTTCTTCTCTGCGATCAGATTATCCAGAATAAAATTCACCTTCCCAGACGCAGTCCAGCCGATCTCATTTTCTCCATGTCCATGCTGAAGATATAATACCGGAAATTCTCTTTCTGTTTCTTCTTCATAGCAATATGGAGTGTATACTATGCAGCTCTCCCACTCTTCGGTAACCTTTGAAAAAAAGTATTCCCTGCGGACACTTCCGTGCGGCACATCTTTTACCTGATAAAACTCTTCATTTTTCATCTCAAGTGCTACATAATTATATGGCCGGCTATAACCATAGGTGATTGGAAGCAATGGTGTCACAACTTCTACATCATCAATCTTCAACTGCACATACTGTATTCCTGTCCTGAGAGTGTACTCCATACGCCAGATTCCGTCATCTTCCCTGGTGCATGGAAATTCTTCCTCATTCATTGTAAATGTAACTTTCTCTGCCTCCGGTGCCTTTACCTGAAGAAAATAATGTTCTCCTTCTTTTACCAATGCCGGAACCTGTCCTTCCCATGGCAGGACGCGGTCAAAACCAAGTTTCTGTTCGTTTATATTATAGTTCATATCAGAGTCCTCTTTTCTATAGTTCAACAGGTCTGCCATTGCTGTGCAGACCTGTTGGATGATATACAGTATTTATATTTAAAATTTGAAAATGGCCAAATATTTTACAGTGTTCTTGTCTGTCCGTCCGGTGCTGTTTCTGTAATCACAAATTCGAATGTTTTCAGATCTGCCTTCAGTTTTGCCTGATATCCGTCATTCTCCCATGTAAATTCCATCTTATTTCCATCTGAATTTACCATGATCCTGCTCTCCTTCTCAAATGCAGGACAGGTACTGCGGAAGCGGAGAAGCTCTAACTGTCTTGCTACTACCGGCTTCTTTAATGCCTCTTCCATCTGCTCTGTGGTAAGATTTGTACGGTTGATCTCTTTGTGTCCGCCTGCTCCGGCACGCTTGACTGCCTCATGGTCATTCTTTCCTGCAAACAGATCAAGATACCAGATCTGCGGTTTTCCAGGCATGAACAGCTGTAAGGCTCTCGCAAGAAGCATCTTTGCATCGTCTTCCCCAAGTGCACTGTAGTAAGTTGCATTGACCTGATAATACATGTTCTTCTGGCCGTGAAGGTCTTTGACATAGCCGCCTCTTCCGACAACAGTATCGATCAGGTTCTGGATACGTTCTTCTGATAATAATCCCTTTAAGTCAAGAAGTGGGATTCCGTCATGGCATCCTAACATATTGACGGTATGGATGTCTTTTTCGATCAATTCTTTCGCCCAGTCGAAAAGATGTTTTCCATCCCCGCTCTCCAGGGCATCGATGATCAGTCCCGGCAGGAAGAAATCATAGGTCATATAGCCTTTCCCTGCGATCTGCTCATAATTCTTCTCGCCATAGCTTGCATGAATCTCCGGGAGTAAGGTCAGGTTGTATTTATCTGCCAGTTTCCGTACTTTTTCAAGTAAATCCCAGGTTCCCGGCTCATTTAAGAAATTCTTCTCTCCCGGCTCTTTCGGTGCGTAGGCAAATGCATCCAGCCGCACGATCTTAGCTCCATATCCCGCGAGTGTCTTTAAGGTATTGTCGTAAAACTCCCATACGAGTGGGGATTTGATATTTAAGTCCATCTGGCCAAGATAGCGTCTGCCGGCTTCCATATAATCAACGACTTTTTTCTTCTCTTCATCCGACATAAATCGGGTCACTTCTGCATTTTCGTCGGCAGCCAGTATCTCTGCCGGTTTCTTTCCTTCTTTGGTCTGTGTATTTAACACTTCCGCAAGCATCACCGATTCTGTATACTGCAGCCCCGCTGCCTGCATCAGATCCTGTGCATCAACCGTGCGGTAGGTCACTTCCTGGTAGAAGGTGTTCCAGTATGGGACATCCCTTCCATCCGGGAATCTTACCATCAGGATTGGTAATCCCGGTTTACGGAAAAACATGTCCTTGATATATTTCTGATCCGGCTGGATATAACCATCCTCTGTCATCTCCCCGCAGCCTTCCCAGAACTTATTCCAGTCGATGAAGAAATCACGGTATTCTGATTTATCACCATTTTTTATGATGTCCTGGAACTGCTTTGACAGTACCGATGCATGGTTTAAGATAAAATCGAGTTTTAAATCAATCCCAAGTCCTTCTAATTTGTCCAGTGCTTCCCTGGATGCAAGCATTTTATTCAAAGAATAGTCGATCACAGAAAACCCTCTGTCTAAGTCTGTATGGAACAGACTTGGCAGTACATAACAGGAAGAAAATACATCCTTCATTTCCGGTTTCTGTAAAAATGCTGCGATATCATCTAACGTGCCGCCCATGCTGTCCGGGTAGGCGTTTAACATTGGTCCGATATTCATGGTTATCTTCCTTCCTCCATCTGCTTACAGTATTCTTCATAGCTTAACAGCTCTCCGCTCTTTGAAATGATGATCTTTGCTTTTGGAGCCTGATGCTCTAACATCGCCTGCTCTAATTCCAGTACCATCATGGTAAATGGGCTGTCTGTTGCACCATCCCTGTTTCTCGCTCTTCTGTGTGCAAGTGTCTCCTGTGGCGTGCTGTTCAATAAAACAGGGATATCCACACCTTTATAGTTATCGCTATTTCCGTGTGTCCATTCAATCACGAGAACCTGGATCTTAGAGAAATCTACTTTTTCATACCATAATTCTGTATCTTCTCTTCCCATGCGTTTCAGCCAGATCTCATCAGTGCCTGCCTTGAACTCTTTTACGATCTCTTCTACTTCATCGAATCCGATCTCATTATTTGTTCCGAGGTATCCTTTTAATCCTTCTTTTCCGTTTCTTAAGTAAGACTCATACCAGTCATATTCCTCTGTGTGTTTTGGATTGGCATCATCTCCGTTTTTCTGGAATTCATGGATCACTTCAAAACGTTCTGCTGTAAAGGTACCTTCTTTTACCATTCCTTTTAACGCACTCTCACGGAAGGTATGAAGACGCTCTGCATCATTGTATACAGGGATTCTGTGTGGATAATTGTCTCCGGACAGGGTGTAGCTTCCAATTCCTGCCTCTTTTAAATAAAAAGATAATAAAGAAGCGATCTCTGATTTTCCAACTCCGGAACCTCCACAGACCGTGATCACTACTTTGCCTGTCTCGGATTTTTCAGAAGCTTCCTCTAACATTGGCAGTAATTCTTTGAAAATGACATTTGCTTTCTGCACATGTCCTTCGCCAATCTCTACTTTGTCTCCTGGCATATCTCCGTGTGCGATATTTTCCGGGATCACTGGTGGCTGCCAGTCTGTCATGTTTTTTGTGATTTCTGCAATTGATTTCATCCTTAATCGTCTCCTTTATCTTTTTAAGCTTATCTGTTCTAATGATACATTATAATAATTTTGCTTTCTACTCAATGAGCCATTGGATTGCCGGCTCTAAATATTCATTCCAGAACTTCCAGTCATGAATTCCTGTGCTTTCTTTGTATGTAAAATCCACTTTGTTTTTCAAAAGGAAATCACGGAACTCATGATTTTCATTCAGTAAGAAATCTTCAGATCCGCAAGCCATGAAAATCGGCTGGATCTTCTCCTCTTTTTTCAGCCTTTCTGTCACGAGATATTCCGGATTGTTTTCGCTCTCATCCAATTTATCCAGATCACCGAAAATCTGTGTATAGTAATCATAATCTGCAATATCGTTGTGGCTTCCCGGCTTCATCCCTTTGATTCCGTTCACGATCAGGGCTGAGGACAAGCCAAACATTTTTCCGAAATATTCCGGATATTTTAATGCTGTATGAATTGCTCCAAATCCACCCATGGACAATCCACCGATAAAGTTGTCTTCCGGCTTATCTGACAGTCCGAATGTCTTCTGGCAATATGCCGGAAGCTCTACTGCTGTAAATGTCTCGTATCCACGTCCGGTTCCTTTTCCGTTTAAGTAGAAACTGTTCTCACCAGCCGGCATTACAACTGCAAGGTTGTATTTTAAAGCCAGCTCCTGAATTAAGCTTCCTGTAAGCCAGTCCTGTGTACTTCCCGAAAAACCATGTAAAAGATATAAGGTTTTCATCGGTCTGTCATAATTTGAATTACCAGCCAGCATCTCCGGTGGTGCATCGTTCGGTAATATAATATGAAATGTAATAATTCTGCTGAGTGCCTGTGAAAAAGTATTCACCTGTAATAATGCCATGATCGTTTACCTCGTTTATTTTTCTAGTTTAAATATACTAGATTTGTTTTCTAAATTCTTTCAAAAAAAAGATATATATTTTCATTTTCCGGTTTGATGCATTTATTTTGAATTTCTTATTTTATGTGCTAAAATATAATTGATTGTATCTTTATGTATTTACTGCATACATGATTATTTAAAGGAGGTCTGAAATAAATGTCGCAATTATATGAAGCACACAACGATATTGTTTCGTTGCTTCCTGTAAAAATATACCGTCATAATCTGGAAGGAAATTATATTTATTCTCCACTTCATTTTCACAGAAGTATTGAACTGACTGTCACCTTAACAGGAAATATCCGTTTTAATTCCGGAAGCAATAATTTTGATTTTAAAGAATCAGACTGGCTGCTCATCAACAGCTGTGAACTTCATTCCTGCAGATACATTGCACCTTCTGATAGTTTTACCGGAATCAGTATTTTGTTTTCTCTGCCCTTTATCGAAAAATGGCTCGGAAAAGATTTGTTTTTTTACAATCCGGGTGATACTGCACTGACTGAAAAAATTAAGAACCTATCCCTGGATATCTTTAACATGGATCCCTTAAGTGACACATACAACTTTCTTCTCATGAGTAAAATTTATGAGATTTTAGCTCTGTTTTCTGTTGGCTGTATTAAGAAAGATGTTTCTTATTCCATTCCAAGCAGACAGGAAATACACCTTGCCACTTCTTACGCTGATTATATTGAAAAACACTATCAGGAAGATATATCTCTTACAGATGTTGCAGAACATTTTCAGTATACCTCCAGCTATTTTTCGAGACATTTTAAGGAAACACTCGGTGTAAATTTTCTTTCTTATCTGAGCATTGTCCGCGTCGGGCATGCTGCTGAACAGCTTTCAAATGGTCAGGAAAATCTGACAACATGTGCCTTTGATAATGGTTTTCCTAACATAAAATCTTTTATCAACACATTCAAAAAAATGTATGGCTGCACTCCAGGGGTTTTTCTTACTTCTCTAAAAGATTAGCCCTTTACACTGCCTGCCACAACACCTTCAATAATATACTTCTGTCCTAACAGATAAAATGCAAGCACTGGTAAAATGCTTAACAACAAACCTGCCATCATCGGAGCATACTCGGCTGTATGATTTGTAAGGAATGTCTTGATTGCAATTGCCAGTGTTTTTGTTTCTTGTTTTGTCAGGAACAAACTTGACATAAGGAAGTCATTCCATACTCCCATCGCAACGAATACCGTAACTGTAATAATAATTGGTTTTAATAATGGCATAATAATACTGAAAAATGTTCTTGTAAAACTACAGCCATCTATTTTTGCTGCCTCATCCAATTCTTCCGGTATACCTTCCGCAAATCCCTTATACAAAAATACAGCAAAAGGAAGATTTAATCCTACCGCTATATATGCAACCATCATCAGATTATTGGAAAATCCAAGTTGTCCCGCATAGATTTTAACCAATGGAATCATATACACCTGGAATGGAGCGACCATTGATGCTAAAAATGCTGCGAATATAACTTTATTAATTTTCCATTTTTTCCGTGCAAAGAAATATCCTGTCATAGATCCAATGAGCATGTTTACTGCAACTGACGCAACAGTGATAGCAGCTGTATTTCTAAGAGCCGACCAGAAATTCATTCGCTGAATTGCAGTTTTAAAATTTTCAATATTGAACTCTTTCGGTAATGAGAATGGGGCTGTAATAAATTCGTTCGTCGTTTTAAATGAATTTATTACAAGTACAAAAAAAGGTACCATAAAGAAAATTAATATTATAAATGTGATTAAAAAAACCACTCTTTTTCTTGTCTTTGCCATTATTTTTCATCCCCTCTCTTAGTAAAGTAAACCTGTAACAGAGAAATTGTTGCAACGATCACAAATAATACAATTGCCTGAGCCTGTCCTTTTCCGAATTCCATACTTGTAAATGCAGTCTGATAAATTTTATAGGCAATTAATTCTGTGGACTTATATGGTCCTCCTGCTGTCAGTGATAAGTTCATATCAAATGACATAAAGGTTCTTGAAATAGATAAGAAAATACAAATTGCTGTCGTATTGCGGATTAATGGCAATTTTACTTTCATAATCGTCTGCCATCCGGTTGCACCGTCTACACGTGCTGCCTCGATCAGCTCTTTTGGAACATTGGTTAAACCTGCAATATAAATTACCATAAGATAACCACTCATCTGCCAGGAACTTACGATAATTAATGCGATCAATGCCCTTGTAGGATTTGTCAGCCAGGATGTAGACATCCATTCGACACCCATACTCTTTCCAACTGCTGTTAATACATAAGAGAATATAAAGTTCCAAATATATCCAAGTATAATTCCACCAATGATATTCGGGGTGAAGAAACCGGTACGGAACAATCCCTGACCTTTAATTCCACTAGTTACAGCCAATGCAAGGGCAAATCCAACAATATTACTTGCCAATACTGTAAAGAATGCATAAATTACCGTTTTCACAAATGATGACACAAATGTTGCATCTTTGAATACATCTATATAATTCTGTAAGCCAACATAATTAATATGCATTGCTAATCCATTCCAGTCTGTAAATGTGATCCAGATCCCATAAATAAACGGTATAATCACTACTGACATCCAGATAAATAGTGCTGGGAATCCAAAACCGGCAAACTGAAGAACATTGATCAATTTTTTGTTTTTCTTTTTCGTCATGTCTTTCTCCTTAAAAAGAAATGTGGGGAAGCAATCCCTCCCCACATCTGATTCTATGTTTATTATCTTGCTTCCTGTTTCTGCCAGTAAGCATCTATTTCTGATGCCAGTGTTTCTCTGTCACATGCACCTGCAAGATATTCACACATATATGCTCCACATTCATACCAGATATCAGATGGACACATATTTGGTGTACCATAGAAATCATAGGTAAGTCCTTTAGAAATATAACCAGCTGTTGATAATCCAAGCGGGCTTTCAATTGTCACGTCAGCATTTTTATAAGGAAGTGCCTGTCCGCATGTCTTAGCCATTACCTGTTCTGCTGTCGCATCAGAAGTAAGATATTCAATAAATTTTACTCCTGCTTCCTGCTGTTCTTCAGTATTCTGGCTTGCATCTACACAATATCCCTTGGCATAAGATGTCGGAATGCTCTGGTTAATCACATCTGATGCATCATCACTGTGTGGAATCGGTAATAATCCGAATTCAGCTCCATCCTCTACAACATCTGCAAGATATGTCCATGCCCAGTCACCCATAAACCATGTACCGCATGCACCTGTCGCAAGTGCCTGTGCATCCATATTTACATCACCAACTAACGGATCTGCTTTATTATAATTGTATTCAGCAAGAAGATCGAATGTATCCATATAACCATTAAATACATCATTGTCAATTTCTTTTGTTTCACCACTGATAATACTATTTACATAAGCAACTCTCTCGTCTGTTGAACCAAGTGCAGCACCATATGTCTGGCAAAGATAATGTGCTCCTATTGACCAGTTAACACCTGTAATACAGGTTGCTGCTACTCCGGTTGCCTCAATCTTATCAAATAAATCTTTCAGATCTGATCTTGTTTTAATCGTAGATGGATCAAAATCACCACCTACTGCTGCATCGCATACTGCTTTGTTATATAAAATACCAATACCTGCTGCAGTTCCAGGTACTGCATATATTTTTCCATCAAATGTCATTGTTGTAAGTGCTGATTCTTCAATGTTATCTATTAAAGGTTCGTTTGTAAGATCTCTCATTCGTTCCTGATTCTCATAGATGTTAATCGGATCCATAAGGGATACTGTTGGTCCTTCATTACTTGAATATAAAGCCATCCACTGCTGTAACTGATCGTCTCCTGCTGCAATATACTCAACTGTGATTCCTGGATTCTTTTCCTCGAAATCAGCAATTAATTCCTGGAACATATCATCCTTTCCTGTTTCAGTTGTATAAAACGAAATAGATACGTTTCCAGCCTCTGCACCACCTGTCTTACCGGCTTCTGTGGAAGATGCATTTGTATTTGCCTCACTGTTTCCGCATCCGGCAAACATCGTTGCTACCATTGCTCCAACAAGCATTAAACTAATCGTTCTTTTCTTCATGTTTTTTTCCTCCTTCATACATCCCTGTCCGTCTCCTAGGATGTTTTTATTATACTGTCATGCTTCACATTACTCTTTCCTTTTTTCACCTGTTCCATTGTCATTTTTTTACTTTTTATTTTATTTGCAAGATTACTTTTGTGCATTTTGCACATATTATTTTTGTTTTTTCTTTCAAAACGCACAAACAAAAAAACGCCAGAACCAGCATTTTAAAGGAACTCCTTTATCTGCCGAAACCAACGTTTTTTCTTTGATTCCCTATATTATTGTCTTTACCCTGACTTTCTTCCCTGAAAAAGCAATGCCAAACCTTAAGATATCTGTTATTCCGTCTTCTCGCATATCAGCATCATATTTTAATGTAGTAATCTGCTGCAATGCTTCCTCTGCCAGAAGGTTAAGATCCTCTTCTTCCAGATTCTTTTCCCATTTTAATTCGAAAAGAATACCCGGATATCGTTTCTCTCTGGGAATCATGCAGATATCATATCTTCCATCACCTGATTCTCTGTTCGATTTAATCTTATACTGATTGTCCATCAAGGCTATCAACCCAAGCATTAGGCCATGATAAAATCCTTCTGCTCCGCCGTCATAAAAACTTATGGATTTATCCAGATATTCCGCCACAGCGCTTTGTAATTTCTTATGGTCATTTGCGTAAAGGCTTTCTGCGATTTTATTTGCAGTAGTTCTTGTGATAATGCCTTTCTGTAAAAAATGTGACAGGATTTCACTCTTGTAAACTGATGCGATCTCTTTATTTGGGATAGTTACCTCACACAGGTAGGAACCGTCTGCCTGCAAATCTCTTTTCTACTACAATATATTTATGGTTAATATCCCTTACAGCCAGTAAGGAATTATCCA
>ENA-ORTG01001054-ORTG01001054.1-human-gut-metagenome-genome-assembly--contig:-NODE-1054-length-26703-cov-13.750225_pt1 | contig 26703 bp, 21 predicted proteins | sample MGYA00241906_ERZ509176 | MGnify/ENA primary metagenome ERZ509176 (study PRJEB26280, sample SAMEA2338811) | human gut metagenome | biome: human gut; feature: human-associated habitat; material: faeces...
CAAAGGGGATATTCTCTTAGTTGAAGAGAATATCCCCTTTGGAACCCCAAGAGACAACAAGGGGCAAGCCCCTTGACCCCCGGACTGCCAAGCTTACCTCACTTTTCCGCACCAGTATGTCAGCGTTTTTCTTCTGACGATTTGGGGTGCTTCTGGTTCCGCTTCGCCGCTGCTGCGCATTTGGTACGGAAACTCACGTGAGTTTTGTCCGAAACCGCACCGCAGAGCGGCAGCGGCGGCAAGGAGCACACCAAGTCGAAAGCCGCGACCGGCTTGGAGGGCAGTCCTTTGCGCAGCGTGGGCAGCATCGTCCCCGCAGGGGCGGGCAATGGCAGGTCAAGGGCGCAGCCCTTGCGGTCTTGGGGGGTATAAGGGGGGCCATTCTTCCGCTGAGAATGGTCCCCCTTTGCTCTGCCGCGAGGTGCGGCGAAAACGGCGGCGCGCCGGCGCCGCGAGGGGGCGTGTCGTTGACTTGGGAACGGCGACAAGGGAAATGGGCGGAAAAGCGGGCTATGCTGAAAATATGAGCCGCGCCGCTGCCGTCAATGCTCAGCGGGAAAGGGTCCTCCTTTTTTCTCTTTCTTCCTTTTGCGATCCCTTTCAGGCGGCGCGGCTCTGACACCCCAAAGAGGGTGAAATTTGATTACCGGAGGTAATATAATGGCATTTGATTACGCAAAGGCATACCAGCAGTTCATTGACGAGGAGCTGGTGGCCGCGTCTGCGACCGCTTGGATGATCCCGGAGGCGGGCAAGGTGCGCTTCACCGGCGGCCGCGATGTGGAGATCTCCACGCTCTCGACGAGCGGGCTGGGCAACTACGACGCCACCAAGAGCGACGGCAGCGCCTACCCCAGCGGCACGGTCTCGAACGACTGGACGACCTACACCCTGGCGATGGACCGCGGCGTGAAGTTCGCGCTCGACCGCACCAGTCCCAACGACACCAATTTCCTTGCCACCGCGGAGAACGTCATTCGTGAGTTCGCGCGAAACGCGCTCGTGAAGGAGCAGGACGCTTACCGCATCCAGAAGCTCTATGCGCTGGCGAACGCCGACACCGCCCACAAGGGAACGCACATCATGTCCGCGGCGCTCACCAAGAGCAACATCATCGAGAAGGTCTGCGGCCTTTTGCAGACCGTGCGCGACGACGCGGAGGTCATGGACGGCTATGTGGCGCTCGTTTCCCACAAGAATAAGAGCGCGTTCCTCGCCGCGGCGACCGGCACCTACCACAGCATTACATTCGGCGCGGGCGTGAGCATCAACGGCGTGACCTACGACAATGTGATGCTGCTCGACGACCTGCCGTGCATCTTCGTGCCGCAGAGCCGTATGAAAACTGCCGTCACGGTGCAGACCGGCAGCGGCAACAGTGGCGGCATCGTGTCCGCGACCGGCGCACAGGACATCAATGTGCTGCTCGCCCACTGCTCCGCGCCGCTGGCGGTGAGCAAGCTCGACTCCATCAAGCAGTTCGGCCCCGAGGAGAACCAGTTCTTCGACGGCACCGCCATCCAGGCGCGCTACCTCTACGACCTGTTCGTGCCGACGAAGAGCGTCGTTTCCCTCGGCGCGATCGTTGAGCCTGCCGCGGCTGCGGGGAGCAACTAAATGAACGGCGTGACGCAGGAGCAGCGGGACGCTATTTTGACGAAGGCGGAGGCCGCACAGCTCGCGGGCGAGCCGCTCGGCGAGGCGGGCGCGCTGCTCGCGGAGATTGCCTGCGAGCGCGCGCTGGCGCATTGCAATCGGTCGGACATTCCGGAGGAGATGGAGCAGGCGGTCGCGGCGGTGCTGGTCGGACTGGTCTCACGTGAGTCCGACGTGAAAAGCATCACGCGCGGCGACACATCCGTGACCTATTTGGACGGGAAAAACGCCGAAAGCGTGCTGCTTGCGCCGTGGTGCAGGCTCGGAACGCTCCGAGAGGGCTGAAAATGCGCGACGCGAGGATGACAAGGGCGCTGCGGCGCACCTTCGACCGCACGGCCTGCGTATTTCGTCCGTTGTCCGACGGGACGGAGCGGGCGGTCTATGTCGATATTCCCTGCGCGCTCAGCCGCAGCGCACTCACGAGTGCGCCGTCGGTCGGTGCGGAGGGCGCGGCGCTGGTCGAGAGCCGCTACGCGCTCACGCTCTACACGATGCCGGAGTTCTGGCTGCGGCTGGGCGACCGCGTGACGGTGTCGGACAAAAGCGGGCGAATCTACCACGCCCGCGCCAGCGACAGCGTGCGCTATCCGAGCCATTGCGTGACGGTGGTGGAGGTTACGGAGGTATCCGTACCTGCTTCACAGGGGAGTGCCGAGGGTGGCACGGCAGATCAAAAGGGCTGACGCCCTCTGACGGTTCGCAAGGGATGGTCTCTTTGCGAAAGAGAACCCGCTTTGCGCGGAGCCGCGCGGGGAGTGCCGAGGGCGGCACGGCTCACAAAGAGGGCTGACGCCCTCTGGCGGCCAGCAAAAGGGGCCATTCTTAGCGGAAGAATGGCCCCCTTTGGAACCCCCAAGACCGCAAGGGCTGCGCCCTTGACCTGCCATTGCCTGTCTCTGCTGTGCCGATGCTGCACGCGCTGTGCAGAGGAGTGCATACTAAAGCTGAGTACGGCTTTCGATTTGGCGTGCTTCTTGCGGCCGCTGCCGCTCTGCGGTGGGGTTTCGGACAGAACTCACATGAGTTTTCGTACCAGATGTGCAGGAGCGGCAGAGCGGAGACAGGTTGCAGAGGGAAACGAAACCGCACTGCACCAGCGGCTGAGCGGATATAGGCGCAGACCAAGTCGAAAGCCGATGGAAACGCGGCTTTGCCGCGCTGTTGCACGGACGTGTGTTCCTGAGGGGTGATTCGAGGAGAAAGGTACGAGAGTCAAGGGGCGACCCGCCCCTTGCGTTCTCTTGGGGGTGCGGGGGTGGTTCTCTTTCGCAAAGAGAATCACCCCTGCAAGGGGGGAACGCCGCTGGGAGGCGGCGGACAAGACTCACATGAGTCGGAGGTGAGAAATTGAACGACATCAAAGAGGGCGTGCGCGCCTATCTGGAGCGGGAGAGCGGCATTCACGCCGTGTGCGCCCCCGCAAGGCACACGGGCGAGTACCCGCTCATCACGGTGGACGCGCGGGAGGACGGCGCGGTGCTGTGCGCGGGCGGGGCGCAGGCCGAGCATCGCTACCGCGTGAGCATAAGGTGTGCGGGCGACCGCGAGCGGTCGGACAAAAACGGAAGGCTCGCGGCGCTGGTCCCCGTGCTGCTGCGGGGCATTCCGATGGCGCTGCCCTCCGGCGTGCCGGGCGGCGGCAAGGTGCGGCGCGTACTGTCCCCGCAGGGCTTGGAGACAGAGGGCGACGAGCTGCGCTTTACGCTCTCGCTGACGCGAAGCGTGCCGCCCAAGGCGGACGGCGGCGGCGCGGGCGGCGAAACGATGCAGGTGCTGCATTGGAACGAAAGCAACTGATTTGATAACAGGAGGAGAAACCGAAATGGGTTTACCGGAAATTTACATTTCCTTTGAAACGGCGGCGGTGAGCGCCGTCAAGCGCTCGAGCCGCGGGGTCGTGGCGCTGGCTGTCACGGACGCAACCAAGGGCGGCGCGGCGAGCGCCATGTACCGCAGTCTGAGCGAGGTGGACGAGAGCAAGTTCACGGCGGCAAATTACCGCCTGCTGAAGCTGTGCTTTCTGGCCGCGCCGAGCAAGGTGGCGGTGCTGCGCATCGGCAGCGATGAGGCAGACACCTTTACCGCGCTCGACACGCTGGACTTTGACTACCTTGCCGCGCCGGGGCTGACGCAGGCGAAGGTCATCAGCTACATCAAGGCCGAGCGCGCCAAGGGCCGCGGCGTGAAGGCGGTCGTCGCCAACGCGACGGCGCCCGACGACGAGGGCATCATCAACTTCTGCGCGGAGGACATCGTACTCACCGACGGCGCGGTGACGGCGGACAACTACGCCGCGCGCATTGCGGGTCTGCTGGCGGCGACGCCGCTCACGCGCTCGGCGACCTATGCCAAACTGAGCGAGGTCGTCTCCTGCGGCGCGCAGAGCGACGCGGACGCCGCCATCGACGCGGGCAAGCTCATCCTTGTGCCGAACGGCGAGGGCTACTGCCTCGGCCGCGCGGTCAACTCGCTGACCACGGTCACGACCGCGCACGGCGCGGCGTTCCGAAAGATCAAGATCGTGGACGGCGTGGACCTCATCCGCGCGGACATCACGCGCACCTTCCGCGAGGGCTACATCGGCAGCGTGCTGAACGATTACGACAACAAGCTGCTGCTCGTGACGGCCATCAACGCCTATTTCAAGGCGCTCGAGGGCGATGTGCTGGACAAGACGGCGGACAACGCGTGCCGTGTGTCCCTGTCCGGCCAGCGCGGCTGGCTGGAGAGCCACGGCACGGACACGGGCGAGATGTCCGACGCAGAAATTCTCCGCGCGAACACCGGCAGCGAGGTCTTTTTGGAGGCTTCCCTGACATTCTGTGACGCGATGGAGGATCTGACGCTCAGGATCGCGATGTAAAAGGAGGGTAAAAATATGGCACAGTTACAGGCAAACCGCACGCTTTCCGGCTCGTTCGCGTCCGTCTGGGTGGACGGCGCGCTGATCGCGGAGCTGGAGAGTATCACGGTCAAGGTCAAGCTGCAGCGCGAGCGCGTGCAGCTCGGCATGGACGTGGACAGCAAGATCACCGGCTATTCCGGCGAGGGTACGATGAAGCTCAAGCAGGTCTACACCCGCTTTTACGAGGTCCTCGACGAAGCGCGTCGCGGCGTGGACAAGCGCTGCACCATCACGACCGCGCTCAAGGACCCAGACAGCGTGGACGGGCAGGAGGAGCGCTACGCCATTGCGGGCGTGGCGTTCACGGAGCTGCCGTTCATCAACTACAAGATCGGCGAGGTCAACGGCCAGAGCCTGCCGTTCACCTTCCGTCCGAGCGAACTCAAGAGCCTTGACGCCATCGGCGTCGGCGAATGATGGCGCTTGGGGCCATTCTCGCGGCGCGGGCGGACAACGCCCGCGCACGCGGGACGGTCGAGGCCGGTACGCTGGGGACGGTGACGGTCGAGGCGCTCCCCGTCCGCGAGCTGGAACGGCTCATGCGCGGCGCGGACGGCGACCGCGCGGTGTTCTATGCCGCCTGCCGTGAGCTGCAAGGCGCCGGTGCGGCGCTGCTGCGCGCGGGCAAGGTCTACCGCCCCGATCAGGTGATGGCGCTCGTGTCCGACGCGGAGGCGGCGAAGGCCGCCGAGGCGGTGCGCGCGCTGTCCGGCTGGACGGGCATGGACGGCGGCACGGCGCAGAGGACGGACTTCCCCGCGGAGAATGCGGACAGCGCGGGCGCGGACGAAGGCGCGGACACGGGCGCTTCCTCCGAGGCATCGGACAGACGCGCGCCGGATAACGGGCGGTCAAGAGGTCAGCGGTTCGACTACGCGGCGGACGGGACGGACGAAGGCGCGGGCGGACAGGACTCACATGAGACGGACAAGAAGGCGGAAATCCGACCTGCCGTCGTGCAGGTAAATGCGGAAGTCCGACGCGAAGCCGTGCAGAAAAAAACGGCGGACGCAGCGTTCCGACCTGACACCGTGCGGGAAAAAGCGGGAAAAAACGCGGAAATCCGACATCGTTCCGTGCATGGAGAAAAAGCGGGCGGACAAGCCTCATGTGAGTTTTTGGCAGAATATGGCGAACCGCTCCCGCCTGACGGCAAAACACAAGTCCTGCCCGAAAAATCGCCCGATGCACCACAAAATGTTGGGGTTTCGGACAAAATGGACGGAAGTTTACAGAAAACGGAGCGGGAGTTTTTATCGGAACGCGCCGCGCCGGAGCGCGGATATGCGCTCGGCCTGCACGAAAGTAAGTCGGAAATCAACGGGCGGGGCGGAGCGAATCTGCACGAAAGTGAGTCGGAAAACGGTGCGGGAAGCGGAAACGCGCTGCACGAAGGTGAGTCGGAAATCACGGAAACGATGCACGAAACCGAGTCGGAAAACGACGCGGCAGGCGGGGATCCGCTGCACGAAAGTAAGTCGGAAGTCACGGAAACGCTGCACGAAACCACATCGGAACTTGCCGAGAGGGTCGCGCGGGAGCTGCTCGACGGCCTGCGCCGCGCGGCGTGGGTGCGATAGGGGGGAATATGGCAAAGAGTCGGACAATTTTGATTTGGCACAACAACGGTGAACAGCAGTTTACCTTTACAGTCAACCCCGAACGGCTGCGCGTTTCGCGCCCCAACTGCAACCGCGTGGAGCGGCTGGCGATGGGCGGAACGGTCAATCTCTGGGGCGGGCGCGGGCTGCGCGAGGTGTCGTTCACGACATTCCTGCCGGAGGAGCGCTCGCCATTTTACGGCGGCACGGACGGCGCGGAGGTGCTCTCGCTTTTGAAGGCTTGGCAGGACAGCGGCGACCCTGTGCGCCTGATCGTTTCCGGCAGCGACATCAACGACGCGTTCCTCATCGAGGATGTGACCGAGACGCTGCGCGAGGGCGACGGCGACATCACGCTGACGCTGACGCTGCGCGAGTATAAATTTGCGTCCGAGCTGGCAAAGGACGCAGACGGCGCGGTGCAGAGCGCGGGGAAAACGGCGCGCGCGGACGAGCGCGTGCTGCCGAAAACGCGGACGGTCAAGCGCGGGGACACGCTCTGGGGCATCGCCTGCGAGCTATACGGCGACGGGACGCGCTGGCGCGAGATCGCGAAGAAGAACGGCGTGACCGAGCCGCGAAAATTACCGGTCGGAAAGGTGCTGGTGCTGTGAAGCTGTATGCAAACGGGATATTGCTCAACGCGGCGGCGCAGAGCGTGACGCTGGAAAAGAGTCGCGGCGACGCGGCGGCGACGCTCACGGCGGTGCTGCTCACGGCGGCGGCCGACCGCTATTTTCCGAAGGAGAGCCTTGCCCTCGGCGACGCGGTGCGGCTGCTCGGCGACGCGGGGGAGGAGGTCTTTCTCGGCGCGGTGCAGGCGGTGTCGAGAAATGTCGAAACGGTGACACTCATCGCGTGCGACCGCGGGCTGTACCTGACGGCGAACGAGCTGTCCGGCGTATTCGCCGGGTCGCCGGAGGGGATCTGCCGCGCGGTGGCGATGCGCCTGAGCCTTCCCGTGGGGACGCTGGAGGTCCCCGCAGGCTGGAAGCGGCTGGTGGCGGGCGCTGGCGTGCGCGCGTTCGACATTCTTCGACAGGCGGTCGGAGAGGACCGCGAAATTTCCATTCAAAACGGGGCGCTGACGGTCACGAGGGCGGGGCAGGAGCGCTTTGTCATCGCCGAGGAGACGGTGCTCGTGAGCCGCGGGACGGCGGACGCAAGGCAGATGGTCAACCGCTGCGCGGTCATCGACCGTAGGGGGGCGGCCGCCGCCACGGCGCAGAACACGACCGACCTCGCCCGCTTCGGACTGCGCCAGCGGGTACTCGGCAAAAGCGGGGATGCGGCGGCGCAGGCGCAGAACGGCCTGCGCGGGCGTATCCTGCGCGGGGAGCTGACGGTGCGCGGCGACCTCAGGTACCGCTGCGGCGCAATGGTCGAGCTGCACCGGAAGGAGTTCGGACTGGACGGCGCGTATCCGCTCACGGCGGTCAGGCACCGCTGGGAGCGCGGGCTGTTCACGACCGAGCTGACCTGGGAGGGAGAGGCATGAATGTATACAGCGAGCTGTGGGCGCTGCTCCGGCCCGTAAAGAGCCTTGACGGGGGCAGCGCGCTGTTCGGGACGCTCGCGGGCGTCTCACCCCTGACGGTCCGCGTCGGCGGGTGCGAGGTGAGCGAGGGGCTGTTCCGTCCGGCGGGCATGAGCCTGCGCGCGGAGGATGTGGGGCGGACGCTTGCGCTCCTGCCGTGCGAGGAGGGCTTTTTGCTGCTGTTTTTTGTGGAGTAGGGGAGGAGAGAAGATGATTTTTCCCGATTGGGGGACGGCCCCCGAGACAAACGAAAGCCCGCTCCCGCTTTTCCGGGAGTGGGCGGTGGACTGGGAGAGCGGCGCGCTTGCGCTGCGCGGCGGCGAGCCGTACACGCTTGAGGGCGACGAGGCCGTGAAAATCTGGGTGCGCCTTGCGCTCGACGCAAGGTGCGCGCGCTGGAGGTACAGCGCGCACAGCGGCGACTACGGCAACGAGCTTGCCGCGCTGCTCGGCAGGAGCGGCGACGCGGGCATCCGCGAGAGCCTGCTCAAGAGGACCATCACCGAGACGCTGCTCGTCTGCCCGTACATCACGGGCGTGGAGGGCTTCTCGTTCGAGCACCGCGCGGACGGCGCGACGGTGCGCTTCACCGTGAAAACGGTGTACAATTCCTTTGAAACGGAGGCGGAAACGGCATGACGAAGGACGAAATTTTTGCCGCGATGGAAAAAGCCTACACGGGCGCGGGCAGCACGGTCGAGGGCAGCTTCGCGGGCGACCTCCTGCGCGCCTGCGCGGACGGCTGCGCGGAGCTGTGGAGTACGGAGATCGACGGCCTGGAGGAGCGCGCGTTCGTCGCGAGCGCGGCGGGGGAGTGGCTCACAAGGGTCTGCGCCGACCGCGGCGTGGAGCGCCGCGCAGGCGAGGACGACGAAACGCTGCGCTCCCGCGCGCTCGAAAGCCTCAAGCGGCAGGGTGCGAGCGGCAACGCCGACGATTACGCCGCGTGGTGCGGCACGGTGGAGGGCCTTCTGCGCGTGCGCGTGCTGCCCCTCGCGCGCGGCGCGGGGACGGTGGACATTGTCGCGGTCGGGCAGGACGGCAGAGCCGCGAGCGCGGCGGCGGTCGCGGCGGCGCAGAGCGGCGTGGACGAAAAGCGCCCCATCGGCGCGGACGCGAAGGTGTTCGCAGCGGTCGAAAAGCCGCTGAACATTGCCGCGAGCGTCGTTCTGAGCGAGGGCGCGAGCCTCGAAGGGGTCGTAAACGCATTTAAAGGGGCCTTCACGGCGTTTTGCCGCGAGGGGGCATTAACGACGACCCGCCTCGTCAGCTACGCGCGTGTGAGCGCCATTCTGCTCGATCAGGAGGGGGTCGCCGATGTGACGGCCTTCACACTCGGCGGCGCGGGGACCAGCTTCGCGCTCGGCGAGCGCGAGATCGGCGTACCCGGCACGGTGACGCTCACGGAGGTGACGGCATGAGACTGCCGGAGAGCGTGACGAAAATTCAGCCGGTCGGCGCGGTGTTGAAGGCAAGCGAGGCGGGCGAGGCGCTGCTGCGCGAAGCGGGGGAGCGGGTCAATGCGCGGCTGCTTGTCGGTCAGGCGGACGCGGCGGGGCTTTCCCGCTGGGAGCGCGAGTACGGCCTTGCCGACTGGTCGGGAGAGGACGGCGCGCGCCGCAGGGCGCGCGTCTATGCCGCGATGGCGGGCGGGCAGACGCTCACGCGCGCTCGTCTCGCGGCGCTGGCGGTCTCGGTCGGCGGCGCGGACCGCGGCGAGGTGACGGAGGATTTTGCCGCTTACGCGGCCGAGCTGGCGGCAATTCAGGACGGGCGGCTGCCCGCGCCGGAGGGCATGGCGGCTCTCCGCGAGGCCATCGCGCGGCAGAAGGGCGCGCACCTGACCGTGACGGCGGTACCCTGCGCGGCGCTGACGCTCGACCGCGCAGAGACGCTGCACGGGGGCGCGCTGGAGCTCGCGTGGGGCGAGATCGCGGAGGCGTGAGCAAAGAAAAAAGCTGCAAGCGGTGCTTGCAGCTTTTTTTGTGCGAATGGGGTCAGTCGAGGCTGTTTTTGAGGGCTTCGACCGTGCGGCGCAGCTCATCGAGATTGGCAAGGCAGGTATCGAGCTTGCGCTTGGCGGTCGCCTTGTCCGCGTCGTCGAGCTTCAGGGTGCGAAGCTGCGCGGTGGAGCGGCGGATGGCGCGGCCGAAGGAATCGACGCTGCGCAGCGCGTTCGGCGCGGCATTGGGCGGCGCGGGGGACAGCTCCGCGGCCTTGGCGTAGGCGATGGCGCGGTGGACGAGGACGGGGAAGTCGTCCGTTTCGCCCGCCTTGGCGACGAATTCCTCGACGGCGGGGTAGAGGTGGGCGTTGCTCCTGCGCGCCAGCTCGTAGGCGTCGGTCATGGTCATTTTGCCGCTCTCCGCCCAGGCGGTGAGCGTTTCGTCGAGGTTCAGGAGGTCTAAATACCGCTCGACCGTCGCGCGGGAGAGGTCGGTCTGCTCGGCCATGAGCTCAGACTGCTCCTTGATGTTCGCGGGGAGTTTATTTTCCGCCTTGAGCACCTCGCGCAGCGTTTCAAGCTGGCGCGCCATGTCAAACGGCGAGAGATTGCGCCGGTGCAGGTTCGCGCCCATGAGCGCGCGCAGCTCGGCGAGGGAGTCCTCATAGTGGCGCACCTTGCACGGCACGGTCGTCTTGCCGAGCTTTCGCGCGGCGGCGACGCGGCGGTGGCCGCTGACGATGCGGTATTTGCCCTCGGTCGCGGCGGGGGTGACGATGATGTCCTCAAGGAAGCCGTCCTTTTTCACGCTCTCGACGGTGGAGAGGAACTGCTCGTCCTCCGCCATGGAGAAGCGGTTCATGGGGTTATCCTCAAGGTCGGAAACGCGCAGCTGGCGGACAAACTCGCCGTTGACGGCGCTGGCGGCCTCGGTGGTCTTTTGCAGCGTCCCGAAGATGGACGGAGATTTCTTGCTCGCCATGCTCAGCCCTCCATTCGTTCCAGCATTTCGTCGCACAGCGCGGCGTAGTCCGCCGTCGCGGCGCAGCGAGGGGAGAAGAAGCACAGCGGCTGGAGCGCCAGCGGCGCCTTCTTCACGTCGATGTTCTTGCGGATGTAGCTGCGGAACGCCAGCTCCGGCAGCATCTGCGGGAAGGAGGCGATCATCTCCTTATCGAGCGTCGAGCCGGACTCAACGGCGGTCATGAAGATGCCGAGGACGCGGATGTCCGGATTGACCAGCTCGCGCACATTCTGCACCGTCTCGAGCATGACGTTGTAGCCCTCGATGGAGTTTTTATCGACCTTGATGGGGATGAGAATGTACTGCACGGCGACGAGAACATTGATGTTGAACAGGCTCTCGAGCGAGGGCGAGCAGTCGAAGAACACGAAGTCGTAGTCCTGCGGGATCTGCGGGAGCAGGCGGCGGAGCGTCATGTCGCGGCCGAAGGGCAGCTCCTGCATGGCGGTGAGCGCGGGGGCGAGCAGCGCGCCGCCGCGGATCACATCGAGGTTTTCGACGCTCGTATGGCAGATGGCGTCGGGAATGCGGCGATCCTTATCGCAGATGACGTCCGCGAGCGTGGTGGCGGGGATGTCAGTCAGCTCGAGGTTGCTCGTGGCGTTGCCCTGCGTGTCCATGTCCATGATGAGGACCTTTTTGCCGCGCCGGACCAGCTCGCCGGCGAGGTTGATGGCGGAGGTCGTCTTGCCCGTGCCGCCCTTCTGGTTCATGATGGCGATGGTCTTCACTTCTCCGCCCCCTTCTTTTCCAGCTCCTCGACGCTTACGACCTGCTCCATGATGGTGTCGAGCATGAACTGCGTCATGCTCATGCCGAGCTTGGTCGCGGCCAGCTTGATGCGCGTGCGCTCGTCCGGCGTGGCGTAGACGAGCAGCTTGACCTTGGCTTCTTCCACCGAAATTCCCCCTTTGGTGCGGTCAGACCCCATAATTCGACGGGGTTTGACATTATAATGTCATTTCATAAAAAACATTATGACATCATCGCGGCGGCTTGTCAAGAGTAAGCTGGATGTTTTGATGTCAAAAAACGGCGCGGAGGCGGCGGAGCGACGCATTTCGGGGTGCTGATCCCTACATTTCGAGCCGTCCGCAGTCATTTTTTTGCAAAAGAAGGTATACTGTTCCGCGTAAAATCACCGGGAAACCACGGCAAAGTCCCCGGGGACTTTGCTTCTCCCCATCCGGGGAGAAGCAATTACATTGTCAGCAGACGTATCCACACAGAGTTCAGAAGGGAGAAAGAGCATGAAGAAACGGATCGTCAGCCTGCTGCTGGTCTTCTGCATGGTCATCACGCTCGTACCCGCCAATGTTCTGGCGGACGAGGTGAAGGGCCTTGCGGAGACGACAGCGGGCCAAACCCAGACGGCGGGCACGACGGCGGCAAAGCCGGAGAACCCGTTCGCCGACGTCAAGAGCGGCAGCTGGTATGAGGCGGCGGTTTTGTACGCCCGCGCCAACGGCTTCTTTGACGGGACCAGCGCGACGACCTTCGAGCCGGAAGGCCCGATGACGCGCGCGATGTTCGTCACGGTGCTCGGCCGCATGGCGGGCGTTGAGGCGGCGGACTACGCCGGCGCGACGGACTTCATCGACGTCGCGGAGGGAACCTGGTACGCGCCCTTTGTCAAGTGGGCGGCGCGCTACGGCATCACCACCGGCACCGGAAACGGGAAGTTCTCGCCGGACGGCAGGATCACCCGCGAGGAGATGGCGGTCTTCTTCGTGCGCTATTTTGAGACCTTTGACGCGATGCCGAAGGCCGATACGACGGTCACGACAAAGCCTGCCGACCTTGACGAGGTGTCCTCGTGGGCGCAGGACGCGGTGGGCAAGCTGTGGGCGCTGGGCCTGCTTAACGGCGACGGCGTGAATTTCGCGCCCAAGGATAAGGCGACCCGCGCCCAGACCGCCGCGCTCTGCCAGCGCACGGACAAGGCCGTGGAGACCTGGTACTCCGAGCCGGGCGTGAAGAGTGAGCGCGTGAGCGTCGAGCCGGGCAGCGGACAGGAGAGCGGCGATAAGAAGCCCGAGGAGCAGAAGCCCTCGGGCGGCGGCACGTCCAGCGGCGGCACGACCGTCACGACCCATTATGAGGTCAGCTTCGTGGTCGAGGGCGCTTCGATGCCCAAATCGATCGTCGCCGCGGGTACGCGCATTTCCTCGCTGTCCACCCCAACGGTGGAGGGCAAGGTGTTCCTCGGCTGGTACTACGACAGCGACCTGACCCGCGCGGCCGGGACGAACGACACCGTGAATCAGGACATGACCCTCTACGCCAAGCTGGGCGAGGTCATGGCGGTCAACGCCAACGAGGCGGAGACGCCCAACTATGTGACCGTCACTGTTCCGGCGGCGAATGTGAGCGGCTACACCTTCGGCATCAGAGGCTATGCCGAGGGCTGCATTGATTCCTTTATCAATGTGACGGCGAACAACGAAGCGGTTTTGTACAACGTTCCAAACGGCACGGTGAGTTTTGCGCCGCAGCAGGGCCAGACCTACCGCGTGGAGCTGAAGGCGGATTCCGACGCGCGCTTCGTGGTGGACGGCGCGGGGCAGGCGCCGAGCGTGCGTGTGCTGAACATCGTCACCGAGAAGGTCGAGGTGGACAATCTCACGCTCTCCGGCGGCGTGAAGTACATTCCCAAGAAGGACGTGACGGGGATGTCCACGAGCCTTGACGGCCTGTTCCGTACCTCGCTCGTGCAGGACGAAAACGGCAACACCCAGCCCGTCACCCCCGTGGCGCAGACCGGCAGCTTCACCTATGCCGCAGGCGGCCTTGCCGTGGGCGACACCGTAGCGATCTACGAGGGCATGAGTCCGGCTGACCGCAGCATCCGCACGGATAACGACGGCGCGGTGGCCTACGTGCAGATCACGGCGGCCAGCGGCACGACCTATACCTATAAGACGGCGGATTCCGCGGACGTGCTCTTCACGCCCGACGTGCTGCCGTTCCCGACCGATCAAGGCTGGGACACCGACGACAATGCGGACAATGACGCCGCCACCGTCCGTGTGGAGAACATGACCTACACGGACGACAAGTACGCCGAGATGGGTCTGGATTCCCAGACGACCATCGACGTGGGCGACTTCCTCGCCTTCTACTCCGGTGCATGGGGCAGTAACAGCGCTCGGGCCCAGGGCTATGCGAGGATCACCCGTGTGGATACCCTTACCACACAGGACGGCGAGGAATACTATGTCCTCACCTACGAGGACGCGGCGGAGGCCGACGTTTTCGCGGCGATGGACCTCTACAGCACCCGCGACGAGGAGATCGAGCTGACCGCCGCGCAGAGGGCGGAGATCGAGGACGACATGGTGCGTCAGGCACGCGAGAGCGGCTTCGCCGAGCAGGCGGCGCAGTATCTCACCGAGCTGGCGCTGGAGACGGACGGCTTCCAGGAGCTGAGCGACATGGGCCTTTCGTCCTACTCCATCACCGACGCGGACGGCGCGCTGGTGCAAAGCTGCGACCTGACGCTGTACAGCGCGGTCTCGCGCCCGCTGCTCGATAAGGATCATATCAACATCAGCGCGACCGTCAACGTCGGCTCGCTCAAGCATTTTGCCGACCGCTACGGCATCCGCGCCGAGCTGTCCATCGAGTTCTCCACCACCGTGGAGGGCAAGAACGGCAATTCCATCGAGATCAATATGACCGCCGTGTTCGAGCAGGAGGTCCTGCTCACCGTCAACACCAGCGGCGGCGCGATCTGGAAGTGGAAGTGGATCTTCCCCTACATCTACGATTACCGCCTCAACGCCAACATCGACGTGGGCACCTACACCGGCATCGCCATCACCGCCACCGCCAAGACGGCCGGCGAGGACGACGACGGCTTCGATTGGAAGAGCGTGACCGGTCTTGCGCCCGAGGAAAAGATCATCAACATCGGCCAGCAGATCAAGGATCTGATGGAACAGAAGGAGAGCTTCTTCGGCGAGGATGTGGACTGGAAGGCCGGTGAGGGCGGCGGCCTTGCGGATAAATACTCCGCGATGATGGAGGACGCCGACGAGAGCTGGATCGACCTCGTCCGCAAGGAGATCTTCGCGCAGGAGGGCAATGTGGACCCGTTCCACATCCTCTGCTATGGCATCAGCGCCGACTTTGTCGTGAAGGCGAACCTCTACGTCACGATGGGTATGAGCTTCGAGTTCGGCGTGGCCAGACGCTACAACTTCTCCATCCTGCTCTTCCACAAGCAGTCCACCAACGAGACCATCGATCTGGAGGAGGCGCACTACAACTTCGACTTCTACGTCATGGGTACGGTCGGCGTGCGCGTGGGCGTGGAGTTCGAGATCGCGGTCGGCCTGTTCTCGCTCAAGCTGGACTCCATCGGCATTACGGCCGAGGCGGGCGCTTACGCGCAGCTCTGGGGCTACTTCTACTACCATTTGAGCTGGACGCAGAGCGGCGGCAAGGATTCCAACGCCGCGGGCGCGATGTTTGTCGAGATCGGACTGTATCTGACCATCAGCTTCAAGGCGCAGCTTTTCTCGAGCGACAAGCTGACCTATCAGCCGGTGATCTACGACGGTCAGTGGCCGCTGTGGAGCGCGGGCGCACAGGAGAACGTCTACGACTTCGCGTATGACGAGGACGACGACCGGCTCGGCATCGACCTCAAGAGCGTACGCACCGTCACGCTGCCCTCCTCGCTGTTCGACATGAGCTATATGGACATGAAGACCGGCGAGCTCTACGACGGGGACGAGAACCCCGCAGGCAACTACGACGACGCGTCCGAGAGCCACTTCACCATCGAACTGAGCAACGGCGCGTTCCGCTACGATCCTGCCGGCAACACAGTCACCATCACGCCCGACGCGAGCTCCATCAAGGAGAGCTGCGATGTGACGATCCGCTGGAAGAACGGCGCGCTGGCGTTCACCTCCGAGCCGATCGAGCGCACGCTGCACATTGAATGGAGCGATCCCGCCAACGTGCAGTATTACGCCTTTGATTCCAACGGCGGCAGTTATGTGCCGATGATCGTGACCGGCAAGGGCGCGGCCATCACCGTGCCTGCCGCGCCCATCAAGCAGGGCTATACCTTCGCCGGCTGGTACAGCGACAGCGACCTGCGCCAGAGCTACGCGATCCCCGCGGTGATGCCCGCCTTCAGCGGCACGAAGGGCATGATGCTCTACGCCAAGTGGGAGCCGGCACACGATACGCCGTATCGGGTCGAACACTATCTGCAGGAGCTCAACGGCACCTACACCAAGGCGAACGACGACCTTTGCACCGGCACGACATTAGAGCGGACGGCTGTTTCTCCGCGCACCGGCACAGTGGACGGCGTGAACTACGATAATTATGCCTGCGCGGGCGTGGCGCAGCAGACCATCAAGGCGGACGGCAGCGCCGTGGTGCGGGTCTATTACGAGAGAAAGTCCTACGACGTGACCTTCACCTACGGCACGTTCCGGAGCGCGGAGCTGCCCGACATCGTTTATACCATCAAGTACGGCGGCACGGCCTACGCGCCCGCGCTTGCCCTGCAGGGCTACACCTTTGAGGGCTTCGAGGGCTTCACCGCCGACGCGCAGAGCGGCGGCGTGACGGTCACGGGCGGCATGAGCTTTGCGGCGCAGTGGTCGCCGCGCGACGACACGCCTTACCGCATCGAGCGCTACGCGCAGCGTGTGGACGGCGTGGAGGGCTATCTGCTCATCGACGACGAGCAGGCCATCGAGAGCCGGACCGGCACGACCGGATCCGCGATCGACTTCGGCGCGTGGAGCAAGGACGGCTTCACCTACGATCACGCGGAGGTGAATGGCAGCACCGTGTCCTCGGCGGCGATCGGCGCGGACGGCAAGACCGTCGTGAAGCTATACTACGACCGCGCACGCTGCGACCTCCGGTTTGAGACGAACGGCGGAACGCTGCCGGAGGGCAGCGGGGAGACGGAGCAGGTATACTTCGGCGCGCGCGTGCGCCTCGCCGCGCTGCCGCAGCCGGTCAAGGCCGGCTATGTGTTCCGCGGCTGGCACACCGACGCGGCATGTGAGAACGCCTTCACCGGCGGCACGATGCCGGTGACCGGCCTGACCCTCTATGCCAAGTGGGAGGCCGGACAGAACACGGCGTACAAGGTCGAACACTACCTCCAAAACGCGGACGGCAGCTATCCCGACGCCGCCTCGCATACCGAGAACCTGACCGGCGCGACCGGCGCGGCCGTTGAAGCGGTCGTGCAGACCATTCCGGGCTACCATGAGGATACGGAGAACAAGAGCGCGGTCAAGAGCGGCACCATCGCCGCGGACGGCACGACCGTGCTGCGCGTCTACTACGCGCGCAATACCTACACCCTGACCTTTAAAAACGAGGGTGAGACGGATTTCGTCTCCACCCTGCGCTGGGGCGAGCGCATCACCGCGCCCGCGCTGACGGTGACGAAGCCGGGCTACGCGCTCAGCTGGTCGCCCGCGCTGCCCGAGACGATGCCGCAGAGCGACAGCACCTATACGGCGGTCTGGACGGCGAAGGGCGACACGGCCTACACCGTCGAGCACTACCAGCAGAACGCGGACGACGACGGCTACACGCTCCACGACACCGACCCACTCACCGGCGCGACCGACGCGGAGGTGACGGCGGCGGCAAGGAACTACGACCACTTCGTGCTCAACGAGAGCGCGGCGGGGACGGTTTCCTCCGGCGTGATCGCGGCGGACGGTTCGCTCGTGCTCCGGCTGTACTACGACCGCGAGACGCTGCGCGTGACCTTTGACGCGGGCGAGGGCGGCACGCTCACGGACAGCGCGGAGAAGGACTTCCGCTACGGCCAGCGCTTCTCTGTGTCGGCTCCGACGCGCCCGGACTACAGCTTTATGGGCTGGAAGCTGCCGGAGGGCAGCGTGTTCAACGCGGAGACCGTCACCGAGAGCATGACCCTGACCGCGAGCTGGGGCGCACAGCCCGTGGACTTCACGGTGGAGCACTATTATATGGATACGGCGGGTAAGCTGCCGGGCCGCGCGAGCGAATCCAATGCGTCGCACGCGGAGGCGGACAGCGCCGTCGAGCTCGGGACGCTGAAAAAGAGCGGCCTGAGCGAGGCCTTCACCTGCGTGAAGGCAAAGGTGAGCGGCGTGTACGGCCTTGCGGACGACACCGAGTTCACCGACCTGAGCGAGACGGTCCGGGCCGCCAAGGACATGACCGTGAAGCTTTACTACGACCGCGCGCGCTACGCGCTCGCGTGGGAGTTTGACGGCGGCACAGCGGACAACGACTACACCGGCCGTGATGACGCCTACGGGGTCTATTACGACACCGAGCTGATCGCGCCCGCGCCGACCCGCCGCGGCCACGACTTCCTCGGCTGGTTCGACGACGAGGGCAGCATGCTCGCCGCGGGCGCGAAGATGCCCGCGAAGGCGCAGACCTACTGCGCCAAGTGGACGCCGAGCGTGTACGACATCACCTATGGCAATGTGCCGAGCGGCAGCTTCGGCGACGCGGCGCAGCCCGAGAAGCACACCTACGGCACGGCGACTGCGATCCCCGATCTGACCAGAACGGGCTACATCTTTGACGGCTGGGTCGTCAACGGCACCGGCGCGGCGCGGAAGGGTCTGACGCTGGGCGCAGAGGACTACACCGGCGCGATCGCGCTGACGGCGGCGTGGACGGCGGAGCGCTATCCCATCACCTACGCGGGCATGGACGGCGCGCAGCTCGGCGGCAAGCAGCCCACGGAGTACGCCTATGACACGGACACGGCCGTCTCTGACCCGACGAAGGCGGGGTACACCTTCCTCGGCTGGCTCGTGAACGGCTCGGGCACGGCGCAGAAGGCTTTGACGCTGGCGAAGGAGAGCTACACCGGCGCGATCACGCTGACGGCGACGTGGGAGCAGAACCCGTACAAGATTACGTGGAACGTCAACGAGGGCGACGAGCTGACCGGCGAGGGCTATACCGTGGAAGCGTTCTATGGGAACCCCATCACCGCGCCGAGCGACCCCACCAGAAGGGGCTACACGTTCGGCGGCTGGTACACGGACGGCAGCAATTTTGCTGAGAACACCAAGTTTACCGACGGCGGCGCGATGCCCGACCACAATGTGACCTTCTACGCGAAGTGGACGGCGATCCCATACAAGATCACCTATGAGCTCGACGGCGGCACGAACGTGAGCGGGAACCCCGCGCAGTACACGGTCGAGACGGGGAAGATCAAGCTCGTCGCCCCGACGAAGATGGGCTACGCTTTCGAGGGCTGGTACAGCGACAACACCTACAGCACAAAAGTCACGGAGATCGCCACGGGCAGCGTGGGCGATGTGACGCTCTACGCCAAGTGGACGATCAATCAGTACACCATCACGTGGAACGCGAACGGCGGCACGCTGGACGGCGGGAACGCCAGCGTTTCGGCGGAGTACGGCTCCCTCGTCTCTGAGGTCAAGCCTGCCAGCGTCCCGACCAAGGCGGCAACGGTGGAGAAGGAATACACCTTCGCGGGCTGGTACACGGATCCGTACAACGGTACAGAGCTGGCTACGGATGCTAAGGTGACCGGCGACATGACCTACTATGCGCACTGGACGGAAGCAGACCGACTGTATACGATCGGGTGGTGGAACGAAGAAGGCACAGAGAAGATCGATAGCAGGCAGCTTGCCTACGGAACGCCGTTTACCGGTCAGAATCAGGGCGACCGCGGAAATAAGCTAGGCGGAACCGGATATTACTGGAAGTTTGACGGTTGGTATACGCAGCCGAACAAGGGCGGTGATAAGCTGCGGGAAACGGATGCCGTGCAGAGCGACGCGAAATACTATGCCGGTTGGAATCAGGAGTGGTACAAGTATACAGTGAGCTTTGACAGCAGGGGCCTGCTCGATAAATACGGCTTACCCGCGAAGATTCTTGCGCAGAAGGTGACCTACAACGGGCTTGCTGCGGAACCGGATCTGAGCGCGTATACCGACTTCACCCTTGCCGGCTGGTATTATGAGCAGACGACCAAGAAAAACGGCAGAACGACAACAAAAAAGGTCGACTGGGATTTTGCCACTTCCAAGGTGACAGATGACGTGACGCTGATGCCGAAGTGGTCGAAGATCCAGGCCTACGACGAGGCTACGCTGCGAAACGCGTTCAAATATGTCGGCGTTGGTGCGAATGACTACGGAACCGTGGTGATGACGGATGATATTACAATAAAGGAACAGCTCCAGAGCGTGATCAACGGTGGAGTCACATTTGATGGCGGCGGTCACAAGATCACCTTTAACGGTACCGGAACAAGCAGCCTCAGCAGCTACCCCATCAATTTCTCGGCAATAAAGATCACAATAAAGAATCTTACCTTCACTGGTACTGGCGGAATTTTTCTTCAGTCACAGAGCCTGCATAACGACGAGCGTTACTACAATGAGTGGTATACGCCCGATCAGGTGTTGGAGAATGTGACCTTTGATAATTGCCGGAATGGAAAGAATGGCGGCGCCGTCTATATTTTTGGCGGTTGGGCAAAGTTCGACAAGTGTAAATTTACAAACAATTCAGCAGCTTATGGCGGTGCGGTGTATGTTGAGGCATTTACAGGCAACAGTGTTTTCTGCAAGGGATCCTTGACGAAGTTCGTCGGCTGTACCTTCCGCGGCAACAGCGCGACCTCCGGCGGCTCGAATGTTTACATTGGTGGAGAAAGAGATGCGTCGATGGATTGGGTCATGTTTGAGAGCTGCAGCGGCGTGACGAATGGGACGTATAAGGGCAACTCCAACAAAACGGGCAAAGTCGTCGGCTGACGCCGGACAAAACAAAGCAAAAGCAACGAAAAAGGGGGGCGGGCGAAAGCCCGCCCTCCGGTGCTATCCGGGAGAAAGCATGAAAAAGCAAGGGCTGCACCGCGCGCTCGGCCTGCCCGAGGGGCAGGGAGACGCGGCGTTTTCCGACGTGAGCGAGAGCGCGTGGTACGCCGACGCCGTTCGCTGGGCGGTCGGCGCGGGCGTGACCAACGGCGTGGGAGAGGGGCACTTTGCGCCCGACGCGCCCTGCACCCGCGCGCAGATCGTGACGTTCCTTTGGTGCTCGTACAACGGATAAACAGGGGATCGGAGAAAATAACAGGAAGTGAGGCGGCTCATACCGCCTCACTTCTTTTTACGCCGCGGGAACATAAATCATGAACGGGTAAACCGATATAAGTAAGATGCTGGTGATATGTTGACAGCCGTCGGCGCCATGTGATAAGATAGGCATAGACAGGTTTGCATCACAAGAAGCCGAAGCAGGTGCGATACGCCTGTGTGGCGCGCGGGCTTGCCACAGTAGCCAATGCGAAACGGAAAGCGTGCCATGGACCCGGCAGGAGTAATCTCGTTGAAAGTGCCGGTAAGTAAAAAGTATCATGTTCCTATCCACCCTGTGATAGCAGCCGGAATGCTGTAGATTTTCCGGAGAGCGCGCCCTCTGCAATGGCGCCGACAGGCCCTGACTGCCGTGGAAGTTAAGAAACAGGGCTGCACACATAAGCAGAAAAAAGTGTCGGGGGCGACCCCAAAACGGTCACACACAAGACCTTAAAAAGTGTATTTGCCGATCGCCGAGTCTCCGCGCGGAGCTGGCAGGAGGCGGCGCAGCTTGAACATAAATGGACAGACAAACGGACAGGAGGGAGCCGGATGGGGCGGAAGAACAAAACCTATTACAAGGATCTGCACCAGCAGGCCTACGACCGGCTGACCGAGATGCTGGCTTTCGGCGAGAGCAAAAAGGAAGCCGTGGCTGCTGGCACGGAAAAGGATAAGATCTTCTCGGTAAATACATATAAGAGCTATTGGAAGCACATCAAATATTTCCTTCGCTATATCAAGCAGAAGCATCCGGAGTGTACGACGCTCAAAGGCGCGAAAAAGTATGTCAACGAATGGCTTCAGAGCAGAGCGGATGAGGAGCTTTCCGCGTGGACGGTGCAGCTGGAGGCGAAGGCGCTCGGCAAGCTTTACGGGATCGAGCCGGACGACGAGGACTATTTCAAGCCGCCCAAGCGGAATCGGGAGGACATCAAGCGCAGCCGCAGCGACTGCGTGCGCGACGAACACTTCTCGAAGACGAACAACGACGAGCTGATCAAGTTCTGCCGCGGGACGGGGCTGCGCCGCCGCGAGTTGGGAGAGCTTCGCGGAAAGGACCTCGTGCGCTGTGAGCAGATCGCGGCGGATGCCGCGCAGCTGGAGCAGATTCCGGAGGAGGAGCGCGCGCCGAGCGTCACAAAGCAGCTGGAAATGCTGCGGGACGCGATGCTTTTCCCGCAGGAGTGGTTCGTTCATGTCCGCAACGGCAAGGGCGGACGGGAGCGGCTCAGTCCGATCATCGGGAAAAACGCGGCGCAGATCGTGGAGCGGATCGCCGACACGCCCGCGGAGGAGAAGGTGTGGCAGCACATCCATACGAGCGCCGACATTCACGCCTACCGTGCGGAATACGCCACGGCGATCTATAAGGCCTACGCCCGGCCGATCGGGGAGATCCCCTACGACCGGGTGAACAAGGGGACGGGAAAGCGGTTTCAGGGCGATGTCTACACCTGCCGGAAGGACGAGGCGGGGAAGAAGCTGGACAAGGCGGCGATGCTCTTATGCAGCAAGGCGCTGGGGCATAACCGCATCAGCGTGGTGGCGGATAACTATATCCGCGGACTGTAGGGGAGGCTTGAAATGACCCAATTTGTGCGGAAAACGCTGCTGGGCGGATTTGCCGAGGTCCCGGGAGGACAGAACGATCCGGAGTGCAGCCATGTGCTGATGGATCGGGAGGAATACGACAGGATGCTCCGCTACATCTCCGAAAAGGAGTGGGCGGTCACGCAGGCAAGAAACGAGGGAGACAACGCGCTTGCGATGGCAAACCGGAGCGCGCGGGAGGCGCTGGCACAGGCGGAAAAAGAGGCCGGGGAACGCCTGCAGGCGCTCCGGCAGGAGCTGGAGGCAGAGAAGGACGAGAGCGCGTATCAGCGGGCGCTGAATGCCAACCTGCTGCGGATCAACCGCGAGCGCGCCAACGCGGAGCGCGGGTTGAGGCCGAAAAAGACGAGGCCGGGGTACATCGTACTCTATTCGGAGGAAAAGGACTATCCGTATCGGGACGGAAAGAAGCTCATTAAGGTGAAAATGTGGGAGACCACTTTGCAGAGTCCGTATCCGACCGGACTTGCGGAGGCGGCAGCGAGGCGGCAGCTTGAGGAGGATCTGTTTTCGGAGGAGAACGAGTGGCTGAGCGCGGCGATCGGCATCACGGGCCGGTATTTGGACGATTATGAGAAAATGCGGGCGGAAAAGCACCTGAACCCCAACGATCCCTTCTTTCAGGGGAACATCGCCCTTGCCACGCTGCAGCGGCTGAAGCGGAATTTCCGCTCCGGCTACTGGGAGGTGTCGCTCCTGCACACGAAGCCGCTGGGCGACATTCCGGAGGAGCTGCTGCCGGAACGGAAGAAGACCGCGCGGGAGACGTGAAAAAGCTCCCCGCGCCATTCGGCGCGGGGAGCTTTTTCGGTTTTGCGTGTTTCAGCTCAACATAGCCGGAACGACTTCACAAATTACGCCTGAACGTAGGTGACAGTGAACTCGATGCCGGTGGTACCGGAGTTGACGTTCTTTACGGTGAACTTCAGGCCACTGATAGTGGTGCCTTCCACCTTGGTGACCTCATAGCCGCTCGCCACAAGGGCATTTGCAGCAACCGTCTTTACCTTATCGAAATCTCCGGTGCTGTCAGGACCCTTCACAGCGACCTGTGCCAGAGAAGCCTTCACGGTGGCGCTGTAGCCTGCGACGGGCGTAGTCACGCCTTCGGCGGTATCAACGACCTTGATATACAGATCGGTCACGATATCGTCGTCATTGAGCTTGAACCAAACCTGATCGTTGGCATCCTCGCCAATGGAGGTGACGTCGATCGCGTTCACGTCGCCCTCGACGTTGATCATGTAGACCTTAACGTCCTTGCCATAAGCATAGACGGAGCCGCCGAGCTTGACAACGCTGTTCTTGGTGTCGCCGGTCGTCGCAGCGTAGAGGACGTCCATAGCGCTTGCACTGCTGTTGGCCTTCTGCTCGAAGCTGGTCAGGATGCCCTTGTCGTTGTACTGAGGACCGTAGCCGAGCGTCCACTCGGTGATGGCGTTCTCAGACTTCAGCTCGAACTTCTCGCCATCAAGATAAGCGGTGTAGGCAAAGTAGTAACCAAGATCCTTGGTGTAGGACTTGCCGTCGTCGTTGCCCTTGACGAAGATGACGTCCTTGTTGCCGGAGGACATCTGAACTTTATCGTTGTTCAGCAGGAACACGACCGTGTAGGCGCTGTCGCCGGCCTTCTGGTACGCGGCGTACCAGGTCTCGTCATTGCTCAGCATCTTCGCGGTAGGAACGTTCGCAATGCCTTCATAGACGCTGTAGGTGGTTTTGGAGGTGCTGCTCTTCTTGGTCTCAGTCAGGAAGATGGTCTCGCCGTCAGCGGGCAGAGTCGTGCCAGCGAACTTCATAGCGGGCGAACCGTTGGTGATCACCTTGTCGTTCGCGGAAGTGAAGGTCTGCGCGGCATTCGCGACCAGAGTCAGCTTATAGCCGTCGCTGCTGATGGTGTAGGACACGATGTCGTACTTGCTCACCTCGTTAGCAGCAGTGCTCGTGCCCGAAACGATGGTAGCGAGCTTCTCGGTGGTGCCGTCCATGTAAACGGCCTTGTCCAGATCGACCTTCTTGGTGGTGCCGTCGGTGAAGAGGAGCTTCACGCGGGCAGACTCAAGGCGGGAACCCGCACCGTAGTCGAGAACGACGGCGTACTGCTTGCTGGTGTTCGCCTTCAGGTAGAGGACATAGCCATAGGCATCGAGATAAGCGGTCACTTCGGTGCCGTTATCCACGTCGCCGTTGAGGGTCTCCTTCACGGTGGCAACGGACATGGCATTGGCATCATACTTGGTGCCGCCGACCGTCACGGAGCCGGCAGTGGTGAAGGTGCTCATCTTGCCGGTGACCTTTTCGGCCAGAGCCATGGACTGGATGCCTTCGTCGCCGGACTTCTTGGAATAGGTGTAGGCAACGATGTCTTCCTTGGCGAACGCATCGGTCTTATATTCGCTCTTGATGGTAGTTGCAGGCTTGGTATAGCCATCGCCGGTCTTGATGGTCACATAAGCGTCCTTGGTGCTGCTCTGCTTGTAGACAGCGCCGACCTCACCAACGTAGGTGTTGATCAGAACGAGGGTGATGGTCTCCGCATCGTTGTCGTAATAGACATTCAGCAGGGAGCCGTCCGCACCGACCTTGGTGGTCTCGCCCTTGACGAAGTTCTTGGTGCTGGAATCGGTCGCGTAGTTCACGTCTTCACCGTCAACATACATGGTGACCTTGGACTTGGAGATACCGTCGGACAGGCCGAGGTCGGCATAGATGGCGCTGATCTTGGTCGCGGCGGTGTAGGTAGCGTCAGCCTTATCGGCGTAGGTGCCGATGGAGGCGGCCTTCAGCTTCCACTCGGTGGCGGAGCGCATGAAAGCGTCGGTGGTGCTGAGCTTCTTGAGATCCTTGTAGAGCTTCTCGCCGAGCTCGACGGTGTACTCACCGGAGGTGAGCTTCTGGGAAGAGATGTTCTGATCCTTGGCGATGGTGGAGGTCTCATACTTGGCGACGGAAGCGCCGAAGTTGATGTCCGCGCCGTTGACGATGATGCTGGAGCCCTTGGTCTCATAGGTGACCATGGGAGCCTCGAGAGCGTTCAGGCACATCTGAGCGGCCTTCTCGCGGGTGAGGACCTGGTTGACGGAGCCGTCGATGCCGTCCATCAGCTTGGTCTTTGCCATGAGCTTGCTGGTGTTGATGGCCCAGTCGGTGCCGACCATCTTCTCGGCCTTGGCATCGTAGCCGAGCTCAACGAGCAGCATCTTGCCGAACTGCAGGGCAGTCAGCTGACCGGCGGGGGCGAACTTGCCGTCGCCGACACCGGAGACGATACCGGCCTGCGCGCAGTAGGCGATGAAGCCGGCGGACCAACGGGAGGAAGCCACGTCGGTGAAGGTGTTGCCGCCAACCATGGCGTCAGCAGCCTTGGAGCCGAGCTCGAGGTACGCGATGATCTTCGCGGCCTGCTCACGGGTCAGGTTTTCCTTGGCATTGAAATTGCCCTTTTCATCGCCAACGAACACACCAACGGCGTTCATGACGTCCACGGCTTCCTTATAATCGATGCTGTCCGCATCCTTGAAAGCCGCGTTGCTGATGGTGACGAGGGACATGGACATGACCAGCGCCAGCACCAGAGCGAGTAACTTTTTCATATAGTGTTACTCTCCTTTCTGAAATTTCCGCTCGCCGGTTCCATTTTTTCGCTGTCGCAGCACCGTTTCCGGCGGTTTCGGCGTGGCCCTCGCGAAAGGGAAGCCCTTTCCGCTTTGTGCAGCGAGCTGAAAAAACCGAAAAATGCGCCGTTTCGGCGATACCATATCCCCATTGAGTCGGATTTGTATTGCAAACTCGGATGTTTCGGGCATTTCTCGATCCACTTACCGTGGCATGCCGTTCCCGTAACTGAACCGGGAACCTACCCTGCCCACCTTCATTTGCACACTTATCTTACACCCCGCTTTTTTCCGCGTCAATGGCTTTAGGCAAATCGTAATAATCCTGTAATATTTCCGAAATCCTGTTACAAGCAAGGGAAAAATTCCCGATTCGGTCGAAAACAGCCGCAGACGATACCCTTGTATATAATATGTATACCCCGCCGCAGCAGGAGACTGATCGTTTCAAGGCCGGGCGTTCCGCCGTACTGCCGCAAAATCGGCCGTTTTTGTTTCAAATGCCCAACGAACTCCCTCAAAATCGCCGATGTCTACCCGATGTCTACCCGCCGAAACGCTTGGGGCGCAAGGGCCTACTGGTTTTTTACCCCTCTGCGCCGTCCACCCGGAGGGCTACCCTTTTCGAATGTCAAAAGGCCGCGAAACGCCTGCTGCGCGGGCGCTTTGCGGCTTTT
>ENA-ORTG01001068-ORTG01001068.1-human-gut-metagenome-genome-assembly--contig:-NODE-1068-length-26500-cov-13.776517_pt1 | contig 26500 bp, 24 predicted proteins | sample MGYA00241906_ERZ509176 | MGnify/ENA primary metagenome ERZ509176 (study PRJEB26280, sample SAMEA2338811) | human gut metagenome | biome: human gut; feature: human-associated habitat; material: faeces...
ACGGGTGCCTGCTGGCACCCGTCTAAAAGGGGCTACCCTAAAATTGGAAACTTACATATCTCAAGAAATTCTTCCACGAAATTGTCAAAGAGAGAAAGGATTATGAAAATCTCCTGCCTATGACAATCAGAATTAATACTAACAAATATTAAGAATCACGTTCAATTTTTGATTTTTTAATAGGAAATCGCTGAAAAGCGGCTTTCCCTATATCACACGTCAAAATTGGACGTTAACTATATGCTTCTACAAACACTTACTATTCCAATGGAAGTCCTAAACTTATCTTCACTAACAAAAAATTAATATATGGAAAAAATCAAGGTATGCTATCTAGTTTCTTCTTTATGTAACGAAGGACCTGTAAACGTAATGTATAATATTATTAAATATATAGACTTCACTCTATTTGACATATCAATTATTACGTTTATTCCAGAAAAAAAAACAAGCAGAATACAAGAATTCAAACAATTACCAATCAATATATATCAACTCTCCAATAATCGTTTTCTAGATCCATTAACCCTATATATAAGACTTCGACTAATGGTAAAAAAACTTTCTCCAGACATATTACACACACATTGTCTTAGATCAATGTTTTTAGTTCCATTTTTACCTAAAAAATACAAGAAAATTGAAACTGTACATATATATCCCGGAATTCAGCAAATAATAATGTACGGCAAGATAAAGGGGAAAATAATAATTAAGTTAAGTAATTTTTTTACTAAAAGAATGGACATACCAATTGCCTGTTCAGAAAGCGTTGCTCAAAGCTATTGGAATGAACAACACTTTAAAATGAAAGCTATACCAAATGGATGTTCATTACCACTATGGAAAACGAATTATGAACAGAAAATAAAACTTCGCCATAAATTTAACCTAAAAGACAATATCAAATATTTCATTTTTATTGGCAGATTTTCAAATGAGAAACATCCTGAAATGATTATAAAAGCATTTGAATTAATAAATAATCCTTATCTCGGCGTTATTTTACTAGGAGACGGAATTTTATATAATGAGTTAAAAAAACACGAAAAAGAGAATATTCTACTACCTGGCTTTAAAACAAATGTCTATGAATACCTAATTGCAGCTGATTACTATATATCAGCATCTGATATAGAAGGATTAGCGAATACTTTATTAGAAAGTATGACAGTGGGATTACCCTGCGTACTTTCCAATATCCCATCTCATCATGAAGTTATAGCTAAAACACAACAACAGATTGGATATACATTTGATAATACACAAATGAGCTCAATGTTAAAAGCCATCAACAATATACTAAAATTAGATTATCAATCAACATCAGAAACTATTAGAAATGTATTTAAAAAATATTACACAGCCCAACACATGTCCGAACAATATCAACAGATCTATATCGGAACAATAAAAAATAAATTTAATACAAATAAAAATATACAATGATTATTTCTGCATCTATTGTAACTTATAAAACAAATCACAATGAGTTACTAAAATGTATAGATTCCCTATGCAAAAATAATATTACTCCAATCTACATTAGCGATAATTCTCCTGATAAAGAATTAAAAGAGATTTGTTCTAACATAAAAGGAGTAATCTATTTTCATAATAGAAGTAATATAGGATACGGTGCTGCGCACAATGTAGCTATACGCAAAGCACAAATAATTAAAGCCAATTATCACCTTGTAATAAATTCGGATGTATATTTCGAGAATGGTATTATCCAACGTATTACAGACTATATGGAAAAAAATAAAGATGTAGGGCAACTCATTCCTAATACAATATATCCTGATGGTGAAATACAATATGTAGCTAGATTACTTCCAACTCCTATGGACTTAATATTCCGTCGTTTTTTACCAAAACCTTTCAGTAATAAAATTAATAATAAACTTCTATTGGAATTTTGGGATCACAAACAGGCTTTAAATATTCCATTTCATATGGGATGTTTTATGTTTTTAAGAATGAAAGCTATTGAAGATGTTGGAATGTTCGATGAAAACATATTTATGTATACTGAAGATATTGATTTAACACGGAGGATACATCAAAAATATAAAACCATGTATTGGCCTGAAGTTACAATTATACATGCACACAAACGAGGTTCTTACAAAAATAAAAGGCTCTTAAGAATTCATATAACAAGTGCTATCAAATATTTTAATAAATGGGGATGGCTTTTCGATAAGGAAAGAGTCAAATGGAACCATGCCATATTGAAAGAGCTCGGATATTATAAATAATTAATATTCCTTTTCTAAATGAATTATCATAATTATAAATAACTTATTCTTATGAAAGGTATAGTCTTAGCCGGAGGTAGCGGTACCCGCCTCTACCCCATCACAAAAGGAGTCAGCAAACAGCTGCTCCCCGTATTCGATAAACCGATGATCTATTACCCGATCTCGGTACTGATGCTTGCAGGCATCCGTGAAATTCTAATTATTTCTACTCCATTTGACCTGCCGGGATTCAAGCGCCTGCTGGGTGACGGAAGCGACTTCGGAGTACGCTTTGAGTATGCAGAGCAACCGTCACCGGACGGACTGGCTCAGGCATTTATCATCGGAGAGAAGTTTATCGGCAACGACAGTGTATGTCTGGTGCTGGGCGACAATATCTTCCACGGCGCAGGTCTGACCGGATTGCTGAAGGAAGCGGTTCGCACGGCAGAAGAGGACAAGAAAGCTACGGTATTCGGTTACTGGGTAAGTGATCCGGAGCGATACGGTGTTGCCGAATTTGACAAAGACGGGAACTGCCTCTCGATAGAAGAAAAACCGGCGCATCCAAAATCGAACTATGCAGTGGTTGGACTTTATTTCTACCCGAACAAGGTGGTAGAAATTGCCAAGAACATCAAGCCGTCGGCACGTGGGGAACTGGAAATTACCACCGTAAACCAGCAGTTCTTGGCTGACAAGGAACTGAAGGTGCAGACTCTGGGACGCGGCTTTGCATGGCTCGATACGGGTACACACGATTCTCTGAGTGAAGCCTCTACGTTCATCGAGGTGATTGAAAAGCGTCAGGGACTGAAGATTGCCTGTCTGGAAGGCATTGCTTTCCGTCAGGGATGGATTACGGCAGACAAACTGAAAGAGCTGGCACAGCCCATGCTGAAGAACCAGTACGGAAAGTATCTGCTGCAGGTGATAGATGAAGTAGGACATACGGGTAAAAGTAATCTGGACTATTAATATGGAAGTAATTAAAACAGCTATAGAGGGCGTGGTCATCATTGAACCGCGCCTTTTTAAAGACGACAGAGGATATTTCTTTGAGTCGTTTTCGGAACGTGATTTCAATGCACAGGTACGTACCGTAAAGTTCGTGCAGGATAATGAAAGCAAGTCATGCTACGGTGTGCTGCGCGGTCTGCATTTCCAGAAGGCGCCTTTTGCACAGAGCAAACTGGTACGGGTAATCAAAGGTGCTGTACTGGATGTAGCCGTAGATATCCGCAAGGGTTCTCCTACTTTCGGAAAGCATGTAGCGGTGGAACTGACGGAAGACAATCACCGACAGTTCTTCATTCCGCGCGGTTTTGCACACGGCTTCAGCGTACTGACTCCAGAAGTGATTTTCCAGTATAAGTGTGATAATTTCTATGCGCCGCAAAGCGAAGGTGCCCTTGCATGGGATGATCCGGACTTGGGCATTGACTGGAAGGTTCCGGCCGACAAGGTGATTCTATCGGAAAAGGATAAGCACCATTCACGCCTAAAAGATGCGGAATGGCTGTTCGACTACAAGGAAGATTTGTATAAATAAGGAAAGGAGCAATCATGAATATTTTAGTGACAGGCGCAAACGGCCAGCTGGGTAACGAGATGCGCATCATCAGCAAGCAGACTTCCTATAATTACCTGTTTACCGACGTAGTGGAAGCCGAAGGGGTGGAAACTACTCTGCTGGATATTACCGATGCAGAAGCGGTGGAAAAAATGGTACAGAAACAACATATCAACTGCATTGTGAACTGTGCGGCTTATACCAACGTAGACAAGGCTGAAAGTGATGCGGCTCTCTGCCGCAAGCTGAATGCAGCAGCTCCTAAGATTCTGGCGGAAGCCATGAAAAAGGCAGGCGGTCTGCTTGTTCAGATTTCTACCGACTATGTTTTCGGAGGTGATCCGTATAATACACCTTGCCGTGAAGACCAAAAGGGTACGCCTACAGGTGTATATGGCGAAACAAAGCTGGAAGGAGAACGGTACATTGAGGCTACGGGATGCGACTACGTGATTATACGTACAGCCTGGCTGTATTCGGAATTTGGAAAGAACTTCGTAAAGACCATGCTGAACCTGACGGCTTCGAAACCGGCTCTGAATGTGGTATTCGATCAGGCAGGTACACCGACGTATGCGCTCGATCTGGCTGTTGCCATCGAAGCGGTCCTGAATGACTATGCTACCGAAAAGCCACAAAACGGGTACAGCAAGACGGGTATCTATCATTTCAGCAACGAAGGGGTATGCTCGTGGTACGATTTTACCAAAGTGATAGCCGAGCTTGCCGGACATACGGCATGCGACATCCAGCCCTGCCACAGCAACGAATTCCCCAGCCCGGTAAAACGTCCGGCTTATTCCGTACTGGACAAGACTAAGATAAAGCAGACTTTCGGACTGAAGATCCCTTACTGGACCGATTCACTGAAAGTATGTATGAGCAACATGGGAGTGCTTAAATAAGTCATCACAAACAAAAACAATCATGGAAAATTTTAAACGCAATATAATCGTAACCGGTGGAGCAGGCTTCATCGGCAGTCATGTGGTACGTCTGTTTGTCAACAAGTATCCGGAATACCACATCATCAATCTGGACAAGCTGACATATGCAGGAAACCTCGCCAACCTGAAGGATATAGAGGACAAGCCGAACTATACGTTTGTAAAGGCTGATATCTGTGATTATGAGAAGATGCTGGAGCTGATGCAGCAGTATCACGTGGACGGTATTATTCATCTGGCTGCCGAAAGTCATGTAGACCGCAGCATCAAGGATCCGTTTACTTTTGCACGTACCAACGTTATGGGTACGCTGAGCCTGCTTCAGGCTGCAAAGATGTACTGGGAAAGCCTGCCTGAAAAATACGAGGGCAAGCGTTTCTATCACATTTCTACCGACGAGGTTTACGGTGCTCTGAAACTAACACACCCAGAAGGTGTGAAGCCGCCGTTCACCACAAAAGCCTCATCGGGCAAGCATCATCTGGCTTATGGAACGGAGTTTTTCTATGAAGATACAAAATACAATCCGCATAGCCCGTATTCGGCTTCGAAAGCCAGCAGCGACCACTTTGTACGTGCCTTCCACGATACATACGGCATGCCGACCATCGTAACGAACTGTTCGAACAACTACGGTCCGTATCAGTTCCCTGAAAAACTGATTCCGCTGTTTATCAACAACATCCGTCACCGCAAACCGTTGCCTGTATACGGCAAGGGTGAGAATGTGCGCGACTGGCTGTATGTGGTAGACCACGCACGTGCCATCGACGTGATTTTCCACAACGGAAAGATTGCCGAGACTTACAATATCGGTGGTTTCAATGAATGGAAGAATATCGACATCATCAAGGTGGTTATCAATACGGTAGACCGTCTGCTGGGACGTCCGGAAGGAGCCGACATGGATTTGATTACCTACGTAACTGACCGTCCGGGACACGACATGCGTTATGCCATCGACTCTACCAAGCTGCAAAAGGAACTGGGCTGGGAACCGAGCCTGCAGTTTGAAGAGGGTATTGAGGAAACCGTGAAATGGTATCTGGATAATCAGGAGTGGATGGATAATGTTACCAGCGGTGATTATCAGAAGTATTACGAGAGTATGTATAAGAACAGATAAGTTGTTTAGTTACAATTAAACAATAAACCAATCATGCAAACCTATGTAGTCATCATTACGGCAGAAAAGAACGGTCAGCTGCTAATTTGCCGCCTAAGTGAAGAACAGCGCATCAAGGAATTTTCGGCTGGAAAGTAATCAAGTTACTTAAAAAATAGAATTTAGTGATCAGAAATCGCTACCGCCCTCAACACGAGGTGCTGTAGCGATTTTTTTGTTACCTGCCGGAAAAGCATTACCTTTGCGGCGCATTTACAGCTGTCTGCCACGTGCAGGAGAGCGCTGGAGTTGACAAGCTTTTAAACAAAATTCGTTTCATATCGAAGAATATTACTATCTTTGCACAAACAAACATATCCAAGATGAAAAACAATAAAGAACTAATGAACCGCGCAGCCGACAACATCCGTATTCTGGCTGCTGCGATGGTAGAAAAAGCTAAGTCCGGTCATCCGGGTGGCGCTATGGGTGGTGCAGACTTTGCAAATGTACTGTTTTCTGAATTTCTTGTTTATGATCCTGAAAATCCACGCTGGGAAGGTCGTGACCGTTTCTTCCTCGACCCGGGACATATGTCGCCGATGTTGTATTCGGTACTGGCACTGAGCGGAAAGTTCACGATGGACGAACTGGCTCAGTTCCGTCAATGGGGAAGCCCTACTCCGGGACATCCGGAAGTGGACATCATGCGTGGTATCGAAAATACTTCTGGTCCGCTGGGACAGGGACATACTTTTGCCGTAGGTGCTGCTATCGCTGCGAAGTTCTTGAAAGCTCGTCTGGGAGATGTGATGAACCAGACTATTTATGCTTATATTTCCGACGGTGGTATTCAGGAAGAGATTTCACAGGGTGCCGGACGTATTGCCGGACATCTGGGACTGGATAACCTGATTATGTTCTACGACTCGAACGATATCCAGCTTTCTACGGAATGTGAAGCGGTAACCGACGAGGATGTAGCAAAGAAATATGAAGCATGGGGATGGAAGGTGTTTACCATCAATGGTAATGATCCTGATGAAATACGTGAAGCACTGACTCAGGCGAAAGCTGTAGAAGGTCAGCCTGCACTGATTATCGGTAAGACGATTATGGGTAAAGGTGCAATGAGAGCAGACAATACAAGCTATGAGCATGACTGTGCTACGCATGGTGCTCCACTGGGTGGTGATGCTTATATCAATACCATAAAGAATCTGGGGGGTGACCTGGAGAATCCGTTCCAGATTTTCCCGGAAGTGGCAGAGCTGTATGCAAAACGCCGCGAAGAACTGAAAGCAATCGTTGCCGAACGTTATGCAGCGAAGGCTGAATGGGCAAAGGCTCATCCGGATCTGGCTGCGAAGATGGAATTCTGGTTCTCTAACCAGGCTCCGAAAATCAACTGGGAGGCTATCCAGCAGAAAGCAGGAGGACCAACACGTGCTGCATCGGCTACTGTACTGGGTGTGCTGGCTACTCACGTGGAAAACATGATTGTGGCTTCTGCCGACCTTTCTAATTCTGACAAGACAGACGGATTCTTGAAGAAAACTCATGCATTTACGAAGGGGGACTTCAGTGGTGCGTTCCTGCAGGCTGGTGTAGCCGAACTGACTATGGCTTGCTGCTGCATCGGTATGGCACTGCACGGAGGTGTTATCGCTGCCTGCGGTACGTTCTTTGTTTTCTCTGACTATATGAAACCGGCTATCCGTATGGCTGCCTTGATGGAAACTCCTGTGAAGTTTATCTGGACACACGATGCGTTCCGTGTTGGTGAAGATGGTCCGACACATGAACCGGTTGAACAAGAAGCTCAGATCCGACTGATGGAGAAACTGAAAAATCATAAGGGACATAACTCGATGCTGGTATTGCGCCCGGCTGACGTAGAAGAAGCTACTCAGGCTTGGAAGCTGGCAATGGAAAATACTTCTACTCCTACGGGACTGATTTTCTCTCGCCAGAATGTTGCAAACTTGCCGGAAGGTACTGATTATACGCAGGCTGCAAAGGGTGCTTATATCGTAGCCGGATCGGATGAAAATCCGGATGTGGTGATGGTGGCTTCGGGTTCTGAAGTTTCTACGTTGGTGGCAGGTGCTGAACTGTTGCGCAAGGATGGCGTGAAACTGCGTATCGTTTCTGTGCCGTCGGAAGGTTTGTTCCGCAACCAGAGCAAGGAGTATCAGGAAAGCATTATCCCAACTGGTGCAAAGGTATTCGGACTGACTGCCGGTCTGCCGGTCAACCTGCAAGGTCTGGTAGGCCCGAACGGAAAGGTATGGGGACTGGAATCGTTCGGTTTCTCTGCTCCGTACAAGGTATTGGACGAAAAATTGGGATTCACCGCAGAAAATGTGTATAACCAAGTAAAAGCAATGTTATAATGAAAGTAGTTGGACTGGCTTCCGATCATGCCGGATTTGAGCTGAAAGAATATGTAAAGCAATGGCTGAAGGCAAAGGGATGGGAGTATAAAGATTTTGGAACATATAGTACGGATAGCTGTGACTATCCGGATTTCGCTCATCCGCTGGCGCTTGCCGTTGAAGCAGGTGAATGTTACCCGGGAATAGGTATCTGTGGCAGTGGCGAAGGTATCAGCATGACACTGAACAAGCATCAGGGGATTCGGGCTGCTCTGTGCTGGATGCCGGAAATTGCGCGTCTGGCTCGCCAGCATAATGACGCGAACGTACTGGTGATGCCGGGACGTTTCATCGATACGGAAATGGCTGACAAGATTATGACGGAATTCTTCTCTACTGATTTTGAAGGAGGACGTCATCAGGCAAGAATCGACAAGATTCCAGTCAAATAATATTTTCTCCTGACGGAGATTCTACATTAATATTCACTACAAGCTGTCGCTTTCCCGACAAAGGAATTGCTTCCTTACAGAAAACAGACGGTTTGTAGTGAATATTTTTTATTTCCAAACGTTTCCTTTTTTTAGCAGGGTTCTCTTTTTTTCCTATATTTTTTATCTGTATATTTGCTCGTCAGAAAACAGAAAAGAAAATCAAAACAGAACATTACCATGAAAAAGTTATTATTTATGCTGCTGCTATGTCTGCCGCTAACGGGTATGGCTAAGGACAAGAAAGATAATTCCGACCCGAAATATCTGGCCGGAGCTGTAACAACCATCGACGGGAAGGTGGCATTTACCAATGAGATAAATGCTCCGGGACTGTCGAAAACGGAGATATTCAATCAGATGCTGGAATGGGCGAAAGGACGTTTCAAGCCCGACGGAAAGCTGTATAGTCAGGTTTCGTATTCTAATGAGGAAGAAGGAACCATTGCAGCGACCGCCGAAGAGTATATGGTTTTCTCTTCTACAGCTCTGTCATTGGACCGTACGCGCATTTATTATCAGTTTCTGATCACTGCGGAGGATGGAAAATGTAAGTTGCTGATGACGCGTATCCGTTACTGGTATGATGAAGCGAGAGACGGGGGTGAAAAATATACTGCGGAGGAATGGATCAATGACGATATGGCGCTGAACAAGAAGAAAACGAAACTGGCTCCTATCTGCGGCAAGTTCAGACGGGAAACCATCGACCTGAAGGATGAATTGTTTCAGTCGGCTTCGGTTGCCTTGGGACAGAAGTTGCTGAACAATGCGTCGGCTACCACTGCGCAATCGGTTCCTGCACAGACATTACAGCCTGCTACTCCGGTACTCAATGCTTCGGCGGAACTGAAAGAAGTTAGCTTGGAGCAGTTACCTGCCAACTTAAACGAGATTGCTGCACAGGGACGCATTACGCTAACGGCTGCCAATGGGGAGGAAATCGATATCAAGGCGGAGAACTGGAGTGGATTTGGCAAGATGTTCAACAAGAACGTTGCTTATTTGCTCATCGACCAGAGCCGTATTGCTGCTACTGCTTTGATGGAACAGAGTGATACGTACAAGGTTTCGTTCTATACCAGCAATAATACACAAGCCAGCGTGGTGATAGAGTGCAAGAAGGCTATGGCACAGAAAATGACGGCGGATGACTTGAAATCGCTGAACCAGAATGTGGATGCTTCGAAACAGTATACCATGTATATCGGTGAGGTAACGAAAGCCCTGATGAGATAACGGAAACTGAAATCTGAAAGATAAACGGACTTACAGAAAAAGAGAAAGAGGCGTATCGATTTGATGCGCCTCTTTCTCTTTCTGGTATGTTACGCGACTGTTATTCCTGAGTGTATGAATGACTTACCGGTGTCATGATGAAGGTAAATTCATAATCGCCGTAAGGCAACTGGTATTGCGGTTCGGGAAGGGCTCCCCAGCTATCTACGCAACCCAATCCCATCTGGGCTTTGTCGATCAGGACATTGGTCAGATCGGCTTTCTTCACTTCGTTGGAGTGTTCCTGTTGCTTTTCCCATCCTGAATCGAGTGAGCTGATGGTGTAGTGCAAAGCGGATGCCGAGAACGGTGCTTCTGCTACGAACATCAAACCGCTGCCGGCTTCATTCAACTGTTTCCACCAGCGGATATCCGACTTGGTTCCGTTTTCCTGCGGGCGGATATAAGCGTAGAACTGTTCGTCTACGGTCTGGTTGTAAATGCCTAAATCGGTACATGTCTTACGATCCACATAATTTTCAATCGGTCCACGTCCGTAATAGGAAATCTTTTCGAAAGATGCAGGCATTACCAGTTGTAAACCAAAACGGAACATATTGGCAACTTTCGCACTCTTGTCGGCTGTCATCTTTTGGGTAACTTTCACAGCACCCTTATTATTGATGGTATAAGTAAGCAACAGTTTGGCCGAAACTTTCTTCATTTCGTATTCTGCTGAAACGACAGCCATACCGTCTGCCATCTCTCCTTTCAAAGACAACAGCTTGATTTCAGGATCTTTCCATGCCACATATTTCTGCTGAAGTCCGGCACCGAAATCATTGTCGGTCGGGGCACGCCAAAAATTAGGTGTCATAGCTTCCCCTTCTTTTATCATATTCAGTCCGTTTACTTCATACTTGTCCATGTAACCGCTACGCTTGTCGAACTGGATATTGAAATTTTCTCCTACAACAACCATACGGTTCACATTTTCATCTTTTATCTGCGGTACAACGACAGCCACGTTCTTTTCTGCAACATTGGCGATATCCATGGCAGGAGCTTCGTACGGGTTCACTGTCAACTGTGCCTTCGCTACTACATGACCGGCAGGCAGCAGGCCTTCGCGGTTCTTCTGGATATACTTCACATTCAGCAACCATTCGCCACACTTGCAAGTCTTTCCCCAGTCGAGTTTCACTGTAGCTGTCTGGTGCGGCGCTACCGACAGGTTTTCTACGCGTCCACTACGGACAGCCTTACCGTCTTTCAGCAGTTCCCACTCCAGTACGTAAGCAGACAGGTCGCGGAAGAAGTTCTCATTGTAGACCTTGATTTCTCCCTTCGACAAATCGCCTGCCGTAGTCCAGATGTTCTGATAGAAGTAACCTACCTCGTACATGTGCGGATTCGGCTTACGATCGGGGCTGATCAGACCGTTATCGCAGAAGTTATTGTCGCTGGCATCGAAGTCGTTGAAGTCGCCTCCATATGCATAAATCATCTCACCGTTCTTTCCGGTCCAGCGACATGACTGGTCGACAAAGTCCCAGATGAAGCCTCCCTGGTATTTCGGGTACTTACGAATCAAATCCCAGTATTCCTTGAAACCACCTTCCGAGTTACCCATCGCATGGGCATATTCGCACTGGATAAGCGGTTTGGTACTCTTTTCGTTCTTCGCATAATTCTCGCAGTCTTTGTAGCGATAATACATCGGACAAAAGATATCGGTCTTGCCTTCCAGTCCGGCTCTTTCGTACTGTACGGGACGGCTCGGATCTTCGGCTTTTACCCAATCGTATGCTGCTTCGAAATTCGGGCCGTAACCAGCCTCATTTCCCAACGACCAGAAGATAATGCTGGGGTGATTGAATCCACGCTGAACGTTGCGTTCGTTGCGTTCCAGATGTGCTTTTTTATAGGATGCAACTTTTGCCAGTGTCTTTTCTTCGTATCCCATGCCGTGAGATTCCAGATTGGCCTCAGCTACGACATAAATACCGTACTTATCGCACAAGTCGTACCAGAAATTGTCGTCCGGGTAATGGCTGGTACGTACGGCATTGATGTTGAACTGTTTCATGATCTGAATATCCTGAATCATACGCTCGCGGGATACATAAGATCCGCCGTCGGGATCCATCTCATGACGGTCGGCACCTTTTATCAGGACCGGCTGACCATTGACCAGAACTTGTGCATCTTTCAGTTCTATCTTACGGAAACCAACTTTTATAGGAACGACTTCGCTAACCTTGCCTCCGTCTTTCAAAGTGGCACGCAGGGTATATAAATAAGGAGTCTCGGCTGTCCACTTATGGGGTTCAGCCAGATCGATGGTTGTAGAAACCTGACCGCTGCCTCCTACTTCCTTCGTGGCAACAACTTCATTGCGGGCATCCAGCAGGTCGAGTGTGACTTTTGAACTGCCTTTCAGCTTCAGTTCGACAGCCAGCGAACCATTCTTGTACTCGCTGTCCAGATCGGGAGTTACACGAATATCGTCGATGCGTTTCTTGTTGCGGGTATAAAGATAGCAATCGCGTGACACACCGGTGTAACGGAAGAAGTCCTGATCTTCCAGGTAACTGCCGTCGCACCAGCGGAATACCTGAAACGCAATGATGTTTTTCTGTCCCGGCTTCAGATACGGAGTCAAATCGAATTCTGCTTCCAGCTTGCTGTCTTCACTGTATCCGACGTATTTGCCGTTTACCCACAAATACATGTTTGAGCTTACGGCACCGAAATGTGCAATGATATCTTTGCCTTTCCAGTCGGCAGGCACAACAATCTCACGACGGTAAGAACCTACATGATTGTTCTCAACCGGCACGTAAGGAGGATTGTTCGTGAACTGGTTACGCCATGCATAGCCCACATTCAGATAGATAGGATCGCCATATCCATTCAGTTCCCACACGGCAGGAACCTGCAAATCGTCCCATCCCTTATCGTTGAAATCTACTTTCCAGAAATCAGTAGGACGTGCATCGGCATTCTTCACCCAGAAAAATTTCCATTTTCCGTTTAATGTCATAAAATTGTTGGAATTTTCTTTTACATTCCGAATTGCAGCATCAATACTTTCGTAAGCGAAAAAGTTAGCATGCATCGGAGCACGATTGACGGCATTTACCTCAGGGTCTTGCCATTCTTTAAAAGTCTGCGCTTGGGAAGAAAGTGTACAGGCTCCCAAAAGACCCAATAAAAGATGTTTTTTCATAATATTTTAGTTCTCTTACATGATAATTATTGTGTTACAAAAGTAACAATTTTTACAACAGGGAAAAACTGAGAGGATACAAAACTCTATTTTTAGAAAGGAATGTGTCCAAATGATACTTGAGCTTCTTCGGATGACAGGCAGAAAAAGGTAAGATGACAAAAGATCGTTACTAACAGAAAAACAAAATATGAGCTGCATCAAAATGAAAAGCTGAGATAGGTTTACTTATAATCTATCAGTTACAACATAAAAATCTCCTACTTTAGTCTTTGTTTTCTTTAATTACAGGACTAAAAGTAGGAGATTTTTTACTTCTAAGTTGCAATCTATAAGTTTTTTACTTTTGCAATTCTATTTTGAGACGGCCTCTTTCTTATATGTCAAATCATCTGGTTCCAGCCTAAAACTTCATTTCTCCTCACATCGAGTTTGGAGAGCCGTTTTCAGATGGTTCCATCTGACAATCAAGAGCTTCTGCTGATGCGTTTGTCATTCGATACGCATCCTGAGAGTTTCCTTATCCACGCAACTGCTTATCCATGGCAGCGGCTGCACGGCGTCCGTCACCCATCGCCAGAATAACCGTAGCACCACCACGTACAATATCTCCTCCGGCATAGATAGTCGGTATAGACGACTGCATATTCTCGTTTACGGCAATGGTACCTTTTCGTCCCAGTTCCAGTCCGGGGATAGAATGCGGTACAATCGGATTCGGAGATACACCTACACTGACAATGGCCATATCGATATCGATGGTTTCTACTGCTCCCGGAATAGGTACCGGACTACGACGTCCTGAAGCATCGGGTTCACCCAGCTCCATCTTCTGCAATACCACCTGCTTTACACGACCTTTCTCGTCGGCGATGTATTCGATCGGATTGTGAAGGGTCAGGAATTCTACGCCTTCTTCCTTAGCATGTTTCACTTCTTCCAGACGAGCCGGCATCTCTGCTTCAGAGCGACGATAGATAATCATGGCTTTTTCTGCACCCAGACGACGAGCGGTACGAACAGAGTCCATAGCTGTATTACCTCCACCGATAACGGCTACTCGCTTGCCGAAGGTAACCGGTGTATCGGAATCTTCACTTGCCGCATCCATCAGGTTGACACGAGTCAGGTATTCGTTAGACGACATGATATTGATAGAGTTCTCACCCGGAATATTCATGAAGTTAGGAAGTCCCGCTCCGGAAGCGACAAACACTCCTTTATAGCCTTCCTGTTCCAGTTCTTCTACGCTGATAGTCTTACCGATGATACAGTCTTTGACAAACTGTACGCCCATCTTCGACAGGTTTTCGATCTCTACATCGACAATCTTGTTCGGCAAACGGAATTCAGGAATACCATACTTCAATACTCCCCCGATTTCGTGCAAAGCTTCGAACACGGTCACATCGTAACCTAACTTCGCCATATCGCCGGCAAACGACAATCCGGCAGGTCCGGAACCGACAACAGCTACCTTTATACCGTTCTTTTCGGCTATTTCAGGAACCGAAATCTGTCCGCTTTCACGCTCATAGTCGGCTGCAAAGCGTTCCAGATAACCGATGGCCACTGCTTCATGTCCCATCTTCAGATGAATACATTTTGATTCACACTGCTTTTCCTGCGGGCAGACACGACCACACACAGCTGGCAAAGCACTTGTCTGCTTCAGTACGCGAGCTGCTTCGAGGAATTCACCGCGTTCGATATTCTTGATGAATCCAGGGATATTGATGCCCACCGGACAACCTTCCATACACGACGGATTAGCACAATCCAGACAGCGTTTAGCTTCGGTCAATGCCTGTTCCTCATTCAATCCCAGGTTAACCTCTTCCTTGCGACTGTGAGAACGGTATTCCGGATCGAGTTCGTTCATCTTGACACGCGGAATAGCCGTACGTTCTTTCGGCTTCATCGACTTACGCAATTCCGCACGCCACGGAGCATTACGGTCGTCGGACGTTTTTACTGCTTCACACGCATCAGGCTGTGTGCCGTCCAACTTATGAATCTCTTCACGCTCAATGTCCTTGAACGCTCCCATACGCTTCAGCATTTCGTCGAAATCGACCTGATGTCCGTCGAATTCAGGACCATCTACACAAACGAATTTTGTCTTACCTCCTACCGTGATACGGCATGCACCGCACATACCTGTACCGTCTACCATTATTGTATTGAGTGAAACATCGGTAGGAATCTCATATTTTTTAGTAAGCAGACAAACAAACTTCATCATGATAGCCGGACCGATGGCAAAACATTTGTCGACCTTTTCCCGCTTGATAACTTCTTCAATACCTTCCGTCACCAAGCCCTTCTTTCCATACGAACCATCGTCGGTCATGATGATTACTTCATCCGAACTTTCTCTCATTTCTTTCTCCAAAATGATCAGTTCCTTAGAACGACCTGCCAATACAGTGATGACACGGTTTCCGGCAGCTTTCAGGGCCTGAACGATAGGCAGCATCGGAGCAACTCCTACACCACCTCCTGCACAAACTACTGTTCCGAAGTTCTCGATATGGGTTGCCTTACCCAGCGGCCCTACCACATCGGTGATATAATCGCCCTCATTCAGTTCACACAAGCGAGTCGATGACAAACCGACCTCTTGTACGACCAACGTAATCGTTCCCTTTACGGGATCGGCTTCTGCAATGGTAAGAGGCATACGTTCGCCTTTTTCGCCTACACGTACGATCACAAAATGACCGGCTTTACGTGACTTGGCAATCAGGGGAGCTTCGATTACCAGCTTAAAAACCTTTTCTGAAAAATGTTCTTTTGAAATAATTTTATTCATCTCCTCGTACTATAAGTTAGTTATTTTTTGCAATTCACTATATTTTGCAAAGTTATCACTAAATAAAATAATACCAAAAGAAATCTTTAAAAACAGAAATTCAATGCCTAACCTAACGTGCGACGAAAGGAAAGTGTAAAGCAAATTCGGCTAAAAATACCAAAGGATAGAGTAAACTCGATTATAGTCAGAATCAAACTTCTGCACATATTATTCGTTTCACATAGGTGAGGCGATCGTTTCACTTTAGTGAAAATAACGCTTCATTATAGTGAAGCAATCGTTCCACTATGGTACAACATACTATTCGCAAGGAAATATATAACAAAAGCTGCCAGCCGGATGCTATGTAAAAATAAAAATCTCCTCCGGATTCCCGAAAGAGTCCGAAGGAGATTTCCTTATCGTTATACCTTTATTTATATCACTACTACGGTATCATTATTTCCCCTTAATAGCTTTATCAAGTTCAGCCCAATGCTCGTCGGTCATGTTGGCTGGAGTAAACAATGCAACTCCGGCAGCTCCGGCTTCAATCGAACCACGTACAGCTTCACCGATTTCAGATGGAATCAGACCGTGACCTTCCGGATCTTTGATATTTGCCTTGTTCTGCCAGTCGTGACAAATAAACAGACCACTGTAAACAGGCTTTTTACCGTTTACGGAAGTAACTTCTTCCTTGGTTATTTCTCCAACCCAAGAAGCCGGTTCCAAATAGAAGTCGTTGTAGTTCATCGGGAAGAAGGCATCGATATCCCATTTATTCCATTCCTGACGAACCAGTTTCTTTGCATAAGAATCCGGACCGGGGAATACAGCTGCACTGACTTTTTTACCCTTAGCATGAACCGCAGCCGCAATTTTATTTACCAGATTGGTAATACGGTTATAGCGGAACTGCTTCCATTCCTCGCAAGTAGAAGGGTCTTCCACTGCCTTGATATCGATACCGCTTTCAGCCTTGAAATCGGCAACACACTTGTCGCAGTAACAATAATCGGCTGTAGGATATTCTTCGTTCATCACCAGACCATATTTTTCCCAAAGTCCACGAGCCAGAATGACATCTACATAGCGGATATAATCCAAATGAACGAAATCGACATCCGGTATTTCTGCTATCTTGCTATATTCAGTTACCAGATAATTGATGACATCCGGATTATTCGGACACATACATTTATAATAAGGAACATAGGCCTGCACCGTATATGCCGATTCCCCTTTACGGTTTACAGCATACCAGGTAGAATCAGCATCACCTTTCAGCATGGCAGGAATCCATGCATGATACTCCAATCCGGTAGCATGAGCTATCTTTGCCGCACGAGTATGTTTCTCTACATTAAAACCACCCGCATTATAACATATACCTACCAGCCCGTGGTCTTTCCATTTCTGGAAATCGGACTGGATAGATGCTTCCGTAGCTTCTTCTCCTTCTCCCTGCCAACCATATACAGGGATAGTTTTCACCGATTCATTTGAGCATGAAGAAAAGCCCAATACACATGCTACCGTAGCAGCCAACAATAATTTGATTTTCATAAATGCAATTACTTATAAATTAAAAACATAATAGTCAGTAAATATCAATCAAGAATTAAAAACTGAAAAGTTTTCATAAAGTAAATATAAATTTTCTAATAAAAGGCTTAAATCCACTGTTTTTTTTGCCTTACAGCCATTTTTTCCCATTTACAAATTCAGGCTGTTTCAAATATAATGAATGGAATATTGTTTTACAAAACACTTCAAATCGCTCTCAATTCGGCTGAAAAGGCCCATATAATTACATAAACAACTTTTTCAAATGAAACATTTTTGGCATACCTATAAGGATTTATATATCAACAAATTGCGCCAACATCAAAAAATTTTTTTCATCTATTTAGAGGAAATAATTGTCTAAAATTCAGATTCGATTGAAAATAAACTTTATCTTTGTAGGTAGACTAGTAAATTCATAACCATGACCGAAAAGCTGAAAGAGATTAAAAATTTAATAGCCGAAGGCGCTACAGAACATGCAATCGACCGATTGAATCAATTCATCAACCAAAATCCCGAATATGCAGCAGAAGCATATTATCTATTAGGGAATGCTTTCCGGAAAAAGGGTGACTGGCAAGGTGCCTTGAATAATTATCAGGAAGCTATCGCTTTGAATCCGGAGAGTCCGGCAGCCGAAGCTCGGAATATGGTGATGGATATTCTCAATTTTTATAATAAAGATATGTTTAATCAATAAGGTAATTGACTTATGGCTAAAATGAAAGGTGTAGTTGTAGTGAATACAGAACGCTGCAAAGGGTGTAACCTGTGCGTGGTAGCTTGCCCGTTACACGTACTGTCGCTCACCGCCAAAGTAAATCAAAAAGGATATAATTACGTTCAGCAGGTTGTAGAAGATACCTGCAACGGATGCTCTTCGTGCGCTATCGTGTGCCCGGACGGTTGCTTAACCGTATACAGAGCAAAATGTGAAGAATAAATTTAAAGTGCTTATAAGCTAAACAATCAAAATTATGGCAGAAGAAGTAGTTCTAATGAAAGGTAACGAAGCCATTGCTCATGCTGCTATCCGCTTTGGTGTGGACGGATACTTCGGTTACCCTATCACTCCCCAATCTGAAGTATTGGAAACTCTTGCCGAACAGAAGCCGTGGGAAACTACCGGTATGGTAGTATTGCAGGCCGAAAGTGAAGTTGCAGCAATTAATATGGTATATGGAGGTGCCGGAAGCGGCAAAATGGTTATGACTTCATCTTCCAGTCCGGGTGTCAGCCTGAAACAGGAAGGTATCTCATACATTGCAGGTGCAGAATTGCCCTGTCTGGTAGTGAACGTCATGCGTGGAGGTCCGGGACTTGGAACTATCCAGCCCAGTCAGGCTGACTATTTCCAGACAACAAAAGGTGGCGGACACGGTGACTATCATCTGATAGCGCTGGCACCAGCTTCAGTTCAGGAAATGGCAGACTTTGTAGGACTTGCCTTTGAACTGGCTTTCAAATATCGTAATCCGGCCATGATTCTTGCCGATGGTGTAATCGGTCAGATGATGGAAAAGGTCGTACTTCCAGCTCCCCGTCCGCGACGTACAGAAGCAGAAATCATTGCACAGTGCCCATGGGCTGCTACAGGATGCAAGGGACGCAAACCCAATATTATCACTTCACTGGAGCTCGACCCTGCCATAATGGAAAAACGAAATATTCACCTGCAGGAAAAATACGCAGAAATAGAAGCCAATGAGGTACGCTATGAAGAAATAGACTGCGAAGATGCTGAATATCTGATCGTAGCATTTGGCTCATGTGCACGTATCGCACAGAAATCAATGGAACATGCACGCGAAGAAGGCATCAAAGTCGGATTGTTCCGTCCTATCACCTTATGGCCGTTCCCAAGCAAACCTTTGGCCGAAAGAGCTAAACAGGTAAAAGGTATCCTTGTTGTGGAACTGAACAGCGGACAAATGATTGAAGATGTGGAACTGGCAGTAAAATGCAGTGTCCCCGTCGAACATTTCGGACGTCTGGGAGGTATCGTCCCTGATCCGGATGAAGTCATCGATGCGTTAAAAGAAAAAATCATTAACAAGTAAGAAACTTATGGGCAATATAGATCAGATCAGAACCGTACTCAATGTGATATTCATGATAGGAGCCGTAGCTTCTTTCATTCTCTACTTCTCATTGGGAGATGATAAAACCATTTTCTTTTATGTATGCGGCGCATCGCTGTTCGTAAAGATGATGGAATTTGTGTTCCGTTTCTTTCTACGCTAACCCGACAAGGAGGAGATATTTATGACAAAAGAAGATATAATGAAGCCCGAGAATCTGGTTTACCAGAAGCCTCGTTTATTGAATGATAACCCGATGCACTACTGTCCGGGATGTAGCCACGGAGTAGTTCACAAACTGATAGCCGAAGTTATAGAAGAAATGGGCATGGAAGAAAAGGCCATCGGAATCAGCCCGGTGGGATGTGCCGTATTCATGTATAACTATCTTGACATAGACTGTCTGGAAGCAGCTCACGGACGTGCACCTGCTCTAGCCGGTGCCATCAAACGCCTGTGGCCGGACCGGCTGGTATTTACTTATCAGGGAGATGGTGACTTGGCTTGTATCGGTACAGCCGAGACAATCCACGCATTAAACCGTGGTGACAATATCGCTATTATCTTCATCAACAATGCCATATACGGTATGACCGGAGGACAAATGGCACCGACCACGCTGATAGGAATGAAAACAGCGACCTGCCCTTATGGACGAAATCCGGAAATACACGGCTATCCGTTGAAGATGACAGAAATAGCAGCCACTTTACAAGGAACATGCTATGTTACCCGTCAGGCCGTTCATACGGTAGCAGCAATCCGCAAGGCTAAAAAAGCAATCCGCAAGGCTTTCGAAAACAGCTTGCAGGGTAAAGGGTCAAATCTGGTAGAAATCGTATCAACATGTAACTCCGGATGGAAAATGACACCCGAAGGTGCCAACAAATGGATGGAAGAAAACATGTTCCCGTTCTACCCGCTGGGCGACCTGAAAGATACAAGCGGAGAAAACAAATAAAATCATCAAAAAAGAACTATCATGAAAGAAGAAATCATTATAGCAGGATTCGGCGGACAAGGTGTATTGTCGATGGGTAAAATCCTGGCTTATTCAGGACTGATGGAAAACAAGGAAGTCACCTGGATGCCTGCCTATGGTCCTGAACAGCGAGGAGGTACAGCCAATGTAACCGTCATCATCAGCGACGAACGCATCTCCTCTCCGATATTGAGCAAATACGATACAGCCATTATCCTGAACCAGCCTTCGCTTGCCAAATTCGAGAACAAGGTAAAACCCGGAGGTGTACTGATTTACGATGGTTACGGTATTATCAATCCGCCGACACGTAAAGATATCCATGTGTATCGTATCGATGCCATGGACGAAGCCAACGAACGAAAAATGGCTAAGACATTCAACATGATCGTACTGGGCGGCCTGTTGAAAATACGTCCGATCGTTTCAATAGAAAGCGTCATCAAGGCATTGCACAAGACACTGCCCGAACGCCATCACCACCTGATACCGATGAATGAAGAAGCCATCCATATCGGTATGGATATTATCAAAGAAATGAAATAACTGTATTTATCCATACAACCTCAAAATGCGCAGGCGCACGGAAGTCCTTTTTAAAGAAAGATTCCGCGCGCCTTTGTATCAATATATCTTCTAGTATTTTTACACTTTGCACACGGTTTCTTTCGTTTTTAAATTGTATCTTTGCCTCCATTATGAGGAAGATATTTTTTATAGCTATAATATTACTGATTTGCGGTACGATTTCCGCACAAAACACCTACCAGCAAGGGCAGTTCACAAGGCAGTTCGGAAGTTCCGCATCGGGAACGGACAGTAACTTGTACGACCGCAACGGAAACCCGATTGATACAACCTCTGTGATTGATGCCAGTACCATTCCTATCGGATTGTCTTGCTGGAAAATAGACCGCCAGTTCGGCAATATGACCGAAGTGCCGGTGGATACCTTACAGCATGATTTCCAAAATACGAACGACACGGGAGGACCAACCGGTCATTATACATACTTGGGAAACCTGGGTTCCCCTCGTATCTCGCATGTCTTCTTCGAACGGAAAGACCCCGAGCAATTCTTTTTCCTCGATCCTTACGACTTTACCGTCGTCGAACCGGAAGACGTGGTATATACCAACACCAAATCTCCTTTCACCAATCTTACCTACTACAAGCAAGGAGGAAGCTCTGACGGAGAAGAGCGTTTCAAGGCTTATTTTGCCGTAAATGCAAACAAACGACTGGGATTCGGATTCAACATCGACTATGTATATGGACGTGGAAAATACATGAACCAGTCTACAGCCTTGTTCAACGGAAACCTTTTTGCCTACTACCTCGGCGATAAATACAACATGCATTTCAGTTTCATCAACGACAACCTGAAAGTTGCCGAGAACGGTGGTATTGCAGACGACCGGTATGTTACCCGTCCGCTGGACATGGCAGAAGGCGGAAAGGTATATGCCAATGATGAGATTCCGACTAACCTGTCGCAGGTATGGAACCATAATACGGGCTATCACGCTTTTTTGACTCACCGTTATAACGTGGGATTCTACCGTGAAAATCCGGATGCTAAAGATACAGTCAACACAGAAATATTTGTTCCTGTAACGAGCTTCCTGCATACCGTCAAGGTAGACATCAACCGTCGTAAATATATTTCCTACGACGAGGCTCAAAACCAGCAATATTTCCAGAACAATTACCTTACCGATGTGCAGCGTGACGAAACAGAACAACTGGCTGTAAAAAATACTATCGGCATATCTTTACGTGAAGGATTCAACAAATGGGCAAAGGCAGGACTGACGGCTTTCCTGAGTCATGAATACAGACGTTTTACCATGACCGATACCCTTGCCCGCACTCCTGGTCAGCGCATACCTACCGACTATGTGGAAAATACGATTTCAGCAGGTGGTCAACTCATTAAGGAACAGGGACAGACCTTACACTACAACGTAATGGGAGAAATCGCTCTTGTAGGAGAAGATGCCGGACAATTTCAGATACAAGGTAAAGGCGACCTGAACTTCCGTCTGTTCAGTGATACGGTGCGTCTGGAAGCCAATGCTTATATCAAAAACCTGAATCCGATTTTTTACTACAGACATTTCCACTCCAAACATTACTGGTGGGATAATAACGATTTATCTAAAATCATGCGTACCCGAATCGAAGGAAAGCTGAGTGTAGACCGCTGGAAAACCCAGCTTAAAGCCGGAGTAGAAAATATAAAGAACTATACGTACCTGGATAATACTTCTGTAAAATATACAGAAACGTCTTCAGGTAAAGAAGTCACGACTTACAAGAACGACGTAGCTGTAAAACAAAATTCCGGCAACATACAAGTCTTCAGTGCAGCTCTGAGACAAGATTTCAAGCTGGGTATCTTCCATCTCGACAATGAAATTACTTATCAGAAATCGAGTAATCAGGATGTCCTTCCGTTACCGGAACTGACTCTCTACCACAATTTATATATCAAATTCGGTCTGGCGAAGAAAGTGCTGCAAATAGAAATGGGAGCAGATGTACGTTACTTCACACAGTATTATGCACCCGATTATACTCCGGCTATCGGACAATTTTATTTGCAGAACAAAGAGACCCGCTACAAACTGGGCGGTTACCCGCTGTTGAACGGATATATCAATCTCCACCTGAAACGTACACGTATCTTCATAGCCATGTACAACCTGATTCAAGGACAAGGAGAAAAGAGCTATTTCCTGGCTCCTCACTACCCGCTGAATCCTCGCTTGCTGAAATTCGGATTGTCATGGAATTTCTTCGATTAAACCAATGTGACTATGAAAAAAAATTGGTTACGATATGGCATTATAGCCCTGGCCATCGCAGCAGGCGTTATCATACTGAACACGCAGAAAGAGCAACGACCCGTTTTCTCTCCACACGACTATGCCGAGATAGCCAGTTCGGGGATTCTTCGTGCGGTAACCGAATACAATGCCGTAAGCTATCATGTAACAGAAGATACCTTACAGGGATTTGATTACGAATTACTGAACCTTTTTGCATCCGAAAAAGGCCTGAAGCTGGAAATTACCCCTGAAATGAGTTTCGAGAAGCGGCTGAAAGGACTTATCAGCGGACAATATGACATTCTGGCAACTGGAACTGTCGTAACCACACAGCTGAAAGATTCGCTGCTTTTCACCCGGACATTGCTGTTGAGCAAACAAGTATTGGTACAACGGAAAAAAGAAGAGGGAAAGGACAGTTTGTATATCCATAGCCAGCTTGACCTAGCCAATAAACATCTTCACGTGATCAAAGGCTCTCCTGCCTTGTTGCGTATCCATAACCTCATCAGTGAAATAGCCGATACAATCTATATCGACGAGGTTGATTTGTACGGCCCCGAACAATTGCTGGCCATGGTTTCGGGTGGAGACATCGACTATGCAGTATGCGATGAAAACATAGCCCAAGCGTCTATAGACGAATTTCCGAATCTGGATATAAATACAGACATCAGCTTCACCCAGTTTTATGCCTGGGGAGTAAGCAAGCACTCTCCTGCCCTGCTGGACAGTCTGAACGTGTGGATGGACAGTTTTATCCAGACCAAAGCATACAAAAACTTATATAATAAATACTTTAACTAATACCGTTAGCTATGATAAAATTAGATAATGTACACTGGGGGTTCATCGGTTGTGGTGAAGTGACAGAAAAGAAAAGTGGTCCGGCCTTCAACATGATAGACGGTTCGAAAGTCGTAGCTGTAATGAGCCGTGATGAAGAAAAAGTAAAATCGTACGCACGCCGACACAACATTCCGCGATGGTATACCGATGCTCAGGAACTGATAGGCGATGAAGATGTAAACGCTATTTACATTGCCACTCCTCCCTCATCGCATGCTACTTTCGCCATCATGGCAATGAAAGCAGGAAAACCTGTCTATATCGAAAAACCGATGGCAGCCAGCTACGAAGATTGTGCCCGCATCAACCGCATCTCGCAGGAAACCGGTATTCCCTGTTTTGTAGCTTATTACCGCCGTTACCTGCCATACTTCCAGAAAGTACGCCAACTGGTAGAAGAAGGAGAAATAGGAAATGTCATCAACGTCCAGATACGTTTCGCTCAGCCTCCGCGAGCACTCGACTACAACAGCACCAACTTACCCTGGCGTGTCCAGCCGGATATTGCCGGAGGAGGTTACTTCTACGATCTGGCACCTCATCAACTGGATCTCTTGCAGGAAATGTTTGGCTGCATACTCGAAGCCGAAGGATACAAGAGCAACCGTGGAGGACTTTATCAGGCAGAAGATACCATCAGTGCCTGCTTTAAGTTTGCATCCGGACTACCCGGATCAGGATCATGGTGTTTCGTTGCTCACGAATCAGCAAAAGAAGACCGCATCGAAATCATCGGTGACAAGGGTATGATTTGTTTCTCTGTCTTTACGTACGATCCGATAGCTCTGCATACCGAACGCGGACGTGAAGAAATACTTCCTCAAAATCCACCTTATGTACAGCTTCCGCTGATTCAGGCTGTAGTAGAACATCTGCAAGGAAAAGCTATATGCACTTGCGACGGGGTAAGCGCCACTCCCACCAACTGGGTGATGGACCGCATCCTGAACAAGCTCTGAGCCTTTCTTTCACTGTATTATTTTCCACCTGACAAACCGCATGAAGCTATTACGAAATATCTTTATCTTATTGCTGCTTTCCGCTCAGTCTTTATACGGACAGAACGAAAAGCAGCAGACATTCATGCAGCGCCTGGGAAAAATATTTAGTGAAACAGATACTACTTACATTGCGCCCAACAAATACAACCTGGCTTTCATGATAGAACAAAGTTTCTGGCACGAACGCTACAAGCTGGGTACACGTATAGACGGTCAGCGGCAGAATATTACGTTTGCTCCTACTCCAACGCCCAAGATAGGTGCTTATTTCGGATGGCGATGGATCTTTCTGGGAATATCATTCAGTTATCCGGAACTGATAGGAAAAGGTCATAGCGGAGAATCGAAAAAAGAGTATGTCTTCAATTTATACAGCTCGCGTGTAGGAGTCGATTTGTATTACCGGAAAACCGGAAGTGACTTCCATATTGCTTCCTATTCGGGTTTTAACCTGCCTGAAGACTACGAGGGACGCAAATTCGAAGGATTCCAAAGCAAGATTATAGGACTGAATGCCTACTGGATTTTCAATAATAAGAAATTTTCATACCCTGCTGCCTACAGCCAGTCTACCAACCAGCGACGCAGCTGTGGCTCATTTATGGCAGGTTTTTCTTACTCACACCACAGCATATCCTTCGACCATACCAAGTTACCCGCCGACATGATTGAACAAATCCGGTCTACACTTAAGTTCAACAAACTGGAGTACCGCGACTTTAATCTCAGCTTCGGATACGGGTACAACTGGGTATTTGCCAAAAACTGCCTGCTGAATGTGTCACTGATGCCTGCCATAGCCTACAAGAAAGCAAAACTGAACGGACAGCCAGCTGACATGGAAAACAACTGGATGGAATGGATCAATGATATCAACTTCGATCTGGTGACTCGTGCCGGTATCACCTGGAACAACAGCAAATATTACGTGGGTGCCTCACTCGTACTGAATACGTACGATTACCGCAAGTCAGACTTTTCGATGACAAATTCCTTTGGCAGCCTGCGTATATATGTAGGATTCAATTTCTGGAAAAAGAAAGAATACAGAGAACAGAAGCAATAAAAAAACTTCACCACAAGCAACCACCATTGCCCGCGGTGAAGCAGATAAACACACACAATTTAAATCCTATTATTTAGGGATATTCAGTAAATGTCCCCAAAATAAGATGGCATATGAAATGATTATGG
>ENA-ORTG01001070-ORTG01001070.1-human-gut-metagenome-genome-assembly--contig:-NODE-1070-length-26489-cov-3.195506_pt1 | contig 26489 bp, 18 predicted proteins | sample MGYA00241906_ERZ509176 | MGnify/ENA primary metagenome ERZ509176 (study PRJEB26280, sample SAMEA2338811) | human gut metagenome | biome: human gut; feature: human-associated habitat; material: faeces...
GCTGAATGGAGGGGGATATGGGCACGGGGACGGCATGAGTCAGAATGGTGCAAAACACCTGGCGGAAGAGGGATGGAGCTGTCAGGAAATTTTGAAGTATTACTATGGAGACGGAGTGGAGATCATATGCGATACGTGATACAGCTGGTTTGCTGGCTGCTGAGATTTATGGATAAAAGTTCAGAGGACAGAGTGGATGCCTATTCGGCACAGTCTGCTTTTTTTATCATTATGGGATTTATTCCCTTTGTGATGTTGCTGCTTATTTTGCTCCAGTACACGCCGATGACAAAAGAAGACGTTATGACCTTGTTGAAGGTGATCTTTCCGGAAGGTTTCCATGCGTACCTGGAAACGTTAGTCGGATCTGTGTATACAAAATCCACCGCATTGCTCTCTGGAACGGTGATCACAGCAGTCTGGGCGTGCAGCAAGGCCATGATGTCTGTATCCAAAGGACTGAATAAGATTTATGACACAAAGATCCGGAAAAATTATTTTCTGGCAAGATTCCGGGCAGCTCTTTATATTATTTTGCTGCTGATATCGCTGATTCTGGCGATGGGGCTGTTTGTGTTCGGCAATCTGCTGCATGATTATCTTCTGCATTATCTGCCGTGGCTGCGAGCCGTATCCTGGCTGATCATCAGTGCCCGGACGATTGGAACGATCCTTTTGCTGTGCATGATCTTCTGTGCGATGTATGCGTGGCTTCCGTATAAGAGACAGGATTTCTTTTCTCAGCTTCCGGGAGCAGTGGCCACTTCTTTTGCCTGGTCGGTGTTTTCCTATGGCTTTTCGGTCTATATCGAATATTCCAAAGGGATGTCGGCAATCTATGGAAGTCTGACAACGGTCGTGATGGTCATGCTGTGGCTCTATTTCTGTATGTGGCTGCTGTTTATGGGGGCAGAGATCAACTGCTATCTGGAGCAGCCAGAAAAGTTTTCAAAAGATGCAATCGAAAAAGGGTTGTAATTTTAAAAATTGATGTTATAATGATTTTGATTGAAATGCGAAAGGCTTTGAAGGTGCAAAGTAGTTTCCTGTTTCCCGACAGAGAGGGAGGATCATCGGCTGAAAATCTTCCACGGTACAGACAGAGAGATGAATTTCACACTGGAGCTGCGTTCCTGAAGACAGTAGGGAGCGACGTACTTGTGCGTTAAACAACATTGAGTGTCTGTCAGATGACAGAAATCAGGGTGGTACCACGGAAAGATCGCTTCGTCCCTATTTTGGGATGGAGCTTTTTTATTTTAATTTACAAGGAGAATGAGACATGAAAGACAAACTGCAGGCAATCCGGGAGGAAGCACTGAAACAGATACGCGAGTCAAACAGACTTGATAAACTGAATGAGGTAAGGGTTTCTTTTCTTGGAAAGAAGGGTGAACTGACTGCTGTATTAAAAGGAATGAAAAATGTAGATCCAAAAGAGCGTCCGTTCGTTGGCCAGATGGTTAATGAAACGAGAGAAGCGATTGAGGAGTTTTTAGAAGAGACAAAGAAAAAACTGGAAGAAAAAGCACGCGAAGAAAAGATGAAACAGGAAGTCATTGATGTGACACTTCCGGCAAAGAAGATCAACGTTGGCCATCGTCATCCGAATACAATCGCTCTGGAAGAGGTAGAGCGTATCTTTGTCGGTATGGGATATGAAGTCGTAGAAGGACCGGAGATCGAGTATGATCTGTACAACTTCGAAAAACTGAACATTCCGGCAAACCATCCGGCAAAAGATGAGCAGGATACCTTCTACATCAATGATAAGATCCTGCTGCGTACACAGACTTCACCGGTTCAGGTGCGTGTGATGGAGCAGAAGAAACCTCCGATCCGTATGATCGCACCGGGACGTGTGTTCCGTGCGGATGAAGTGGATGCGACCCATTCGCCTTCTTTCCATCAGATTGAGGGAATGGTCATTGACAAGGGAATCACGTTTTCTAACTTAAAGGGAACACTGACCCAGTTTGTACAGAAGCTGTTTGGAAAAGAAACAAAAGTAAAATTCCGTCCGCATCATTTCCCATTTACGGAGCCATCGGCCGAGATGGATGTTTCCTGTTTTAAATGTGGCGGAAAAGGATGCCGTTTCTGCAAAGGTGAGGGATGGATCGAAATCCTTGGCTGTGGAATGGTACATCCAAGAGTGCTTCGTATGAGCGGTATTGATCCGGAAGAATATTCCGGCTTTGCATTTGGTATCGGTCTGGAGCGTATTACCCTGTTGAAATATGAGATTGACGATATGCGTCTGCTGTATGAGAATGACGATCGTTTCTTAAAACAGTTCTAGGAGGAGAAAAAGAATGAATACATCATTAAAATGGATCAAAGCTTTAGTTCCGGGACTTGACTGCGGCGTGCAGGAGTATGTCGATGCCATGACACTTTCCGGATCAAAAGTTGAGGGATATGAGCAGCTCGATGCAGATCTTGACAAGATCGTCATCGGACAGGTTACAAAGATTGAAAAACACCCGGATGCCGACAAACTTGTCATCTGCCAGGTAAACGTTGGAAGCGAAACGCTGCAGATTGTGACCGGTGCACCAAACGTATTTGAAGGGGCAAAAGTTCCGGTTGTTTTAGACGGCGGACGTGTCGCAGGAGGACATGATGGAACAAAAACTCCTGGTGGAATCAAAATTAAAAAAGGAAAGCTTCGCGGGGTTGAGTCTTCTGGCATGATGTGCTCGATTGAGGAACTCGGTTCGAACCGTGAAATGTTCCCAGACGCACCGGAGAACGGACTGTATATCTTTGACGAGGATGCACCTGTCGGAGAAAATGCGGTTGCTTATTTAGGACTGGATGACAGCGTTGTTGAATATGAGATTACATCCAACCGTGTAGACTGTTTTTCCGTACTCGGCATTGCGCGTGAGGCAGCAGCCACGTTCCATAAGGAATTTGTACCTCCTGTCGTAACAGAAACCGGAAATAACGAAGATGTCAATGATTACATCAAAGTATCTGTAAAGGATCAGGATCTTTGCAGCCGTTACACGGCAAGAGTTGTAAAGAATATTAAGTTTGCCCCATCTCCGAAGTGGATGCAGGAACGTCTTCGTGCACATGGAATCCGTCCGATCAATAATCTTGTAGATATTACGAATTATGTGATGGAAGAATACGGACAGCCGATGCACGCCTATGATCTGGATACGATTGAAGGAAAAGAGATTATTGTCCGCCGTGCAGCTGCAGGTGAAAAATTTGTGACGCTGGACGGACAGGAACGTCAGCTGGATGAAAATGTACTGATGATCTGTGATGCAAAAAAAGCAGTAGGCATTGCCGGTATCATGGGTGGCGAAAATTCCATGGTTACGGATGACATCAAGACATTACTGTTCGAGGCAGCCTGCTTCGACGGTACGAATATCCGTCTGACAACAAAGCGAATCGGTCTTGCGACAGATGCAGCCGCAAAATTCGTAAAGGGACTTGATCCAAACCTGGCAGAACAGGCAATCAATCGTGCCTGCCAGTTGATCGAGGAGCTTGGCTGTGGTAAGGTCGTTGACGGTATGGTTGACGTATATCCAAATCCAGTCAAGGAGATCGAGCTTCCGTTTGAGCCGGAGAAGATGAACAAGCTGCTTGGAACCGACATTTCTTCTGATGTTATGCTTTCCATCTTCAAGAAGCTGGAGCTTCGTTATGACGAGAATACAAACATGCTGACGATTCCTACCTTCCGTCAGGATCTGAAGTGTATGGCAGATCTTGCAGAGGAAGTAGCACGTTTCTATGGCTATGCCAATATTCCGACGACTCTGCCACACGGCGAGTCCACTGCCGGTAAGAAGAGCTATGCAGAGCGTGTAAATGATATCGTAAGAAATATTGTCGAGGGCGATGGTTTCTCTGGAGCGATGCATTATTCGTTTGAGAGTCCGAAGGTATTTGATAAGCTGCTCATTCCACAGGATTCCGTATATAGAAATGCAATCCAGATCATGAACCCGCTTGGCGAGGATTTCTCAATTATGAGAACTTTGCCATTGAATGGTATGCTGTCATCCCTTTCTACAAACTATAACCGTAGAAATAAGCATGCGAGACTGTATGAGCTTGCAAATGTATATCTGCCAAAGGCACTTCCATTGACAGAGCTTCCGGATGAGCGCATGATGCTGACACTTGGTATGTTCGGCGAGGGTGATTTCTTTGATCTGAAGGGTGTGATCGAAGAGCTGACAGAGAAGCTTGGATTTGCAAAGGAGATCAACTACGAGCCAACATCTGAGCATCCATTCTTACATCCGGGACGTCAGGCAAATATCACGAAAGGAAAGCTTTCGGTTGGCTATCTCGGACAGCTTCATCCAGAGGTTGTTGAAAACTATGGCATGAAGAAGGAAGTCTATGTCGCAGTTCTGGATATGCAGACAGTTACAATGCTTACGACATTTGACAGAAAGTACGAAGGTATCGCGAAGTTCCCGAGTGTTACACGCGATCTGGCATTGGTTGTGGATAAGACGGTATTTGTTGGTGAGATCGAGAAGGTCATCAAGAAGTGTGGCGGAAAGATGTTAGAAAGCTACAAGCTGTTCGATGTCTATGAAGGTGAGCAGGTGGCACCTGGCAAGAAGTCTGTTGCATACTCTCTCGTATTCCGTGACAAGACAAAGACTTTGACGGATGCAGATGTCAATCCAGTCGTAGAGAAGCTTCTTGCAGAGCTTTCGAAGATGGGCATCGAGATCCGTGCATAATAAAATTGTGCAGTGTGGGAAGCCCTTTTGTACATTGTGTGTATGGAAAACGGATATAGCTTATGCGTAGTACAGCATTTTTATATTTTGCACCAGTGTATATAGAAGAAATATGGAGCAGATAGATATGAACGAAATGAAGTTAAGTGATTTTAATTATGAATTGCCACAGGAGCTGATCGCACAGGATCCGCTCCTGAAGCGAAGCGATTCCCGGCTTATGGTGTTGAACCGTGCGACTGGAGGAATCGAACACCGACATTTCTCGGATGTGATCGAATACTTAAATCCGGGTGATTGTCTGGTTATCAATGATACAAAGGTCATTCCAGCCAGACTGATTGGCGTCAAGGAAGATACAGGGGCATCCATTGAGGTGCTGCTGTTGAAGCGCCACGATGATAAGGTCTGGGAGACGCTGGTAAAGCCGGGGAAAAAGGCACGTGTAGGTGCGCGTATTTCCTTTGGTGAAGGCAAATTGGTCGGCGAGGTTATCGACATTGTTGAAGAGGGCAATCGTCTGATCCGTTTTGAATACGAAGGAATCTTTGAGGAAGTGTTGGATGAGCTTGGACAGATGCCGCTTCCACCGTATATTACACACCGTCTGGAGGACAAGGATCGTTATCAGACGGTCTATGCAACACATACCGGTTCGGCAGCAGCACCGACGGCAGGCTTGCATTTTACGAAGGAACTTCTGGCGCAGATCAAAGAGAAGGGCATCAAGATTGCAAGAGTGACCTTGCATGTCGGACTTGGTACGTTCCGTCCGGTGAAGGTGGAGAATATTTTAGAACATCATATGCATAGTGAGTTCTATGTGATTGATGAGGAAGCTGCCAATACGATCAATGAGACGAAGGCAAATGGTGGCAAGATCGTATCGGTTGGTACAACGAGCACGCGTACGCTCGAGACGGTTGCAGATGAGAACGGACATGTGCGTGCCTGCAGTGGATGGACGGATATCTTTATCTATCCGGGATATAAATTCAAGGTGGTTGACCGCCTGATTACGAATTTCCACTTGCCGGAATCCACATTGTTGATGCTGGTTTCTGCATTGTATGACCGCGAGAAGATTCTTGAAGCATATAAGATTGCGGTTGAGGAGAAGTACAGATTCTTCTCATTTGGAGATGCTATGTTGATTTTATAAAATTGGAGAATGGCGTTGATAAGAAAATAGAATACGATATATGATGGTATAATCGTATAAAGATTAACAAAGAAATGGAGGAAAAAGTTATGAGTCGTTTGAAGCAGGCAGTGAAGATGCTACGGTATAACTTTTCCTCCATTGCTTTTTTTGAGATAGTTTACCGGGTATTGTCATTGGCAATTCTGACACCGGCAATGTATGGACTGCTGAATGTGTCAATGGATATCGCATGCGTTTCGTATCTGTCATCCGGAACGATCTACCGGTATATGCGGTCGCCGATTACCTATGTCACATTTTTGCTGATTTTGATTCTGATCGCATTTTTCCTACTGATTAATCTGTCGGGAATTATTTACAGTATGGAAGCGTCGGTGCGGCGCGAGAAGCTGAATCCGATGGATATTTTGCTGCATGGAATCGGAAATGCCTGCCGGAGTCTGACACCGAAGAATCTGCTCACACTTGGTTATGTATTGTTTGTTCTGCCATTCACATATTCGCTGACATTGTCAGGCACGTTGCTCGGCTTGAAGCTGCCGGAATTTTTGACACATTTTCTGAAGAATTATAAGTTCGGAGTGATGGGGGGGCTTGCCATCTACCTTGTGCTCTGTCTGACCTTCTTCAAAGAAATTTTTACGCTCAACTATTTTGTCCTGTATAAGGTCAATTATAAGCAGGCACGCCGTATGAGTAAACAGGCGATGAAACGGCATGTATTACTTATGATGATCGGTGTCATTTCATTAAATCTGGCGATTGCCGTCATTGCGGTGCTGCTGGAAGGTGCATTTGCAGCGGGAATCTCGAAGGTTGTACTTAACCTGATTCCGAACAAAACGGTTGTGACAGTGATTGATACAATCTTCCGTGTCGCGACGGTGATTCTTTATGTGTTGATTGTCATAGTTGCAACGCCGCTGATTCATGCATATATCTGCGCACATTTCTATGAACGTGAAGGCGATATGGATTATGAGGAGTTCAAGAAACTCCATGTAAATAAGATTCAGGAGCGGGAGGAGAAGATTCTTCTGAGCCGTTCACGGAAGAAGCAGCGTACATTTTTGGCTTCTATTGTTGCGTTCGGTCTGATACTGAATGGCTGTTATGTGTATCTGTCAACCAACAATTACATGTCCTTTCGTATTGCATATCCGACGAATGCATCGGTGACAGCGCATCGCGGGGATGCCGGAAATGCACCGGAGAATACAATGCCTGCATTTGAAAAGGCAGTGGAAGCAGGTGCGGATATTATTGAGTTGGATGTACGACAGACGGCGGATGGCGTGTATGTAATCATGCATGATGAAAGTCTGAACCGGACCGCGAATGTCAAGCGTAAGGTCGGTGAAGTGGATTATGATTATATCAGCAAGCTGGATGTCGGAAGCTCCTATGACCGGTCGTATGATGGCACGCGGATTCCGACGTTGGAGGAAGTGCTGATTTTTGCCAAGGAAAATGATGTATTCTTGAATATTGAGTTAAAACCGGCAGATACTGATCAGAATTATGTGCAGGGCATTGTGGATCTGTTGCATGAATATGATTTTGTGGATCAGTGCATGCTTGGCTCGCAGAGCGTCGCGGCGTTACGCGAGGCAAAGGAACTGGATCCGGATATCTCAACGCTCTATATTATGACGATGGCATTTGGCGATTTTGCAGGCATGCAGGGAATCGATGGATTCAGCATCAAACATACGTATATTAGTAACAACATGGTAAGTCGGATTCACGCAAAGGGAAAGAAGATTTATGCATGGACGGTAAACAATGAGTCGGACATCAAGGATCTGTTGCTACTGGATGTGGATGGAATCATCACGGATGATCCTGCCAATACAAAGGAAGTTATATCCAACGCAAATGATTCCATCATTGAAGATTGGATGAAACGGTTGATCTATAAATACTAGATTGAATGTAAAAACAGATTGATTGGAAATGAAAAGGCTGCCAGATGTGGCAGCCTTTTTTGCTATGGTGACGTGAAAAATGCAGTGATCAGATCAGCTAAAGCAGTGTAGTCATCCTTGTGCATCAGCTCGCTTGCAGAGTGCATGGCAAGAACCGGAATACCGATATCACACGCGCGCATTGGCAGGTAGGAGGATACGATCGGACCAAGCGTCTGCCCGCCCGGCATGCCGGAACGGTTGACGGTGCGCTGCAGGGCAATTCCATTTGTGTTGCACAGGTCAATGATGCAGGCACCAGCTTCACTGTCACATACATAACGTTGACTGGCACTTGATTTCAGGACAGCACCTTTTCCGAGCAGAACTGTATTGGTAATGTCGGATTTCTCGTTGTAATTTGGATGTGTGGCATGTGCGACGTCTACGGACAGATAAAATCCATCTTCAATCAGTGAAAGCTGGCTGCCTGCAGCCAGGCGTTTTACGATATCGGAGAGTAATGTGCTGTCAGCTCCCTGCTTGGAGCGGCTTCCGATTTCTTCATTATCAAAAAGTGCGCCGATGCAGAGTGTATTGGAAGGCTCTGCACTTGCCAGTCCTTCTAGGATGGCACAGACCGAAGAGATATTGTCGATACGCGGACTTGTCACAAATGCATCATTCATACCGACGGCCGTTGGTGCATCGCAGATGTACAGGTACAGATCGAAGTCTAAAATATCATCTGGAGAGATGTTTAGTTTTTCTGCCACATAAGAAAGCAGAAAATGGGAATCTGCTGCGGGCGAGACCATATCTACAATCGGAATCAGTTCCTTCTGTACATCCAGTTCTTCTTCTTTGCCGCCACGTTTCAGATGCGGAGCAAGGTTCGGGATGATAGCAACCGGTTTTTGGGAATCGAATAGACGGACTTCCGGGTGGAAGCTTGTGTTGCCCTTGAGGATAACTTTTCCTGCGAGTCCGAGCGGACGGTCAAACCATGTTTCCTTGATAAGTCCACCATATGGTTCCACGTTTATTTGCAGATATCCCAGCTTTTTTAATTCCGGGTTCGGCTTTACCTTGAGCATCGGGAAATCCGTATGGGCGCAGGCGATGCGCACCTGTGTGCTCTGTGCGCCTTTGACGAACGGAATCACGATCGAAGAAAATGGGGCAAGGTAGTATTTGCCTGCAGCAAGCTCGGCGAGATTTTCTCGGTTGGATATCTGTGTGAAGTTATGTGCATCTAAATATTCTTTGGCGAGGGCGGCAACATGGAACTGGGTTTTGCCGTTCTGTAAGAAACGCAATAAAGTTTTCATGTGATGATCTCCTTTCGAAATCGTGTGGTTCATGTATGTAGTATAGAGAGTTCCTAGTGAGATTGCAAGGCTGGGAGGAAACTTTTGTTGGTGAAATGGGCGTAGAGAGAAGCTTCCAGAGGAGAAAACCCACGCGATGGGTGTGGAGTTGGGGAGAGAGTTGGAAAAACCCAGAGATGAAGTATTAGGATGAAGGTTTACTGGTGAAATGGGCGTAGAGAGAAGCTTCCAGAGGAGAAAACCCACGCGGTGGGTGTGGGGAGCTGCAGAGAGCAAGAAAAGCCCAAGTATGGCTTGTGCATATGAGATGGGGTAAGTATAATAAAAATTGAGAGGAAACTACAATGAAAAAGATTAAAACAACTCTGAAATATATAGTCGTCTGTCTGCTCGTTGCACTATCTCTAGTGGGGTGTGTAATTGGGCAGAACACGGCGGATGATTCGACCACGGCTGCCATAGAAGCGCAGGATATAACGGAGAATCCTGACGCGCGAGATAAAGACTCGCAGCCAGATGCACAATCGGAGAATGGGCTTCCGCGTGCAATCCAGACGGGAACTCCAGTTTCGCTTGCTGACATTCCGGCTTACGACGGAACGTCGTATATCCAGCTTGAGAATAATATGCCGGATTTTACAGAGGAAGAAAAGAAGAGTACGGAAGCGTTTGAACGATATAGTGATCTGGATTCGCTTGGACGCTGCGGGCAGGCGTATGCGAATATCTGCCCGGAATTACAGCCGACGGAAGAACGGGGCACAATCGGAAATGTTCGTCCAAGCGGCTGGCACACGGTGAAGTATAATGATCTGATCGACGGGAATTATCTCTACAATCGCTGCCATCTGATTGCGTACTGTCTTGCCGGTGAAAATGCAAATGAGAAGAACCTGATTACCGGGACAAGATACCTGAATGTGGATGGGATGCTTCCATTTGAGGAAAAGGTAGATGCATATGTAAAAGAGACTGGAAATCATGTGCTGTACCGGGTGACACCGATTTTTGAAGGGGATAATCTGGTTGCTTCCGGCGTGGAGATGGAAGGATGGTCTGTCGAGGATGAGGGAGCTGGAATTTGTTTTCATGTGTACTGCTATAATGTACAGCCGGGAATTGGGATCAACTATGCGGATGGAACAAGCTGGGAATCTGAAATACAGGAACAAACACCGAATTCAGAACTAATGGGGGACAATAAAAATGAAACGGCACAGACCTATATTTTGAACACAAACACGAAGAAGATTCATCGTCCGACTTGTTCGAGTGTCAGCCAGATGAAGGAGAAAAACAAGCAGATCTATGAGGGAACGGTGGAGGAGTTAGAGAACATGGGATATACCCCGTGTAAGAAATGTAATCCGTGATTGTAATCCGGCTTCCTATATGTGCATCGAGGCAAAATAACACGTAAATTAATATGCAAACAATCCGCGGATGTGTGTAAAACAATCCATAAATCGGTTGTTGCTGGAAATGAGCCGTGTTATAATGATGTAGATTTTTATGGCGAGACGTTGAGACATGAAAATGAAAACAAAAACTGTGTACGGATGCAGGATTTGAAAAGACTTAAATATGCGTATTACATAATATTAGACATGCAGAAAGAGAGAAGGTTATGAAATTATCAAGAGTTCATGGACTCTCCGGCGAAGTGACAGTACCAGGAGACAAGTCCATTTCCCACAGAAGTATTATGCTTGGCTCGATTGCGAAGGGCAACACGGAGGTAGAGGGATTCCTGCAAGGGGCTGACTGCCTGTCGTCGATTGCCTGCTTTCGTAAGATGGGTGTCGAGATCGAGAATAACGGAGACAAAGTATTGGTACATGGTTGTGGCCTGAGAGGCTTGAAAGCACCGGATTCGATTCTGGATGTTGGAAACAGCGGAACGACAACACGCCTGATGTCGGGAATCCTTGCGGCACAGCCATTTGTATCAACGGTTAATGGCGATGCGTCGATTCAGAAACGTCCGATGAAGCGGATTATCACGCCGCTTTCCCAGATGGGTGCAGATATTCGGAGCTTACGCGGAAATGACTGTACACCACTTGAGATTCATGGAACGAATTTGCATGGCATACATTATGATTCGCCGGTGGCTTCGGCACAGGTCAAATCAGCGATTCTGCTTGCAGGACTTTATGCGGATGGCGAGACATCTGTGACAGAACCAGAAGTAAGTCGGAATCATACGGAGCTGATGTTTGAAGAATTCGGCGTGGATATCCGTACAGAAGGAAAGAGCGTGTATGTAAAACCAGCAGACGAGCTGTATGCAAAGAAAGTAATTGTGCCTGGTGACATTTCTTCGGCAACATATTTTCTGGTAGCGGCTGCGATTACACCGAACAGCTGTGTAACGGTGAAAAATGTAGGCATCAATCCGACACGAGATGGTATCCTGCGTGTGCTTTCGGATATGGGAGCGGATGTGACAGTTGAGAAGACATCTGGCGAGATCGGAGAGCCGACTGCTGATGTGACAGTTCGCACCTCGGATCTGAAAGGCTGTGTTGTTGGCGGAGAAGTGATTCCAACTCTGATTGACGAGATCCCGGCGATTGCGATTCTTGCCTGCTTTGCAGATGGTGAGACAATCATCAAAGATGCGGCAGAATTGAAGGTAAAAGAATCCAACCGGATTGATGTGATGGTAGATAATCTGAAGAAGATGGGCGCAGATATCGAGGCGACCGAAGATGGTATGATCATCCGCGGTGGCAGACCGCTTCACGGCGCAGTGATCGACAGCCATTTGGATCACCGGGTTGCGATGAGCTTTGCGGTTGCTGCAATGAATGCAGAGGGCGAGACAGAAATCACCGGCGCTGAATGCGTGGATATTTCGTACCCGGGATTTTATGAAGACATGCGCAAGCTGGTGAAACTGTAGACCGGACAGCAAAATAGACAGATAGATCAAGTGTGCAAAGCCAATACATAACATGGATTTACGCTTTGCAACCAAAATAAAAAGTTCGATGAAACATGAATCGTCTCATCGAACTTTTTATTTCCGGATTCTCAGCAATTACTCCGCGTCAGCATCTTCAGCCTTTGCTTCTTCTACAGGCTCCTCAGCAGCTGCTTCCTCTGACTTCTCGGAATCATCTGGATTGATCGTCACGTAATCACGGTTTGCATCTTCCATCTCAAGATCGAGATCATCTGCAAACAGATCATCCTCTTCGATGTCATCCTCGTTATCAAAGATCTTTGGCATTTTGTCCTTGATTGTTGTCTTTACTTTGTTGATCTTTTCATCAACGTTGTTATCCTGATATACCTTAGATTCTCTGATCTTGTCCTTGAATGCATAGCACAGACCACCAACTGCGGCTGCGGCAACTGAAAATTTTACGACACCTTTAAAAAACTTACCCATGTCTGAATCTCCTTTTCCATAATTATCTATATTTTACCACGATTATATAAAGACTATTCTAATACATGCAATAATAAAAAGCAAATGAAAATCTGTGGTTCACAGAAAGTTTAGAATTATTTCTTTGCCTTGCACTGTGGGATATGGTAGACTAGATTGTAGTAAAAAGACCGGAGGGTAATATAAAATGAAGAATTTAAAAGAATCCGAGAAGAATTTCCTTACCTGTGCGATTTTGATTGCGCTTGTTGGAATAGCATTGGTTTTCTTAGACCAAACTACATTAGGAATCCTGAGCATCATTGCGGCAGGCGTGTTTGTAGCAATCTTTTTCAAGATGGTAATCACGAGAAAAAAAGAGGAAAAAGAGGAAGAAAAAGGGCATGATGACAGTAAATGAGAATCGAAAGCAGTTTGAACAGTGGACGCTGGATTATCAGAACCAAAAGGAACGGGCGGACCGGTTATTCAGCCGGATTTCCACGTTTCGTATCCTGACATTTTTAATCGGTGCGGCGGGCTTGATCGTCGGAATTACCGAAAAAGAAAAATCATATGCGACGCTTCTGGTGATCGCCGGTGTGTTGTTCCTGATCGGCTTTGTAGTACTTGTGAAATGGCACAGTGTTGTAGCAGAACGACAGGAGATGCTTACAGAAAAATGGGAGATCTGCCGGCGGTATTGCAATCGTTTTACCGATGGATGGCGGAAGTTTGAAGAGAAAGGAACTGTGTATCTGCGCGAGGACGATTGTGTTGCCGCAGATATTGATTTGCTTGGAGAGAATTCTCTGTATCAGATGATTTCTGTCTGTCATACAGAGAAGGGAAAACAGACATTTGCAGACCATCTCACAACGCGGTATATCGAGGAAGCGGAGCGGGAGCAGCGACATGCTGCAATCAAAGAGCTTTCGGGGAAACCGGAATTTGCCGTAGAGTTTGAGACAGCCGGACGCAGGATGGAAGCGGAAAAAGAAAAGTTTGACGCGGAAGCGTTTGAAGATTTCTGCGGGGACGTGGCACAGGGCAAGCTCCCGGCATTTGCACATGTATTGCGTTTTTTGTTGCCGGTTTGTGAGATTGCGAGTCTGGTATTGTTCCTGACTGGCACGATTTCCTATGGATATCCACTTGCTGGATTTCTGGCATTGCTTGTCATTTCGTGGCTGACCAAGTTTATGACGGACGGTATCATTCAGCCGGTTTATTATGCAAGTACCGTGAGCGGAGAATACGAAGTGATGCTCTCCTTGGTCGCAGAACAGGCATTTCAGAGCGAAGTCCTTGCCAGGATGCAGCAGCGCGCAGGCGGGGCGACCGGAGCGGTCCGGGCATATCATAAGCTAAAAGCAATCAGCCAGGCATATAATATTTCCTTCAATCCATTGGTACACCAGATCTTATGTGGACTTCTTTTGTGGGACTATCAGCTTGCAGCGGTTGTTTCCCGGTGGAAGAAAACATATGGAACGCAGGTTGCTGGATGCTCGGATATGATTGCGGAGCTGGAAGATCTGATGAGCTTTTCTGTGCTGGGAATGGTACGGGAGACTGGAGAAGGGCAGATTGATTATACGGAGACAGAGGTGCATCTGGAGGGAACGAATCTGTATCACCCATTGCTGTTGCCAGATCAGGCACAGGGCAACGATGTAACACTTGGCTCTGGTATCACGATTATCACGGGATCAAATATGTCTGGAAAGACAACCTTTTTAAGAACGGTTGCCATCAATCTGGTACTTGCTTATCTTGGTGCACCAGTCTGTGCAGAAACATTGAAGGCATCTTATATGCGCATCTTTACATCTATGCGGGTAAAGGACGATGTGGCGCATGGTATCTCCACTTTCTATGCGGAGATTCTACGCATCAAGGAGATGGCTGTCTACCGCAAAGAGGAAAAACCAATGCTCTGTCTGATCGATGAGATCTTCAAGGGGACCAATTCCGCAGATCGTATCGTCGGTGCGAAGGAGGTTATCACGAAGCTCGCAGGCAGCCGTTGCATGACGGTTGTTTCTACACATGATTTTGAGCTTTGCAGCATTACAGATAAGGACCAGACACCGGCGGTAAACTATCATTTTCAGGAATATTATGAGGGAGATGAGCTGCGGTTTGACTATAAGATCCGCGATGGCAGATGTACAACGACAAATGCGCGGGCAATCCTTCGGATGGCAGGCTTTGAGGTCTGATGATTTGTGAAATATTGTACAATTTTGATAAAAAATAGGCTTCCATTTGTCGAAAACGCTTTGTCAATTATGCACAATGCCAATTATGAATTATTGACAAAGCGAAGGTTGACTTTGCCTCGTATTTTGTTATAAAATCGAAGTAGTGAAATTTAATTACAAGGGGGTATATGGCAATGGCATTACCAGCAAATATTACCGCAGAATCAGACAGCAATGTCCTTACAATTGCGGCATCAAATAACAAAGGACTGTTGATTCGTTTCCTAAATGAGCAGGTAGAAGATGGATTTTATGCATTGGTTATTGACTATTTAAAGGATAGTAATTTTGACCTCAAGAATATGATGGTTGATGACGATGTAAAGACACAGTGTACAAAGCTTTACGAGTTGGGTGAGTTCGTAGACACCAACATCAAGGCGACAGGACGTTATGAGATTGAAGAGTGGATTGAACCATTGTTCAAGTTTGTATATGGCGATATCGATCCGTTGGATGTGGATGTTCCAATCAGCACATCCGGTATTTATCGTTACAGCATCTGGCTGATCTATCTGTATCAGAGAGAGTGCTTCGGTGATGCGATGCGTCTGATCGGTGAGCGTATTGCACCATTGCTGATCAATCTGAGCTATCAGATTTTAGAGGATGATGACAGACCGAAGAACTTTGATAAGGCAATTATGGGTTATCTCGATCTGATCAACGTTATCATGGAGATGGGACTTCCGGCGGACAATGCAAATTCGGATGCATATATGAACAATCTGGAAGTATTGTTTGATTATGTAGTAGAAGACCCACATGTAGGAAATGATTATAAGATTCAGTTCTCAATCGGACTGTTCAACGCATATATTCACAACAAGGAATACAACAAGGCATTTGAGTTTTATGGATTGAATGCAGAGTATATTCCAATCGACAATATGTCAGTCTATGAGAGCTTCAAGGAATTGATCCGCAACACGAATTCGGCAGCCGATACAACAGTGCTGAGCAGAAGTGTGATCAATGCAATCTCTAAGCAGGAGATCTATAACAAGCGTATTGATACACTGATCGCAGAGGTATCTTCCTTTGTAAGAAAGGTATATCTCTATATCGAGAACGAGCCAAATATGAAGAAAAATCTGCAGATTCTTGGCGCAGGTGCTTCCTTAAGTGACAAGCACAATATCTTCGAAGGCTTGTACGAGTATAACCTGGTGTTCTATGAGTGTGGAATCAAGGATCTGGTAAATCAGGACAATTCCAACAAGTCATGGGAAGAAAAGTATGAGATTCTCGATTTACTCTATACAACGTTGAATGTTATCTTTGATGGCTACAATGTATATGAGATCTCAAACAAGATTGAGCATCAGTATGTAGAGCTTACATGGATTGGAAATTATGTTAACGCGAATCCTTCTCTGCTCAAGCTGTTCTTCAGTGTAAAGGAGAAGATTAAGGCGTTTAAGGTTCGTAAGAATTCTATCCTTGAGAAGTCTAAGACAAACTACGAGATCAAGCAGATGATTGATGATCGCCAGAAGGCACTCGTATTTATGACAGCAGAGGATATGATCTGCAACGGTTTGAACAGTGGTAGAATCAATATTATTAATAATAACTATGATCCAAAGGTAGCTGAAAAGCAGTTGATTAAGACCTACGCAGAGATTGTAGTTCCTGCAAAGTACAAGAAGGCAGAGGCACCACAGTCTGGCGGTAAGTTCTTTGGTAAGAATTCTGGACCTGCGATGGATCCAGATCTGCAGAAGCTGTTGTCTGACACAAAGATAGAGGAGATGCTCCTGAAGTCTGAGTGGCTGTGGAACCAGTATGAGGACAAGGGAAATGATCAGCAGACACCAGAGGAAGCTACATACAGTGTTGTATGCCTGATCAAGGTAGTAGAAAAGCTCCTTGACAGAAAGGGTGGAAGCTCTTCTCGTTCAGAATCCTCTCCGAACAAGAAGGTTATCATCACAAAGACTGGTAAGGTTATCGAGTTATCTGATGAGGGTGCACAGACACAGAACAATAATACAACACTTCAGCCAACCGTGATCGAGAACCTGAACAACATCATCGTGACATTGAAGGACAAGTCCGATGCAAATGTAAAGTATGTACAGGCGTATGTAAATGACTGGTTGAATTCCGTTGTAGATGCAAAGCTGGATAAGAACTCTATGCTGCAGTTATATGAAGCAGAAGAGCTTCGTAACAAGACATTGACGGTGATCAAGAAGCTTCGTGCAGATCTTTTATAATCAGACCACAAAAAAACCTTTATTATAAAGTGGGAGGTATCTTACGGATACCTCCTAATTTTATTCTGAATACCTGCACAGAACAGGAGTCAATCGAAACATGGCAGAGAAGAGACAACGAATCAATGTGAATATTTATCGTGCCAGCCACAACGCGGAGGAAAGTCAGTATATATTCGACGTGGAGGAGGAACTGAAAAAGCTTCCGAAAAGTCCGGGTGTCTATATCATGCACAGCAAGAATGATGATATCCTCTATGTGGGAAAGGCAGTGAGTCTGCACAGCCGGGTGCGGCAGTATTTTCAGACCGGACATGGACACGGAGGATCTGCAAAGATTGCCAAAATGGTGTCGCAGATCGCGTATTTTGAATATATCGTGACAAGCTCTGAGATGGAAGCACTTGTGCTGGAATGCAATCTGATCAAAGAGTACCGCCCGAAGTATAACACGATGATGACGGATGACAAAGGTTATCCGTATATCCGCGTGACGGTGGAGGAAGCTTTCCCACGGTTTTTATACAGCCATTCTATGAAGCGGGATCATTCCAAATATTTCGGACCATACACCAATGCACGGGCAGTCAAGGATATCCTGGAATTGATCAATAAGCTCTATCATCTGCGTACATGCAACCGCAGACTGCCGCAGGATATCGGCAAGGATCGCCCATGCCTGTATTACCAGATCGGGCAGTGTAAGGCACCTTGCAATGGGAAGATCAGTCAGGAGGATTACGGCAGACAGGTGCAGGCGGCGTTGTCGTTCCTGAATGGAAATTACAAGGAGATATTGACGGAACTTCAGGAGCAGATGCGGGCGCAGGCGGAAGAAATGGAGTTTGAGAAAGCGGCTGAGACGCGGGATCTGATCGAGAGTATCCGGCATATCGAGGATAAGCAGCAGATGAATAAGGCGTCTGGTGAAGATCGGGATGTTATCGCGTGTGCATCGAACGACAAGGATATTGTCGTGACCGTATTCTTCGTGCGGGATGGTAAACTGCTTGGACGGGAAAATCATCATATGAATGGCAACAGCAAGGAACGGTTGTCAGAGGTGCTGGCGGCATTTATCAAGCAGTTTTATTCGGGGACACCGTATCTGCCGAGAGAGATTCTGGTTCCGGAAGTGCCGGAGGAACAGCAAATCTTAGAGGCGTATTTGAGTGAACGGCGCGAATCGAAGGTGCAGATTGTTGTGCCGCAGAAGGGAGACAAGAAAAAGATCTTGGATCTGGCGGCAGAAAATGCGAGATTGGTACTAGCGCAGGATATGGAACGTGTGAAGCGGCAGGAGAAGCGGACAATCGGAGCGGCAAATGAGATTGCGGAGCTTCTTGGAATTCCGTCGGCGAACCGGATGGAGGCGTTTGATATCTCCAATATCTCTGGCGTATTGTCAGTGGCGTCGATGGTTGTGTTTGAACAGGGAAAGCCGAAGAAGAATGCGTATCGTAAATTCCGGCTGCGGACGGTAACGGGTCCGGATGATTATGCATCCATGAAGGAAGTGCTGTCGAGACGATTCACAGATGAGAAGATGGATGTTTTGCCAGATGTCATTATGATGGATGGTGGTAAAGGACAGGTAAACGTTGCATTGATGGTATTGGATAGCCTGGGGCTTGACATTCCAGTGTGTGGTATGGTAAAAGATGATAACCACAGAACAAGAGGCTTGTATTATAATAATGTGGAAGTGAAGTTCCCGAAGGGCAGTGAAGCGATGTTGATGGTGACGGCACTGCAGGATGAAGCGCACCGCTTCGCGATAGAATATCACCGGCAGCTCCGCAGCAAAAATCAGGTACATTCCGTGCTCGATGAGATACCGGGGGTAGGTGAGAATCGGCGGAAGCAGCTGCTTAAATATTTCGGTGAGATACGGAAGATCAGGGAAGCGACAATCAGCGAGCTTGCAGAAGTGCCGGGAATTCCAGAGTCCATTGCGAAGAATGTGTATGAATTTTTTCATGCGGAATAAACTGTCTAACCGGTATTAGAAAACAGACGAATAAAGACTTAGGAGAACACGATATGTTTCAGAGATTTTTTCCAAACGAATATTACGACAGCACCTATCATATTGATTTTCAGGCATTCTATGACAAAGGATACCGCGCGGTGCTGTTCGATGTTGACAATACACTGGTGGAACATGATGCACCTGCCAATGCGCGTGCAAAGGCATTGATACAGAAATTAAAGGATATGGGATATGGTGTCTGCTTCGTGTCAAATAACGATGAGGAACGTGTAAAATCCTTCAATGAACAGGTTGGAGCAACTTATGTATATAAGGCAGGAAAACCGTCAGCCAGAGGATATGTGCAGGCAATGCAGAAGCTTGGTACTGACCGGACGAATACGTTGTTTGTCGGAGACCAGATCTTTACTGATATCTGGGGTGCAAACAATGCGCAACTTTACAGCATCTTAGTACAGCCGATTGCAAAGCACGAGGAGATTCAGATTGTGTTAAAACGAATCCCGGAAAAATGGGTGTTGCACAGCTATCTGAAGAAACATACATTGCAGACAGGAAAGTAAAAAAGAAAACACACGAAAAAGAAAAAGACGCGGAAAGCGTCTTTTTCTTTGGGTTAAAATATATTTATCAATAAAATAATTAAGCAAGCTTGTTAACAGCAAGTGTTAAACGGGAAATCTTTCTTGAAGCGTTGTTCTTGTGGTAGATTCCCTTTGAAGCAGCCTTGCTGATCTCGGATGTAGCAAACTGAAGTGCAGCTTCTGCAGCAGCCTTATCGTTTGCCTCGATAGCAACCTCAACCTTCTTAACTAAAGTCTTAATCTTAGACTTGATCATTTTGTTTCTTAAAGTCTTTGTCTCGATAACAAGAATTCTCTTCTTTGCGGATTTGATATTAGCCAAACCTGACACCTCCATAAAATATTATAATAGTTTAAGTTTATATAATTATCACTTTGGTCAAGACACGAACAATCCGTCCACACCACTAGACAGATTGGACCAGTGAAAATTTCTAATTGTGTTCACACACAAACCATAGAATAGCAAAAAGCCATTTTTCTGTCAATACTTTTTGATGAAAAAACCCGTAAAAACCTAAATTTTAGCTTGCAGAATAGTCCTGGATCATCTTATCGTAATCTGCGATTGGCATAGGTTTTGCAAACAGGAAGCCCTGACCGATTTCACAGTTGATGGAACTGAGCATTTCCAGCTGTTCGACAGTCTCGATGCCTTCGCTGACAACGCGGATATCGAGGGTGTGTGCCATCTCGATGATACTGCGCAGGATGCTGATTGCATTTTTGTCGTTTGTCGTTGACCGGGACAAGAAATCATGGTCAAGTTTGATGACATCGATCGGCAGATCCTTGAGCAGTGTAAGGGAAGAGTAGCCAGTTCCAAAATCGTCCATGTTGATGATGAAATCCATCGATTTCAGCTTGTTCAACACATCGATCATCTGTGAGTAATTCTCAGAGAAAATACTCTCGGTGATTTCGAATTCCAGATAATGATGTGGAATGTAGTACTTCTCGACGATCTCCTGTACTTTTGACAGGAAGTCCGGATGCGCCAGCGTTACCCGTGACAGGTTCACGGAGAACGGAATGACGTAGATGTCGGAATCGAGATACCGGCGGATGGACTTACAAGCCTGCTCGAGCATGAAACAGTCGATCTGATAGATGAAACCGTTCTTCTCGAAGGATGGGATAAAGGCTGCCGGTTCCAAAAATCCCTTGGAAGGAGATAACCAGCGCACCAGAAGTTCTCCACCGATCAGGCTCTTCGATGCAATATCGTACTTTGGCTGTACATATGCACAGAATTCGTTGTTCTCAAGGGCACCGTGGATGCTGTTCTCAAGCTGTGCATCGTTCAATACCTTCTTGTGGTATTCGTCATCATAGAATGCATACGATACGCCGGTTGAAGCATCGATGGACTTGCCAGCCATCATTGCGCGGTCGACTAAGCGGTTGATGCTGTAGCTGTGCATTGTTTCGTCGATGATAAGAATTCCGGTCGTGAAGTCTACGACGAACCGATCCTGAATGGCAAGGCATGCATCATGCACCTCTGCCTTGATGTTGTTGAAGATGGACATAAACTGATCTTCTGCCTTGTAGTGAATCAGCATGATGTAAGTATCGCTGATGACACGGGCAAATGTCTCACCTTCCTGCATATATTTGTTCAATACATCTGCGACTGCCTTGAGCGTCTGATCGCCCACATTATGACCATAGGTTTCGTTGATGTATTTGAAGTTCTTGATGTTAAAGTAGAACATAACATAATCGGTGTCCGGGTTGTCGTTTAAGATTGCCTGTGCATCGACCTTGAACTTCTCGAAGTTTCCATATCCGGTTACAATATCGCGGTAAGAAGCCTCGGCAATGCGCTTTTCGATGTTGATGTTCTGCTCGAGTTCCTTGCGGAGCTGTTCTGCCTTTGTCTCCTTGTGTGCGGAGGTTGAAATCAAAAATGTATGGCTGCCGGAACTCCAGTTGATCGTTGTCATATGGACATCCAGCGGCTCGTCGAGCGTGCGATTGTGCTTGATGCAGCCAACAGTCGGATTACTGTCAGAGATCTTATGTACCGGACAATCACGGCAAGGCCCGCTTTCCTGCTGCAGGCAGGTGTAGCATTTGCTGTTTAAAGCAAGTTTTGGGAAATATTCCCGCGCACATTCGTTGAAATACATGACGTCGTAGGAATCCTTGTCGACAACGACCATCGGATTCTGTACGAGATCAAACGCCTTGATCGTGTCATCTCGCAGCAATGACATCGCGCGGTTTGCCTGTTTTGTCTTGATCGCTTCTCCGAACAGGCGGAAGATCTGCTTAAATGCGGTCAATGTCTGCGCGTTCCATGTGACGTCTTTGTCCATGGAATAGAAGCTGATAAAGCCAATCCGTTTGCCGTTTGTATTGATATCGCACTGCATGAGCTTGCGGATGCCTTCCGCATACGGGTTCATGCTTGCGGTGTTTGTCTTGATCAAAGATGTATCGGAGGAATAGGTAATGCCGTCCGTTCCCATCGCAGATAATTCCTCCAGAATCGCAGCAGGCGTATGCTGGCGGAGCGTCATATCGTTGTTGATTCCCTTTTTGCACCATTGATGCGTACAGTCAACGAAGCTCTTGTTGTAGCTGTATTCCCAGATGCTGATCTTGTCGATGGCGTAGTGCTCGCCTACGATTGCCATTGCCTGTTCGATCGCAGTGTAGGTGTTGGTGCTGGCAAACAGTGTAGAAAGCAGGGAATCCAGAAGAGCAGAGGTTCCTGTTTCTTTTGCTGTCGGCTCGGAACGATCATTTTCGTACTTCCCACGTTCCATATCATCGGCATAGAAGAAGTAGCCGTTTTTGCCGTTTAACTTCGCCTGATACAGGGCAGTATCAGCATTTTCCAGCAGGACGTTATATGGAATCTGCTGGTTCGTTGCGGCGATACCGATACTGAGTGTGACCTTGCAATCGTGCTGGTACAGCTCACGCAGACGATCGGCGATCATAACGGCTTTTTCGCTTGCAAGCTGGGTATCTAACACATTGGACAAAAATACGCAGAATTCGTCGCCGCCGAGACGCCCGGCAATGCCGTAATCGCCTTTGAATTCCTGCAGCGCCTTTGCGATGTCGACGATGACTTCGTCACCCTTCAAATGTCCAAATGTATCATTGATCTTCTTGAAATCATCAATATCGACCAACATCAGAACCTGATAGCTGTTTCCGTTTAGTTCACGCAGGGATGCTTGAATTTTGCTCTCGGTTGTCGCCTTGTTGTAAAGTCCGGTCATCTGATCAGTCTCTGCACGGATCAGCAGCTTTTGCTGTTCCACTTTCTGGGCATGGATATTCCGGAGCAGACCAACGACACGAAGCGGCGTTCCCTCCTCGTCGTAGATGGTGGAGAATGTGGAGAAGTACCACTGGAAGCCACCATTTTTCGTATTTAATTTGAACTCTGTCGAATGATATTCTGTGCCCGCTTTTGCCAGATAAAACAGCTCCTCGATCGCGGACTGTGTATCGTAAGAGACGAGTCCCATCTTGAGCATATTTTCGGTCGGGTTCTCAATCACAGATTCACCTTCAAAGATATGGTTGAACTTCTCGGCAAAGGTGATCGTATCGGTTGCAATATCATATTCGTAAGGAAGTTCCTCAGAGATATCAGAGATGATCAGATATTTCTGCTCTTCGAGCATTGCCTTTGTCTCTGCAATCTTCAGACTTGTAATATCTGACATAACGAGGTTTACAACCGGGAAGCCTTGTTCCTCGGAACCGGAGCGGGCGATGACTGCATTGACCCATTTGATATTGCCATCCGCACACTGGATACGGAAGTTCATGATCTTGGAATTCTCCTCGTTTTCCGTCAGGTCAGCGAGTGCGTCAATCACAAGCGCCAGATCCTCACTCAATACGCGCTCCAGTGTGCTCTTGCCGAACTTCTCCTTGTAATCATGCTCAGAGTAGCCACACATATCATAAAAGAAATTATTTGCCCATAAAAGAGAGAGATTGTTGTCGAGCAGATGCTTGCTCACGCCGCTCGGAACGGTATTTGCGAAAATCTCCAGATCGGTCTTGGCACGGACGGTCTCGTTCGCTGCATTTTCCAGATTCGTGATATCGGTAAAAACGCACTGTAATACGTCACGACCATCGTTCAAAGAAAATGCCTGTCCGTTGCAAAGCACCGTCAGAACCGTACCGCTCTTTGTCACGATCCGATGCTGGATACTGATCAGATTCGAGATACTTAACTGATAGTTCATGGAGGCGATCACTTCTGTGAAATCCTCCACATATAACAGATTATCCAGGGTACAGATCTTCTTGGACAATTCACGCGGAGAGTATCCGGTCATTGTACAAAGCCCCTGGTCAAAGTCTAAAATATTGTATGGTGCATCTGTCTCCAAGACAAATGTAGCCACGTCATTTCCATTTACAAAATTGCTTGATGCCATTATCGCCCCACCACCTCATGCTGTATAAAAAAACTACTATTATTATAGAGGAAAACAGCATATGACGCAAGGCAAAAATGACGCAGAATTCCAGCGATATTGGACGCATTTATAAAATGGTTTCTTTACTTTGCAGGGCGGAAATGGTAAAATAAATAAGCTTATAGGTTTTTAAGATTTTACAGGAAAAAGATAGTAATCAATTATTATGAAAAGAGAAGAATATAGAAAGTTTCAATGGCTGGCGAGTGTCTGCATTGCGGTGTTTATTTTGAGCTTTGCTGTGTGCCTGCTGGCGTTTAACCGAAGTGTGTACCGGCTGTCTTCGACGGACTACCGTAACGGTGTGACCGTGGAGATCAGCAAGGCAGAGGCAGAGCTTTACTACGGACAGATTGCAGATTCGTATTGTCGTTTTTTTACAGGAAAATACAGGATTGCAGGATATGAATTATCGGACGAAAATGTGCATCAGCTGAACCGATTGAAAGGGTATTACCGGTTCGCATGGATTTTATCCATTGCATCGCTGGCTGGGATGATATACAGTTTTCGCAGGCTTTGGCGCAGGCGGGAGACGATGCCATGTTTTTATGGAAGTGCAGGCGGCGCGTGTCTGGTGGCGCTTTTGATGCTGCGGATCGTGACATCAAAAAGAGAGGTCTATGCAGGACTTCGGAATATGATATTCCGTGGCGATTATGGCTATTTTTCTTCCGGAGATGTGCTGTGTAAGATTCTGCCGGAAACCTTTGCAAGGAATCTGGCGTTGCTATATCTTGGCATAGTTGCAGCGGAGATTTTTGTGTTTGTGATGATTCGTGTGTGTGTCCGTCTGGCGGGGCGACCACACCGGTTTTAGATTTAGAGAAGGATATTTTTAAGGAGGGTTACAAAATATGAACAAACGACTGGAAGATTGGGTAAACTGGATTTTGTACGATGAATTGAAAAATGGGGTTATCAATGCACCGAAGCATCTGCTCGGAAACCATGTTTATGGCGATGGACAGGTGATCACCGTATATCGTCCATATGCAGAGAAAGTCTGCGTCGTATCTCCGACAGGCAAAAACCGTGAGGAGATGGAATGTCTGGCAGAGGGCTTCTATGGATTTTACAGTGCAAAGAAGAAATATAAGGGAACAAAATACCGCATCGAGACAACCTATCAGGATGGTACAACGGTTGTGACTGCCGATGCATACGCGTTTGACTCACAGATCACAGAGTTTGACACATATCTTTTTGCAGAGGGCAAGCACTATGATGTCTACGAAAAGTTTGGTGCGCATCCGATGACGATCGATGGTGTGAAGGGAACATACTTCGCAGTATGGGCACCGCATGCGAGACGTGTCAGTGTCGTAGGTGATTTTAACATGTGGGATGGCGCACTCAACCCGATGCAGATGATGCAGACCTCCGGTATCTATGAGCTGTTTATCCCGGATGTAGCTCCGGGGGCTGTCTACAAATATCAGATTCTGACAAGAGACGGTGAAATCTTATACAAGGCAGATCCATATGGAAACCAGTGTCAGGTAAGACCGGACAATGCGAATGTCGTTGCGGATCTGACCGGATATAAGTGGAAGGATACGGACTGGATCGAGAACCGGAAGCAGCAGACGCGTGAGACCGAGCTGAAAAAGCCGATGGCAATTTATGAGTGCCACCTCGGTTCGTGGAAGAAGAAAATTGAGGATTCAGATTTTGGATTCTATACCTACCGTGAGCTTGCAAAGATGCTCTGCGATTATGTAAAGAAGATGGGATACACCCATGTCGAGCTGATGGGTATTGCAGAGTATCCATTTGACGGATCATGGGGTTATCAGGTAACGAATTATTATGCACCGACCAGCAGATATGGTGATGCAGTAGATTTTATGTATTTCGTTGATTATATGCACAGCAAGGGAATCAGTGTTATCCTCGACTGGGTGCCAGCACACTTTCCTAGGGATGCGCACGGACTTGGACGTTTTGATGGGATGCCTCTCTATGAGCATCCGGATCCAAGAAGAGGAGAGCATCCTGACTGGGGCACATATATATTTGACTATGGCCGCAATGAGGTGGCAAACTTCCTCACGGCAAATGCTCTGTTCTGGGTCGAGAAGTTCCATATAGACGGACTCCGCGTGGATGCTGTGGCATCCATGTTGTATCTCGACTATGGCAAGCAGGATGGACAGTGGCTGCCAAATGAACATGGTGGAAACGAGAACCTTGAGGCAATAGCACTTATGCAGAATATAAACAGCATCATGGAGGAGAGAAATCCGGGGGCATATCTAATAGCAGAGGAGTCAACAGCGTGGGCAGGTGTAACTGCTCCGGCATCCATGGACGGACTTGGTTTCCTGTTCAAGTGGAATATGGGATGGATGAATGACTTCCTTGAGTATATGCAGATGGATCCATATTTCAGACAGAACAACCAGAACATGCTGACTTTCAGTCTTTCGTATGCGTATG